>Ga0307515_10006355_pt1 | contig 23653 bp, 4 predicted proteins | sample 17_EM_MG_FD_194513 | JGI IMG/M metagenome (GOLD analysis project Ga0307515, IMG submission 194513) | Populus trichocarpa ectomycorrhiza microbial communities from riparian zone in the Pacific Northwest, United States - 17_EM | ecosystem: Host-associated > Plants > Roots > Unclassified | place... | reverse complement strand
GTTTGTTCCCTTTAGTAGATCCTATTATTAATCTTTATCACTTAATCTATTAATTCCCTTAGGGTGTCCGCATCTTCTATTAGAATAATTACGTCCTAGACTTTAGCCTTAAGTCCCTATTTATACTATACCATAAGCGCCTTATTATTCTACTTAACTTATATTACTAGCGTTTAGAACTACGTTATATACTTAATAGCTAAGGTTTATTACGTAATATCTTAAAGCTTTCTTTCCGCCGTAGTTATTGCCTCTGGGTCTTTAAATATCTGTGTAAGTCGCTCTATAAATTCATTCTAGCTTAAGAATATAAACCGTACTTCTTAGTTTATTGTTATTATTCCATTTGCTTATATCTCTATAAGGTAAAACTTAAACTATTTAAGTGCTCTTCCTAATAAGAACAATCCTATATATACTATTTGATCTATAGGTGTTACTAGCTTCGCTACCTCTTATGTAACCTTAAAATGCATTTATATAAGGAATCCTTTAAGCTTTAATCTCTCCCCTAAGAATTTTTCGATTAATGGTAACTTAACCTTTACTACTCCTATCCTATTAACCCTTTATTTAAGTGCCGTATTGTTTTCTATTAACTAGTTAACTATTTCCTATAGTTATCTAACCATTATAGGTTGTTGTAAGTTAGTATCTGCTATACTAGTATTACCTCCTAACCTTAAAGTAGTTGCCGCCGTTAATAGCGTCGTAGTAGCTGCTTTTGGTGGCATATTATTTAACTTTTAATACTATAACTAGGTAGTAATTGTGTAACGAAACCTTATAGCAAATACTACGGTGGGTTTATTATTAGGCTAGGTGTATTGGTAATGCTTAAAGTCAATAATGTAATAATAACTGGTAGAGTAGTTGCCTAACAGATTAACTCTAATTATATTCTGAGAATTACTATAAGGAAGGAACTATCTAGATAGGGACTAAGGTCCTTTAAATACACGACCGTACTCCTATAAAATCCTTCTTATACGTAATATACGTAAGGTATATAAGGTACGTACGTTCCTTACGTAGTATATTATATAACTTGTACTACTATTCCTTATTATATAGTTCTACCGGATCCATCCTAGACCGTGCTTGTATTAACTAACTAGCTTCTTTTAACTCCTCTCTAAGTAGTCGTAACATTGTACTTAAAGCGTCCGTAACAGAGGACGCCCTTATAAATACCCTTTATTTATAGCTATAACTAATATCACTATCTACCTACAGGATGATAGTTAATTTAGTACTTAATTTAGCGCCTCCTAATAGAGGGAGCTTACTAGTCTACTTAAGAAGGGAGTTTTTAAAATTATAAGACTTACGGATATACTATAAGGCGTATAACTCTTTAATTCGCGATTTATTAATAAGATTAAGAATAAAGGAACTAATAAAGCCTTTAAGAAATCCTAACTAGTTATATAAGCTTATAATAACTTAGAAAAGGAACTAGTTCTTATCTAATTACTAACTATTTAACGAGTTAGCCAACGACTAATTCTCTATATCGCCGCTATAAAGCTTTTATAGGCATGATTTTACCTCCAAGACATTTTATAGGCCTACGTATAATTAACTACCACACTAAATCGAGAGTTCTACGTACGACCTCTGCATAAGTTAATTAAGCAACTTAGGATTAACGAGGCCTCCGTTTTAAAGGTTATAAAACCACTTTATAGAGTACCGGAAGCCAGTAACCACTAGTTTAAGATATATTACTTATATTATATCTAATAGTTATATATAGACCAGTCTATATATAACCCCTATCTCCTACAAAGTAATAAACCCTTTAGCATTATAGGCCTATAAACTAATAATACTCTATTTCTAGTAGATAAGATTTTTATAAACATAGAGTAAAACAAGCTATATAAGGCTAAGCTTATAGCTAAGAAATAGGAACAACTTACTATTAATACGCCTATTAAGTTTAACAGCGGAGTTATTTAGCTACTAACTAATGGGAGTATTACGCTTACTTAGGAATAACAATGTATAAACCTTAGTATAATTAGCACTAAACTTGCTATAAATATAGGATTAAGAGAAGCTACAAGAACCTTAACCCTAAAGGACTAGTATATTACTTAATATGCTAGAGGTATATATATTCCTTCAGTTTGCCAGCTAAAAGCCTTATTTAATTTATTCTTTACCGCCTAAATAATTAACCCTAATAAGGAAGACGCAAAATAGTTAAATAAGCGCCTAAACTGGCAAATTAAGAACGCCAATAGAGGCCTTAAGTTCATTAAGTTAGATATTAAAACCCTATAGCTACTAGTATTTATAGACACGTTATTTGCTAATAATAAGGACCTCTCTTCGCAGATTGGCTACGTTATTATACTATCTAATGCTATAAAGAAGGCTAATATCGTCTATTAAAGCTTAGTTAAGTATAAAAGAGTTACTTAGAGCGTACTGGCTTCTAAACTCTACAGTACGGCCTATGGCTTTAATATCGGCGTTGCGATTAAGTCTATAGTAGACAAAATCTTATAAATTAACCTTCTACTCGTGCTTTATACTAACTCTAAGTCCTTATATAACTATCTAGTACGACTTAAAACCACCTAAGAAAAACGCCTAATAATTAATATAATATGCCTCTAATAAGCTTATAAACGGAGATAGATTATAGAGGTAAAATGGATTAATGGAGAGGCTAACCCTACTAACGCTATAACGAAGGGAAAACCCTACGCGGCTCTTTAACGGCTTATTAATACAAACTAAATTAACCTATAAGTTATAGGATGGGTTAAATAAATAAACTTAGATTTGGCTTAGCATTATATAACTAATTATAACGGTGCGGACCCTGAATTTAACCAGCTAATTAGGATTTTCTATCCCTAGGATAGAAAATCGCTATTAGCTCGCTTACTACTAGCGCCTTAGCAGCCCCCTATAACGGAACCTTGTAGTAAGTACTACGATAGGTTCTATTAATGGGCTAGGTATATAGGTAATGCGTAAAGTCAATAACGTAATAATAACTAGTAGAGTGGTTGCCTAATAGATTAACTCTAATTGTATTCTAAGAATTACTATAAGGAAGGAACTATCTAGGTAGGGACTAAGGGTCCTTAAATATACAACTATACTTCTATAAAATCCTTCTTATACGTAATATACGTAAGGTACATACATTCCGTTTATTCTCCACGTTCCTTATATAGTACATTATATAACTTATACTACTATTCCTTATTACATAGTTCTACCGGCTCTATTCTAGACCGTACTTTTATTAACTAACTAGCTTCCTCCAACTCTTCTCTAAGTAGTTATAGCATTATACTTAAAGCGTCCATAACACTATCTCCCTCCTCTTTATCTTTATCCTTAAAGATTTCTAACATTTTTAAGTTATTTACTAGAGGTGTAATATCCGTCTAATTAATTTAGTTAATATTATTACTTATAATACCTAAAGCCTCTTCTTCTTTATACGCGCAATAACGTACCCGCACTATTACTGTAATACTATTACTAAGTAAAATTATACTATCTCTATATTCTTATTATGCGAAAGAGGGGTTAATTTATATTATACTAGCAAGTCCTTTATCCTAGTAACCCTCTTCTTATTTAGAGTGTACTAAAGTAAATATTTATTCGTCCTACAATGTTCGCTCTTCCTCTAACGCTAAGTATACGCGTCCTATAACTCTTAATAGTCGTTAAGTTCCCTAAGTAATTTGTTATAAGGTCTTATGTTTAATCTGCTACTGCAAAGCTTAATAGTAAGTTATTGTATACCCTAGCTAAGCTAAAACGTTCTCGTAATGCGGAATAAAAAGCCCTAGATACTTAAATCGCGGCATCTACTCGTCTTCTTCACCTTAAAAAGGTTCGTAAGAAGGTTCGTTTTAAGGAGTAAAAACTTATAGAATAGGGTCTTTAGGAACTTAGTAATAAAAAAACGGATTCTCTTCCAATAGCAAAGGAAATAACTCTAAGTAGTTCGGCAATTGCTCTTCCTAGGTCCCCCTTAGGTAATTTATTCTTTAGTAATCCTTTTTTAATATTACCTAACCTATTTTCTTCCAATACTCCTATACCTTTCCTATAGCGTTTTTTAAATTCTTTAGTAGTTCCTAGGTAGTCTTATTATAGCCTATCCACTTAACCTTATACTATATTTTATTGTTAATATTCTTATAACCGACAATCTTTAAAACTTACTACTTATCTTCTTCCTATCCTTGGTATATATCTGCCTTGTAAACTAGTAGCTTAACATTTCCATATACTAATTCTAGCATTGCGATATACTATATAGGGTAGATCTTTATTTTAGCTAGTAGGTTTAACTTAAACGTAACCAGTAAAATCCTTTAGCTAATTTTAAAAGGTCCTAGCCTAACATAGTCTAACTTCTTACTTAGTCATTAACTCTTAAAATTTTTATATAGTAGCTATACTTTATCTCCCTCCTTAAGATCTAGTCCCTTAAATCTCTTAGTATTATAGTATTTCTTCATTCTTTACTATACTATCTTAGCTATTTCCATAAGGTTCTTATAAAGATTTATTAATATCTCCATCCTTTATTTAGCTATACTACTTATCTTCTTTACTTAACATGGCAATAGCGATATTTTTAGCTTATATCTATAATTCGCCTTAAATAATAACGTACCCATTCCTTCTTATAGTATTGTATTATATATAAACTATATAATTAGTAATAGTAATACCCAATTATTCTATACGTGATTAATATAATGCCTTAAATACTACTTTAGTATCTAATTTAATTTTTCCGTTTAACCATCTATCTGCGGATAATATACAGTGGAAGTTACTACTTAAACTCCTTACTTCGCTAAGAATACCTCCTAAAATACTACTACAAATCTTAAATCTCTATCTAATATAATCTTGCTTAATACTCTATACCTTATAAACACTTCCTTAATATAGATTCTAGCGACATCTTCTACTAATATTTCTTCTATATATGCTATAAAGTATCCCCACTTCGTAAGCTTATCTACTATCACTAAGATCGCATTATAATCTCGTCCGGTAATAGGATCTCTTAATTTTAGCAACTTAATAATAAAGTCCCATAATATAACCTCCTATGGTCTCTCTGGTATTTTAATAGGTTATAGCCCTCTATATAGCTTATACCTTATTAGTTTATTTCTTTAACAATCTAAATACTCCTTAGTAACCTTTCTAGCTATCCTCCAGATTCTATTAATAATATATTCCTCTTAAAGTCTTAACACTAAGCCCATAGCTCCGTTGTATCCTTAAGTTAGTCCTTTATAGAAATCTTCCACAAATTACTCTACTATGCTCTTTAGGATATACTTCGCTTCTTAGTTTTTATATATATCCAACTATAGATCTTCTAGCTATACCTCTAGAATCCTTTATACCTAAAATCTTTCTAGTATCTTATAAACTTTATCTAGTTCCTCTTAAGTTACTGCGATTTTTAGATAATTATACCTAATTAATTAATCTATATCTCTTTATAGTAAAGCCCCTAATAGCTTCTTATTATTCTATAGTTTAGTCTTTTTACTTAGAGTATCTGCTTATATATTGTCTATACCCTTAATATACTAAATCTTAAAATAGTATTTTATAAGCATCTCTGCCCATCTAACCTATCTTTAGTTAAGTTCCTTCGTCATTAGGAATCCTATTAGGTTCTTATAATCCGTCTTAACTATAAATAATTTCTCTATACCTTATAAAAATACTCTCTATTTCTTTAGTGCTATAACTATACCTAACAACTCCTTATTATAGATGTTATAGTTTAGTTCCGGTAGTATTATCTTCCAACTATAATATACTACTAGGTGCTATCTATCTAGATGCTTTTATATAAAGTATACTCCTAGTGTAAAGTCTAATATATCTATCTTAATAACCGTTTCTAGTCCTAGTTAATAGATCTTAAGAACTAGCTCCTAGATAAATAACCTTTTAACTTCTTTAAATAGTTCTTATTATTTCTTTCCCTATACCTATAGTTCTTCTTTCTTTATTAACTATATAAATGGCTTAATATCCTTTAACTATTGCGCTATAAACCTTTTATAGTAATTGTAAAACCCTAAAAACAACCTTAACTACGTAACGTTCTCTAGTTCCTACTAATTTACTATAGCCTTAATCTTCTTTAAATCTATACTAAGTTAGCCTAGTTTAATAATAAATCTAACAAAATCTATCTTTTTAGTGAAGAACTCGTATTCTTAATTATTACTAGTATCTGTTCTTCTTATAGTCTCTTTAAAACCTATTTAACGTATTCCCTATATTCTTCCTTAGTTATTAAGTAGATAATAATATTATTAAAGTATACTATAACAAATTTATCTAAGTATTCTCTTAATATATTATTAATTTACTTTTAGAACGTTGCTAGTGCGTTTATAAGTCCAAATTATATAACTAATTGTTTATATAGTCCTTCCTTTAACCTAAAGGCTACCTTCTATTTGCCGCCTTTCTTAATTTTAATCTAATAGTACGCCTATCTTAGATCTATCTTTATAAAGATTTACGCGTTACCTATCCTATCCTAGATTTCACTAATTAAGGGTAAAGGATACCTATCCTTCCTAGTAATACTGTTTAACTATCTATAGTTAATACACAGCCTTAGCTTACTATTTTTCTTTAGGACGAATAGTACTAGATAACCTACTAATAATTACGATAGTCTAATATATCCCTTTTATAAGTTCTCCTAAATAAACTCTTTTAATACTCTACCTTCCTCTTTAGTAAGCTTATAGATTAGAAAAAACCTTAAACTTATTCCTAGTTCTAATTCTATCTTATAGTCCCATACTATATACTTTAACAGCTTTTTACTCTCTAGTAACTATAGTTTCTTACTATACTTATAGTATCTCTTTAGTATATAGCTTAGTCCTTTTTCTATTTCTTTATAGGTTGCTCTTACTTAGTACTATACCAACTTAGCTTATTATCGCATTTTGCGGCGTTAAGTATCTCTAATATCGACCTAACCTATAACCTAATTAATCTTTAGATTATATTCTTATAACTAAGGCATCCCTAGTATCACCTCATCCTTCCCTAATAATAGGATATTAAAAAACATCCGAATTTATCTTCCTTTAATATTTAACTAAATAGGTCCTATTTTAAGATTAATAATACCATCCCTATAGGCTATTAGATCTTCTAAAATTGTTACTAATAAATATAGGTGCTCCTTTCTCCTATATAGTAGTCCCATCCTTTTAACCGCTACTAGTAAGATATAGTTCCTTATTACTCCACTATCTATTAGTGCTTTAAACTGTTAATCTTACCATTTAACTTATAAATTTAGGTGTCTTTCTTAAATTCCTTTAAGGGTTTAAGGTTTTACTATTAGTTCCCTCTAGTCCTATAGGCCTCTACTTTTCCCAACTATTAGCTACTAGATCCTATTTATACTTAGTCTACTTTTAGCTAATACTTAGTTCGCTTTTTATCTTTAATATACTATAGATAGGTGTTTTCTAAGCATTCCCACCATTGTTATCTATCTAGGCATTCTTTTATAAGGAATCTTCCTGGTTAAAATATTAAGTCCCCTTATTTTTAAACTTTTATTAGGTGCCAGCTATGTATATACTTAACGTTTTAGTATTTTACCTTATCCGTTATCCAATATATTCTTATTAAATATTTCCAATTCTTATCTTTTAGTGTCCTATATATACTGTATATATCATCCACGTACGTTATCTATAATAGTATATAGTATGCTTAGTGTCTTAGGTTAACTCTTAGCTCGTCTTTATCCTTAAGTTTAAACCTTTCTCTTATTAATCTAAGTATTATAACTTTGTTTACAGGTACTAAGATTTATCTCTTACTTCTCTAGTCCTCTAATTACTCCTCTAGATCTTTTGACGTTATAATTAAGGCCCCCTTAATATAAGTTATAGCCTTTTCTATAATTAGGTAGTCTTAGACAACTTTCTTATTTAACCATATATAGAAATCTTCCCACTTATTATTATACCTTTACCTATACCACTTTTAGTATAGCTGCTTAAGTATATACGCTCTATCCGTAAGGAAGTATCTTCTTATTACTATATTGTAATAGCCCTTTATATATTATTCTTTAAATCTAATTAAGATTCCTAAATTCTCTTCTTATTCCAGTTCGATAAGCCACTTAGCTCTTAATATGCCTGCTTTTAGCCTATTAGTAATTCTTTATATAGGTGCTCTGTCCCTTATACGTCTTAATATACTAAATCTCTTATCTAGTTTCTGTTCTTACTATAAGGTAATTCTTACTCTAAATTCCTCTATAGTTTCTTTTTATTCACGTCTTATAAGTAGATCCTTAAAGTCTTCACACTTCTTAATCTTAGTATTAATCCTTTAATCTTTAGGCTAAACACTATATTTAACTGGTAGGTCTTTTAGGTTTATATATTTATCTCCTAGTCTAACTACTACCTATATTATAGATTCTCTAATCTATAAAGAAGCCCTTTACCTCTTATCTATAGGTATCCTTATTTATTCTCTAAATTTTTAGTCCCTTAGATTCTTTAATCCTAAGCTTGCTTTTAACTTAAGCTTAGCTCCCGCCTTAGTCTAACTAGGCGTTTATAGTATTCTTATCTCGTCTTAAAAGTCTTAAATCTTATCTATCTCGTCTTAAAAATCTAATGCCTATAGGAAACTCTATCCCAAGCTCATTTATATATTCCTAAACTAAGCTACTACTCTACTCTATCGGTTTTCGTCCATTATAGGTTTTTAAGCTATCCTTATCCTATCTATGGAATCTTAGATCTCTCTTATCTCTTTTTAAGATTCTTAAGCCTTTGGCCTTTTACCTTTATCAAGTAGTAAATTAGCACTAGCAGTTGTCTGCTTACTTAATCTTTATAAAATACTCTTTCTACCGTCTTATAAAGCAATAGATGCCGTATCTAACGGTGTTATAATGCCCATTACTAAACCTTACTCTGTAGCGGTCTTAGTCTCTACTTCTAATACTAATATCTTAAGATCTTCTTTTTTAATATCACTAAATGGATTTTTCCTAAAGTCCCTTTCTAAGTACTGCCTTATTAACACTATACTAAAAGTTGCTATTAGATCTTTGTTGCATTTATAGAGCCTATCTTACTCTTTATAGTCTTAGGTAGCTCTTAGTTTCTCTAAACTAGGTTCCTATAGCTAATAGCTTACGCCGTACTTAATATCTTTATAAATTTAGCACGCGTTATTATAATAAAACGTGAAATAGTTAATTAAATAATCTTTTATTCCTCGCAGTATATTATTATCCCGCTATACGTATATACCATCTACTAGTCTAGTTATCTTTATTATATAGTAACTTTAACTATCTTTATAATCTCTAGCAAAATAACCCTATTTTCCGTAATTTATATAAGCTCCCTCTTTAAACTATCTTTCTTATTATAGAGTCCGCCTAAATATCTTCTACTACTAAGATCCTTAATTTAGCCTTTACTTTCTAGACCTTTAATTACTTAATCCTTATCCTCTTAGTTTCTATAGTATCTTACTCTATCTCTTATAGGTTTCTTTAGTACCGCTTAGGTCTATTAGCTCTGCGCTATACTATATTTTTTAATTTAGCTTTAGTTAATATGTACTCTGCGCCTTATATAACTATAAAACTCTATCCTAACCTCTCTTAGTCTACTCTCTCTGGTAGATCCTATTATTAATCTTTATTGCTTAATCTATTAATTCCCTTAGGGTTTCTGCATCTTCTATTAGGATAATTACGTCCTAGACTTTAGCCTTAAGTCCCTATTTATACTGTGCCATAAGCGCCTTATTATTCCACTCTACTTATATTACTAGCGTCTAAAACTACGTTATATACTTAATTACTAAAATTCGCTATATAATATCTTAAAGCTTTCTTTCTACCATAGTTGTTGCCTCTAGATCTCTAAACATCTATATAAGTTATTCCGCGAATCCCTCCTAACTTAAGAACATAAACCATACTTCTTAGTTTATAGTTATTATTCTATTAGCTTATATCTCTATAAGGTAAGATTTAAACTATTTAAGCGCCCTTCCTATTAAGAATAGCCCTACGTACACTATTTAATCCACGGGTATTACCAGCTTTGCCCCTTCCTGTATTACCTTAAAGTGCATTTATATAAGGAATCCCTTAAGCTTTAATCTTTCTCCTAAGAATCGTTTAATTAATGGTAACTTAACCTTTATTATACCTATCCTATTAACCCTATATTCTAGTGCCGTATTATTTACCGTTAACTAGTTAATTATTTCCTATAACTATTTAACCGTTACGGGTTATTGCGAGTTAGTATCCGCTATACTGGTGTCCCCTTCTAACCTCAAAGTAGTTGCCGCCGTTAATAGCGTTATAGTGGCTACTTTTAGTAGCATGTTATTCAACTTTTAATACTATAACTAGGTAGTAATTGTATAACGGAACCTTGTAGTAAGTACTATAATAGGTTCTATTAATAGGCTAGGTATATAGGTAATGCGTAAAGTTAACAACGTAATAATAACTGGTGGAGTAGTTGCCTAATAGATTAACTCTAATTATATTCTAAGAATTACTATAAAGAAGGAACTATCTAGGTAGGGACTAAGGGTCCTTAAATACACAACTATACTCCTATAAAATCCTTCTTATACGTAATATATGTGAGGTACGTAAGGTACATACATTCCGTTCGTTCTCTACGTTCCTTACGTAGCACATTATATGACTTATACTACTATTCCTCGTTATATAGTTCTACCGGCTCCATTTTAGACCGTGCTCTTATTAACTAACTAGCTTCCTCCAACTCTTCTCCAAGTAGTCGTAGCATCGTACTTAAAGCGTCCGTAACACCCTCGCGATATATTAACCTACTACCCCTAACAATTCTTCTTCTTAGCTTAGCGTCTTTATAATACAGCATTCTATAAGCTTTAGTTTAGAGGCATTTATATAAGCCGTAATACTAGTTATATAATTATAGACCTATAAAAGGAGCGTGGAAGCTATTACGTATTAATTAGATTTCTAACTATTATATATATGCTACGAATAGTCTAGAAATAGACTTAGCTTTAGAGTATAGATTAGCCTTCTTTTTAGAGTTGCTTTAGTGTCGAAATATTAGTTATATAACGTAGTTACAAGACTATAAAGCGAGACTAACTAGTCTAACCTTAGAGTAAACCCCTATTTCTAGACATCAATAACTACTAACTTTAACACCGCATATGTATCGCAATACAGTAATATTTATATACGTTAATAAAGCGAGTATACCGACATCCTCATTTATAAAGTAAATAATATTATTATTAAGGTATGCTATAATAAATTTATCTAAGTATTCTCCTAATATATTATTAATTTGCTTCTAGAACGTTACTAATACATTTATAAGCCCGAATTACATAATTAATAGTTTATATAGTCCTTCCTTTAACCTTATTAGAATGTTAGTTATATAACGTGGTTACGAGACCATAAAGCAAGGCTAGCTAACCTAACCTTAGAGCAACCCCTTACTTCTAGACAATTAATTAACTACTAACTTTAACACCGCATACGTATTATACAGTAATATTCGTGCCCGTTAATAAAGTGAGTATACCGACACTAATTAGTAGACGTATAGATTAGGAAATACGCAATAAGCTAGAGCTTAAGAACCGTACTGGTAATAGTACATAGATTGCCTAGCCTTGTCTATTTCAGTTACAGGAGAAAGCTATATTACCCTTAAAGCTCGAGACCACGTATTAGCTTAACTGCTAACGCGTTAGATCGCCTAGAGAATTGTATCTTTACTTAGAGAAGATTACAACCTCCCTTAAGCTTAAGAGAATTTATACTGGCCTTATAGCCAATACAATAGATCGCTGAGAGAATCGCAGTCTTACTAAGAATACTTTACAGGCCCAACGGCTGTAAAGGACGTACATACCCAAATACCCTCACCTTAACACCCTTACCTTAACGACCTCAACCTTAACCTTAACCTTAACCTTAACCTCAACCTTAACCTTAAACTACAATATATATAAGGACTAGCACACTACTTTATACAATAAGATAGATCCTAAATAGAAGAAGATAATTACTAGACATAGTTACGGGATTAATATAACAACTGCCTTAGAGGAAGACCTGGAAGAATATATATAAGAACTTTACGGATTATATATTATAGTCGCTATTCTAAGAAGAATTTAAAGGCTTTACCATTAAGGACTTTAGAAAGATACGCTCTATTACTAGAGTAAAGCTCCATACTTACCTACTCTAAAGAGGAGTATATATCACTATATATAGTAATAGATACCCACTTTATAAGGTTCTGCATAATGTTCTTATAGAAGAGGAACCTTATAAATAGACAGATAAGGAAATTATAGGAGCTCTTAAGAAAGTCAGCCCTATAATTATAGTGGCACTATAAGAACAACTTAACTTAACACAAACAGCTTTAATATTGAATTAAGCTATACCCCCGTTAGTTATAGCCTCTTTAGCTCCTATAACCCCCCCTATAGCCTACTACCTTCCTATACGGTGCCGACGCCTATAAACTATTAACTACCTCTACTACCTCCGACGCCTATAATCTAGCCTATAGCTACAGCTATAATACCTAAAACGCAAATACCTACCCCTATAACACCCTAACTAGCTGTTATATTTATACCCTAGTAAGCTACACCAACCGCTACCTAATAGTAAGCTGCACCTACCTCTACCTAAGATTAACTACTTACTTTCCTTACTTAACTCCTACAGACGCAGAATTAGAAATTATTGCCTACGGCAACTGCCTCTACCCTCCCTCTAGTAACCGCTCCTATCCTACCTAGTCTTCCTCCTACCCAGTATCTTTACCCTAGTACTACTAATACTAACCCTACTATATACCTGCCTACGTATAGTAAAGAGGCAGCTACTATTACTAAGATCTATATAGATAACCAGAAGTACAATAGAGTAAGTAATAGCTTTAACTTTAAGTTAACTATCTTCTATAATATCTGCAAGAGAGCTAGTCTACCTCCTAAAGGCTATATAACTATATTCCCAACTATACTAAAGGGACTTACCCAGAATTACTACTATAATAGCAGCCTTTTAACTAGATTATTTACTAAGGCATATAACTATATACGTTACTTCTTTAAAGGACTAGAGTACTATTAGAGAAACCTTACTAAATAAAACGCCACTAACTTCTAAGGAATTATTAACGAAAACCCTAATAAGCAAATCTATTAGAGTTTCCAACTACTCCTTAATAAGCTCTTAAAATATTGCTATAGATTATACCTAGAGTTTTATATAGACCTCTTCCTTATAAATAAGCTAGTTACCGCTTACTAAGGAGTACTAGTATACCGTATTACCATTTCTAACCCTTTTAAAGACCTCTCCTAGTTAATTAGTAAGTTGTAATCTTCTATAGTTATATAAAAGAAGAAACACCCCTCCTAGGCCTTAATAAGACCGTCTTAAGGAGCCTACTTTACGGATTATATATACCGCTGTAACATCCGTAATAACTATAACCAAACCCGCTCCTATAGACAAAATACCATTAGATCCCTAAAGGCTAAGTGCTATATCTACTAAAAGGAGAGCTGCCGCTTATAGAAATATATAGAGGAAGAGCGGAACCGTTCTAGAAATAAGTATAAAAGACGTTTTAACAATAACAAGGGCTGTAATAGTAACTTTAAAAAACGCTTTAGACAATACACTATCTACTATAAAGGAGATAACAATAATAAGTGTAATAAGACCTTTAAAGCTCTTATGCTAGATATAAACGCTAATAAAAATACTAATAATAATAACAGCAAGGAAGAACTAGAAGACCCTAACGGCTGCTACCTTATATTATTCGGGACTCTTACTATAGATAAAGCAACCTCTATAAGCGTAGAACTAGCCAATAAGGCTTACGCTTACTTACTTATTATAACCTCTATAGAACCTACTACGGAAACTAACCCGTTTAACTATAATATAATAACCACTACTTTACACTATACTTCTATAGTATTTATAGGAATTATAATTAATACTAGTGCGTTAAAGAAGTCTATAGCTAGTTATAGATAATTCTAGGCACTATAGAACGCGGACTAATTTATAAAACTTAATACCTTAACTAAAGGACAAGTTAACGTATAGTTCGGTATTAGAATTGCTACCTCCATTAGAACTATAAACGTTATTACCCCTATAGGCAAGATACAGTTTTATATTATCTATACGGATACCCCCTTTTTGCTCTATTTAGCGGATATAGATAGACTCTAAATCTACTATAATAACCTTAGAAACGTTGTTATTACTTACACTAAAAAAGTGCCAGTAGTGCGATGGTTTAGCTACCCATTTCTTTTATAGAGCTTATTACTATAGTTATATTTATCTAAATCCATTAACGCGAACTCCTGCTACTTAATAGATATAAAGCTACGGCGCCTATACCGTCGATTCAGATATCCCTTAGTTAAGAAATTATAAAAACTACTCTACTATACTGGCTATAAAACTAATAGAATGGCTATTAAGCAACTAACTAAGTTCTACCACTACTGTTAAAAGTTTAGCAAATTACTAGGCAGATTCCGCTTTACCCTATAAGATAACGTTAATTTTAACTATAATATTATTATTAATATTATATATATTAGCGGATCACCCCTCCTATACGTTATTAATAAAGGAACGCGATTTTAAGCTAGTAGATAGTTATAAGACATTAGCGCCAAATATATATAGGACGTTCTACGGATATACTAGATTAATACTTACCTAGGGCCACCAGACCTAATTACCCACAACACTAAAAAAAACTTTATTAGCAAGGAATTTAAGTAATACACTATTATTATAGGAATTAGTATAAAGGGAGTACTGGTTAAAGTATATAACTCTATTAGAATAGTAGAGCGCTACTATAGTCCATTATAGCGAGCCTACTAGATTATTATAACTAAAATCCCTAAAATTAATAAGGAGATAGGACTCTAAATAGCGCTTAAAGTAATTAACGATTTAGCTAGCCCTAAAGGACTAGTTCCTATACTTCTAGTCTTTAAAGCCTACCCCTAAATAGTTAAATTTAATACACTATCCCCTATAGTTATATAACGCGCTACCGTAATTAAAAAGGCTATAGTAGAGATATAGAAGCTATAAGCTAAACAATAGATTGCTAATACACTAAATATATAAAATAGACCTAATACTAATACAATTTATAATATCCTACTAAATTCGCCTATTTTAGTCTAGAGAGAAGGAAACACTAGCTAAAGCGGCTATTAGAATAGGCCATTTACCTTACTTACCGTTAAGGGTAAAATATATACCGTTAAGCTATCTAACGGACCTACAGCCTTTTAATCTATAGTTATAAAACCCTACCTTTAAGTAACTAAATTGCAGAAGCAAATCGTCGGACTAGAATTACCACCTAAACCTCTACTTAGGTTAGCCCTTCCTAAGACTGTCTTAGAGAGACCTACTAAAGCTTAATAATAACCCCCAAAATGAGGCAGAGGACGCCCTCGTAAATACCCTCTACTTATAGCTATAACTAATATTACTATCTACCTATAGGATAATAGTTAATTTAGTACTTAATTTAGCACCTCCTAATAGAAGGAGCTTACTAGTCTACTTAAAAAGGGAGTTTTTAAGATTATAAGACTTACGGATATACCACAAGGCGTACAACTCTTTAACTCGCGATTTATTAATAAGATTAAGAATAAGGGAACTAATAAAGCCTTTAAGAAATCCTAACTAGTCGTATAAGCTTATAACGACTTAGAAAAGGAACTGGTTCTTACCTAATTACTAACTATTTAATAAGTTAGCTAACGACTAATTCTCTATATTACCGCTATAAAGCTTTTATAGGTATGACTTTACCTCTAAAATATTTTATAGGTCTATACACAATTAACTACTACACTAAATTAAGAGTTCTACGTATGACCTCTGTATAAACTAATTAAGCAACTTAGGATTAACGAGGCCTCCGTTTTAAAGGTTATAAAATTACTCTATAGAGTACCGGAAGCTGGTAACCACTAGTTTAAAATATATTACTTATATTATATATGGACTAGTCTATATATAACCCCTGTCTCCTACAGAGTAACGAACCCTTTAGTATTATAGGCCTATAAACTAATAATACTCTATTCTTAGTAGATAAGACCTTTATAAGCGTAGAGCAAAATAAGCTATATAAGGCTAAGTTTATAGCTAAAGAACGGGAATAACTTACTGTTAATACACCCATTAAGTTTAATAGTAGAGTTATTTAGCTACTAACTAACGGGAGTATTACGCTTATTTAGGAATGATAATGCATAAACCTTAGTATAATTAGCACTAAGCTTGCCATGAGTATAGGATTAAGAGGAGCTATAAGAACCTTAACTCTAAAGGACTAGTATATTGCTTAATATACTAAAGGTGCATATATTGCTTTAGTTTACTAGCTAAAAGCCTTATTTAATTTATCCTTTACTACCTAGATAATTAACCCTAATAAGGAAGACGTAAAATAGTTAAATAAGCGTTTAAACTAGCAAATTGAGAACGCCAATAGAGGCCTTAAGTTCGTTAAGTTAGATATTAAAACCCTACAGCTCCTAGTGTTTATAGACGCGTTATTTACTAATAATAAGGACCTCTCTTTACAGATCGGCTATATTATCGTACTAGCCGATGCTATAAAGAAGGCTAATATTATTTATTAGAGCTCGGTTAAGTATAAAAGAGTTACTTAGAGCGTACTAGCTTCTAAACTCTACGGTACGGCCTACGGCTTTAATATTAGCGTTGCGATTAAATCTATAGTAGATAAGATCCTATAAATTAACCTCCTACTTATACTTTATACTAATTCTAAGTCCTTATATAACTATTTAGTACGACTTAAAACCACCTAAGAAAAGCGCCTAATAATTGACGTAATGTGCCTCCGATAAGCTTATAAACGGAAACAAATTATAAAGGTAAAATAAATTAACAAAGAGGCCAACCCTACTAACGCTATAACGAAGGGAAAACCCTACGTGGCTCTTTAATGGCTTATTAATATAAACTAAATTAATCTATAAGTTATAGGATGGGTTAAATAAACAAACTTAGATTTAGCTTAGTATTAGGTAACTAATTATAACGGTGCGGACCCTAAATTTAACTAGCTAATTAGGATTTTCTATCCCCGGGATAGAAAATTGCTATTGGCTTGCTTACCACTAGCGCCTTAGCGACCCTTACGATATATTAACCTACTACCCCTAATAATTCTTCTTGTAATTACGGACCTATAAAAGGAGCGTAGAAGCTATTACGTATTAATTAGATCTCTAACTATTGCGTATACGCTATAAATAGTCTAGAAGTAAACTTAACTTTAGAGTGTAAATTAGCCTTCTTTTTAGAGTTGCTCTAGTGTCGGAATATTAGTTATATAACGTGGTCACGAGACCATAAAGCAAGGCTAGTTAACCTAACCTTGGAGCAACCCCTTACTTCTAGACAATTAATTAACTACTAACTTTAACACCGCATATGTATTATATAGTGATATTCGTGCCCGTTAATAAAGCGAGTATACCGACAATAAGACGTAAGAGAAGTAAAATAATAAACCACTTCGGCACTTAATAAAGGTAAGAGGCTAAAGGCTTAAGACTCTTAAGACGAGATGTAAGATGACTAAGATTTTTAGGATAAGATAAGGTAAGCTTAAGGACCTATAATAGACGATAACCGATAGAGCAGAGTAACGGCTTAGTTTAGTAATATACAAATAAGCTTAGGACGAAGTTTTCTTAAGGTATAAGACTCTTAAGACGAGATAAGTAAGATTTAAGACTCTTAAGATAAGATAAGAACACTAAGTAAGCCTAGTTAGACTAAGGCTGGAGCTAAGCTTAAGAAAGAAGTAAGCTTAGGATTAAGAATCTTATAGGACTAAGGTTTTAATAACAGAATAAGGATTATTAAAGAAATTATAAGTAAGGCTTAGTAATAGGATTAAAATGTTAATACTAAGATTAAGAAGCAGAATAACTTTAAGGATTTATTTATAAGATAAAAACAAAAAAAAACTATAAAAGAATTTAGATAAAGAATTATTATATAGTAAAAATAGAAACTAAATAGAAGATCTAGCACAATAGGACGTATAAGGGACAGAGTACCCGTATAAAGAATTACTAATAGGCCTAGGGCAGGCACACTAAGAGCTAAGTGGCTTACTAAACTAAAAAATAAAGAGGATTTAGGGATCCCTACTAGGTTCGAAGAGCGATATATAAAGGGCTATTACGATATAGTAATAAGAAGATACTTCCTTATAGATAAGCCGTATACACTCTAATAGCTATACTAAAAGTGGTATAGATAGCGATATAACGATAAGTAGGAAGATTTTTATATATAGTTAGATAAACAAGTTATCTAGGACCACCCCATTATAGAAAAGGCTATAACTTATATTAAAGGAGCCTTAATTATAATGTTAAAGAACCTAGAAGAATAATTAAAGGACTAGAGAAGTAAGAAACGTATCTTAATACCTATAAACAAAGTTATAATATTTAGATTAACACAGTAAAGGTTTAAACTTAAAGATAAAAATAAGTTAAAAGTTAACCTAAAGCACCTAGTATACTATACGCTATTATAGATTATATACGTAGATAATATATATAAAATATACAAAAATCTAAAAGAAAAGAGTCGGAAATACCCTATAAGGATATATTAGGCGCTAGATAAGCAATAGTATAAAAATGCTAAGTATATACACAGCTGGCATCTAGTAGAAGTTTAAGAGTTAGGAGACTTAATACTTTAACTAGGAAAATTTCTTATAAAAGAATACTTAGATAGATAATAGTAATAGGAATACCTAAAGAATATATATCTATAGTATATAAAGAATAAAAAGCGAACTAGATATTAGCTAAAGAGCAAACTAAGTATAATAGGATTAAGTAGCTAATAGTTAGGAAAAGTGGAGGCCTATAGGATTAGAGGGAGCTAGTAGTAAAGCCTTAGACCCTTAAAGGAATTTAAGGATAACACCTAAATTCACGAGTTAAATAGCAAGATTAGCAGTTTAAAGCGCTAATAGATAGTAGAGTAACGCGAAACTACATTTTACTAGCGGCAGTTAAGAGAATAGGATTACCTTACAGACAGAAGAAATAACCTTACCTATTAGTTACGATTTTAGGAGATCTAATAGCCTATAAAGGAAGGATTATTAATTTTAAAATAGGACCTATTTAGATAACTATTAAAGGAAGATAGATTAAGATGTCTTTTAATATCCTACTATTAGGACGGGATAAGGCAGTATTAGGTATACCTTAGTTATAAGAATATAATCTAAGAATTAATTAGATTACAGGTTAAGTTAATATTAGAGATACTTAATGATATAAGATATAATAGTAAACCAAGTTAGTATAGTATTAAGTTAGAGTAATATATAAAGAGACTAAGTGAGGCTTAAGTTACATACTAAAAAGATACTATAAGTATGGTAAGAAACTATAGAGCCTAGAAAATAAAAAGCTAGTAAATTATATAGTATAGGACTACGTAATAGAGTTAGAACTAGGAATAAGTCTAAGGTTCTTTCTAATCTATAAGCTTATGGAAGAAGAGTTTAGAGCACTTAAAAAGTTTATTTAGAAAAACTTATAAAAGGGATATATTAGACTATTATAGTTATTAGCAGGTTATCTAGTACTGTTCATACTAAAGAAGAATAGAAAACTTAGGTTATGCATTAACTATAGGTAGTTAAATAGCATTACTTAAAAGGATAGGTATCCTTTACCCTTAATTAGCAAAATCTAAGATTGGATAGGCAATATATAAATCTTTATAAAGATAGATCTAAGATGGGCATACTATTAGATTAGGATTAAGGAAGGAGATAAATAGAAGGCAGCCTTTAGGTTAAGAGAAGGACTATATAAACCATTAGATATATAATTCGGATTAATAAATACACTAGTAACGTTTTAGAAATGAATTAATAGTATATTAGGAGAACACCTTAATAAGTTTATTATGGTATACCTTAACAATATTATTATCTACTTAATAACTAAGGAAGAATACAGAGAATACGTTAAATGGGTTTTAAAGAGACTATAAGAAGAATAGATGCCAGTAGTAATTAAAAAATATAAGTTCTTTATAAGGAAGACCAATTTTATTAAATTTATTATTAAACTAAGTTATATTAGTATAGACCTAAAGAAGATTAAAGCTATAGTAAGTTAGTAAGAACTAGAGAATGTAATGCAGTTAAGGTTATTCCTAGGGTTTTACAACTACTATAGAAGGTTTATAGCACAATAGTTAAAGAATATTAAACTATTTACTAGGCTTATAAAGAAAGAGGAACTATAGGCATAGGGAAAGGAATAAAGAAAGCTGTTTAAGGAACTTAAGAAGTTGTTTACCTAGGAGCCAATTCTTAAAATCTACTAACTAGGACTAAACACGGTTATAGAAATAGATATATTAGATTATATACTAGGAGTATACTTGCTATAGAAGTATAAGGACGTATAGCACCTAGTATTATACTATAGTAGAAAGATAACACTACTAGAGTTAAACTATAACGTCTATAATAAGGAGTTGTTAGGTATAGTTATAGTACTTAAGGAATAGAGAGCATTTTTATAAGGCGTAGAGAAACTATTTATAGTTAAAATAGATTATAAGAACCTAATGGGGTTCCTAATAATAAAAGAACTTAATTAGAGATAAGTTAGATAGGTAGAGATGCTTATAGAATACCATTTTAAGATTTAGTATACTAAGGGAACTAAAAATATAAGAGTAAACGCACTTAGTAGAAAAGCTGAACTATAGAATAATAAGAAACTATTAGGAGCAATACTACGCAGAGACGAGGATTAATAGATTAGATATAATTACCCTAAACTAGTAACAATTTAAGAGAATAACAAATTAAAAAGAGTCTATAAGACACCAAAGAGCTTTTAGGTATAAAGAATTCTAAAAGTATAGCTAGAAGATCTATAGATAGATCTATCTCTCGTTATCATCTCACACACAGGCGAAATATAGCTTATTTTGAAAAGGATTTTTAATAAATAGGGGTGCAGGCTATTCAGGGCCTCGCATAGCTACTTGCCAGCTACTAGGAGGCTTAATTCGCATAGTAAGTTACTAGATAGCTGTAAGAAGCCTAGCGAAGACCTTAAATGCCCAGCTGTAAGCCTAACGGGCTGCAATAAAGCTAAAGTATATAGTTTCCAGCTTAAAAACAAAAAGGGGACGGTGGGTGGGTAATTAATAAATAGGCCAATATTACGTTGTGTACGAGATAATAATAATATAGTAGAGTAAACGATCTATCCAATAGAAGATGGAAGATACTTTATACTAAGCGATGTATAGACACGTAATATCTATCTCTCGTTATTATCTCACACATAGGCGAAATATGGCTTATTTTAAAAAGGATTTTTAATAAATAGGGGTGTAGGCTATTTAGGGCCTCGCATAGCTACTTGCCAGCTACTAGGAGGCTTAATTCGCATAGTAAGTTGCTAGATAGCTGTAAGAAGCCTAGTAAAAACCCTAAATGCCCACTAGTAAAGCGCCTGCGCCTATTAAAAGAAAGGTAGTTTTAGCATACCTTTTAGAAAAGTGCGTTAGCCGGGTAGTTTATAGATATGTCGCGAGGGTTGCCAAGGCGCTAGTAGTAAGCGGGCCAATAGCGATTTTCTATGCCGGGCATGGAAAATCCTAATTAGTTAGTAAAAGTTAGGGTCCATAGAATATAGTAGGTGGCGATACCCTAGCACCGTTACAGCTAGGCTTTAGCGCTGTATGCCAACAGTAGAATACCGCGCTAAAAGTGGTCATTTAACTTTAACAATACTGCGTTGCTATCCTTGTAGTATAGCTTAACTGCATTAGATTTCTATCTCCTAAGTAGGCCTAGCTAAGCTTTAGCGAAGCTGTAGTCCCTAGCGTATTAAGTAGCGCCTTATCGGAAGGAGTGGTTAGTATAGTCGTCAGGCCGTATTCCCGCGTTAAGTAGTCTAGCTTAAAGGATTGCTTAAATAGAGCCCTTTATAAATGGCTTAGTGTTAAGAGTAAATAAGGGCGCTAAGTCTAGCTAAGGATCCCGATTTTAAAGCCTAACTATTACTGCTACTGCATATAGCGGGTCCCCTAGCTATACTAAGATTTAAATTTTTACTCTAAAGTGCGAGGTATCTGTCTTACTCCGTTTTAGGTATAAAACTATTAACGATTAGTCCTTTGTAATGCTAACATCGCTATAAGTAGCCTTTATTTAAACGAAGGCCTTTAAGCGGAGTTTAGCGGCTGTATATGAAATTTCTCCTATCCAAAGGAAACCTATAAAAGCGACGGTGAAGGCTGCATCAATATTAATATCCTGCTTTAAGCGACCGCCCGTAACAATTTAAGCAAGGATATCCCGTATAATTGGCAGCTTTTCCTTCTTTTTCTATAGAAATAAGGACCTAGCCCTAGCAAGCAAGCGTTTTATAAATAGATTATTAAATACTATAATAGAGTATCCAAAGTCTATATACTTTAACCGTAGTGTAAAGACGTAATTAGATAAGGTTAAGGGGGAGACCTATTATATAGTAGGCGTCCTAAAGGCACGCCGTGCGATTTACTCACCTAAGTGGGGCTTTTAGACTGGGTACGGCTATACTAATTGCAAGGCGTAGAAGGCCTCCTAGCTATTTATCGCAGATAAGTACCTAGCTCTTATTTTGGGTGCTAGGCCGCTCTATAATAGCATAGCAACTAATAAGGAGGAGCTAATTATATTAGCGAAGCCGTTTAGTACTAAGAAGGGGGCAGGTTTATAGACTAACGGTGTAATTAGCGAAGTATAAAGTTGGAAGTATTCCAGTGTAGGTATAGGCGAGATATCTTATTAGTTAAACCCTAAGAGAGAGTATCTACTAGGCCGTTGTTAACACCAGGCACCTAGGAAGTAGTAATCTCGATATTGTATTATACGGCGGCTAAGATAATAGCTTAAAGGGAGAGGTTGCCTAGTTCTTTAAGTACGGTCTTAACTAGGCCTTATAAAGCCATGAGGCTATCTATATAGATAGAGACGGAGGCTCCTTTCTAGTTCGGCGACTATTAAGTAAAAGCCTTACCGATTACGTGCATTTCCTTTTAATTAATATAATCTTCCACCTAGTAATCGGGAGGGAGTGTTGCAAATGCATTATATTATGGTAAGGTGGTTAAATATATAGGCCAGTGGTCTAATTCGGAAGACTTATAAAAGTAGAACTTACTATAACTAACCTATAATAAAGTATCTATAAAGAAATGGAATATATCTTAATATAAGTCATTTAAAAAACATATCCTATTGCTAATAATTATATATATAAGATTCAATTTACCGTCCGACCTAGTCCCCCTAATAGGTCCACACAGACTAATTCCTATGGGAAAAACCTCCTTACTAAGAAAAACCCTATTTTTAAGTGTACAAAAAACCCC
>Ga0307515_10006354_pt1 | contig 23654 bp, 22 predicted proteins | sample 17_EM_MG_FD_194513 | JGI IMG/M metagenome (GOLD analysis project Ga0307515, IMG submission 194513) | Populus trichocarpa ectomycorrhiza microbial communities from riparian zone in the Pacific Northwest, United States - 17_EM | ecosystem: Host-associated > Plants > Roots > Unclassified | place... | reverse complement strand
TACCGGCGCATTTACTAACCACGAGTCATCAATCACATGTCACATCCTAGGTTAGTGGATCTGTCCAGTTCAAAAACACTCGGCAGCGCACAGCTCTCAATATCAGTAAGTAGAATCCCCGCCAAGACCATCCTCTTCATTCTCACACTCAGGCTCTGAGCTATCGCCGGTCGCCATTTGGGTCAAGGACCTCGCGCTTTCTGACAGTATTGAAGGTCTCTTCCTCGACCTTATAAAATGATCTGCGAGCGCCTTCCCTTCCTACCGAAGAACTCAACTCGTCGAACACTGGTTTTTGGTTCTGCGCTCCGTTTCTAACGGCGAATTACAAACGGTTACCAACTGTGTGAGAAACTCGTTAGAAACTCGGGTGTTTCTCGCTGCACCCTGCCGCCCTCCAGGGATCTCAGACATGTGGCCTGACGCTGGGGGAACGTACAGGCCACATTTTTTGCAGGGGTATATAACCAGCCTTTAGCTCCTTGTCGCCCCCCTTCTCCACCCGTTTTTCCTGTTCCCAAAACAATACGGTTGCAGGTATCTTTGCGTTTAACGCTACTCCGATATACTGGACAGTCTACATTTCTCTCCAACCCCAACGTCATTTGCGGATGTCTAACGCACTCCAAACTACACCCCACGCCCCCTCATCTATTCACCACGACCTCGGAGGGTCACCACCAGCCCCAGAAAGAAAACCATTACCGTACTCTATTTTTTTGTCATTTCTCAGCTCGGTCCGCAGGCACCCGTTTCGGACCTCCATCGTCATCTGCACGATTCTTGCAGGCATTGTTGCTGGCGTTGTGAACCAGGCCCCTCGGGATCCGACGTCTATATATCGGCAGATCCCGCCCGATGAGAATGGAGTGAGTGGTGTCCTAGCCCAGTTGAGTTTTGGCTGATATATTGATGTATCAAAGATCGCAATCATTGGACATACCTATCGGTTTGATACAAGCAGCAAAATAATTTCAATCGAATGGGAGATCCTGGGATGTGGGAATTATAGACTACCAACATGTGACTCCCCCACGAACGAAGAGCTCAAAGCTGTGGGATGTGGCGCTCTCAATCAAGCAGTGGATGTATATTTCAATGTGTAAGTATATATTCGATGTCAACGTCCGCGATCTACCTACTGACAACAGACAGCACATCTGACCCGGTTCATTCATATGACCCGGTCAACTTTCCGTCAAACCCATGGGGTGAAAGGCGATAGTAAGATCCGCAACATGCTCCCCCCCGACTTACCAAACGAACCTGCTTTCTTTCTAGTATGTATAGATTAACTGCCTTCAACACGGACCACGCCACAGACCTTTTCATAACGGAGAATGTCCCTTTCGATGCCTACTCTCTCGCTGTTTCTGTGTTCGTGATCGAGAAGGCTACAAACAGCTCCATGCCCATCATCAAATTCGCAGTCGGTGACGCACTGGACAACTTCGTCACGTCCTCCATCGAGGATCGGGCGGTATTGATGAGCCCCTTCGTCTACGATTCCGGGACAGGGCCGACCGAGATATCGGCTCGATCCAGTGTGGTTGATATCTTGGTAGAGAAGTCGCAGTTCGCGCAGGCACTCACACTCTGCATGTTCATTATCAACTGGGCCCTGACTGTCGGTTCAGTCTATATCACGCTTGTCGTCGTCTTCAGGAAGGAGGGGAAAAGTGACGCGATCCTCTTGCTCCCGATTACTATCATTTTGACCATTCCAACTCTTCGCAATCTTTATGTTGGTTCGCCTCCGTTTGGTGTACTTATTGGCAAGTCTCGGGCACTCAGATCCCAGATCCCAGTTCGAGTACTGACGTTACTTTCAGATACGTTCGGCTTCTTCTTGCAGATGGTTATAGTTGCGGTGTGCTCCATGGTACTGGTGTACTTTGTTGCTGTTTTGGGGCCCGCGTCGGAGTGATGAGCATCCTGTGGTAACGGAGACAACTAGTCGCTGGGGTGACGGAGTGAGTAGTTACGCGTCGAGTGCTCTAGACGACAAACCAGACACATGCACCTCTGATATGCCGATTATAAATTTCGTGAAAGGAGCCAAGATTTTATAAAGATGCGGGCTGTGTGGAAATTCCCGGCGCGATCAGGCTTCGGTTGCTGGTCTTCAAGCTTCATATCTGAGACGTCGAGCGTCACCATTGGCCAGAGCCTTTAGGGACGAACTGAAAACGGCAACTCGCTCCCTGAGTGACGCCAACTGTGAGCATCGCTTACAAGCTCGGATTGAACTTTTTCTGGTAAGCTGGGATAAAAAATTTCCCAGGAAGTTCGCGAGCGGCCAGCTGTCTTTCAGACTCAACGACGTAAACCAAAACGTCACTGATGTTCCCTCCCTCTAGGCACACCAGGCCTCGTCATTGTATGTGACGGGCCAGACACGCACATGTATCAATAGGAGGAAACGCACATACTAGCCGGAAGGGGGGATGGAGGCAGGAGAATCCTACCTGCAGGGAACTGACTCGAAATTATCACGCGCCCATACACGCGATTCCCCTCCCTCATCGGTGGGGCTTATGTCAGGCTCCATCGTGATCTTCAAACTTCTCGGTGAAGCCGAGTGGGGATAGTCTTACCTGAATTCTAGGTCTGGCTACCCTCCAGGGACCTCATAAATGCGGCCTGACGGCTGGGGGAACGCGCAGGTCACATTGTTTTGCGGGGGTATATAGCCGGCCTTTGGCTCCTTGTCGCCTCCCCCCCCGTCTCTACCCGTTTTGCCTGTTCTCAAGTTGCAGGTATCTTTGCGCTTAACACTACTCTCCGATCCCGGCTTCAAGCTTCATTCGTGGGATGCTCAACGCGCCCCAAAACATACACCGCGCCTCATCGTCTAATTGTGATGACCTCGACCTCGAGGGATTACTGGTATCATCAGTCCGAGAAAGAGGACCATCACCACGCTCTCTTCGTTCATCGTTCCTCAGCTTTTTACGCGGGAACCTGTTCTGCTTGTCTGTCGCCATCTCCATGATTCTCGCGGGCGCTGTTTCGATTGGCGCGATTAGGACCCCCCGGGATGCCGCGAAGTATGGACATCTGCAGATGCCGCGTGATATTGGGAATGGAGTGAGTGGTGTCACTAGCCCAGTTGAGTTTTGACCGAAGATGTATTGCAGATCGCAATCATTGGACACAGCAGCCAAGTAGATGCAAGCAACCAGACAGTGTCAATCGGATGGGAGATCCTGGGATGTGGGGAATACAGACTAGGAACAGTTGATATAGCCGAGATCGCGCCGGTGGGATGTGGCGCCCCCGATCGAGCAGTGGATGTGTATTTCAATGCGTGAGTACTGGTACCGAGTGCTTATATATTCGGTGGCGACGTCCGCGATCTACCTATAACTGACAACTGACAGCGCACTCGACCCAATCTATTCATATGACCCGGCCAAATTTCCGTTGACCCCACAGGGTAAAAGGCAATAGTAAGATCCGCGACATGCTCCTTCTTTCGACTTGTCAAACGAACCTGCTTTTTTTCTAGTGCGTACAGACTCGCGGCCTTCGACGTGGTCCATTCTATGGACTATAGTTATTCGGTCGATATGATCCCGTTCGATGCCTACTCTCTCACTGTTTTTGTGTTCGTGATCGAGAGGGCTACAAACAGCTCCACGCCCGTCGTCGCATTCATAGCTCCTGATGCACCGGACAACTTTGTCATCTCCTCCACCGAGGAGATGGCAATGAACAACTACACCTACGATTCCGGGACGGGTCCGACCGTGATAGAGGTTCAGTCCAGTGTGGTTTTTATCGAAGTGGGGAGGTCGCAGTTCGCACGGGCGTTCACAATGTGCTTACTCCTTATCGACTGGGCCTTTACTATCGGTTCAATCTACGTCGTGCTTGTCGTCGCCATCAGGGACGGCGGGAAGAATGACACGGTCCTCTTGCTCCCAGTTACCATCATTTTGACCATTCCAGCTCTTCGCGAACTGTATGTCGGTTCACCCCCGTTTGGTATATTTATTGGTAAGTCTCGGGCACTCAGATCTCAGTTCGAGTACTGACGCTGCTTTCAGATACGTTCGGCTTCTTCTTGCAGATGATTATAGTCGCGGTGTGTTCCATGGTACTAGTGTACTTTATTGTTATTCCAAGGTCCGCGCCAAAATGGCGAGCCTCCCGTGTTGATGAAAACGCCTAATCGCTGGGGTGGTGGAGTCGGTAGTTACGTGTCGAGTGTTCTGGGACGATGAACTAGGCACATGCACCTCCGATATCATATATCTTCTTAATAATTTCGTCTTAATTATAGGTCAATCGTGCTCCAACTTTTTGTGTAGGATACAACCGTGAATGACTTTTCGTGGCGGAATATTGGATTTGTAAATTTCGTAAAGGTGCCGCTAGGGATTGGGTGGAAATTCCCGGCGCGATCAAGCTTCGGTTGCTGGTCTTCGCCTGGTGCTAACGCCGAATTTATCTTTACCTCACGCTCCAACACCACCGAATGCTCGTGGACAACGAAACCGTAAATACCAGCCACTTTCGAACTTTTTCATAGGACTGAAGCTGGCGTAAAGTTCCTCAAGCAACTAGAGGCGCTGTTCGAGTCGTCCAAGGGCAAAGGGTCAATATGGCTCAATCATAAACGATGTGCGGTTCATCGACCGTAAGATATGGCTCTATGCTCACTATACCGCACTCAGTGGCTTATGATGGGCCCGATGGTGCTGATGGTGCACCTCCGGATGATGCGACGGAGTACCCTTGCCTTATCCGCGCCACAGATGGCAGAAAGACAATGTTTTCAACTCGGGTGCGCCCATCTCCATTCACCTGCACGTAGTTACTAACTCACACCTAATAGGTCGAACCCGCAGACCTAGACAGATTTCACTCCGAATACGGTTCCTTGCTCAAGGCATCCATGTCGACCCTCCGAAAACGCGACAAGAAACGGGAAAAACTTCGGGCGGAGGCACTTGCAAAGAAGAAGAAGAGGCTGTTGGAGGAAATCGTCGTTTCTGGGCCAAAGAGAGGTGCCGGAAGGAAGAAGAGGAAACGATTGATCACCGCAGCCGTCAAGCTTGCAGAGTTCAAGAAGAGGGCGGCTGAAAAGGACGCGTCGAAAGCCACGGCGAGCTAGATCGGTCGCTGATTGTGTACCCCTGTTGTTTTGCTGTTGTTTTCTCCCTAGCTTGGCCGCAACATTAATGTTCTGTCCTCACACGGGCACGCTCCCAGGCTCGGGTCTCTGCACCGATCGGCTTTCAACCCAGTAACTTCTTGAAGCCGAGACCCACCGTGTGTGTCTCGAATCCTCAGCCGGTTAGGCCTTAGGAACGACAATCAGTCTTGATTTGCTACCTTCGGAACCCGAGCTCGTTCCAAAAATTTACCTCGGGTACTGATGATTTGTCTCTCGGGTCGACTTGCTCGCTCGCTATACGTGTCTATTGCTCCCGCTGGAAAAAAATGGTTTACCCATATTGACTCGGTGCTCGAAAAAATCTTGCGTGTAGACTTCGAACCGGACAGTTTCAATGTTGATTTTCGTTGAACATGAACCAAGTCTCTCTTCTTCCTCCACACTCACACAACGTATACCCCTACTATGGCGAGAAAGTGGCAAACGCTCGTCGTCGTCGTTCTTCCGCTCATTCTCGACGCATTTGCGATTACAAGATACGTCCCAGAAGGTCAAGAGACACTCTTCGGCCTACAACCGTCTTCGACGGACACCAGCCTAGCGTCATCCTACACAGGTTCAGCCGCCTATGATCCCCGCACCCTTATCCCTCCTGTGCCTCCCACAGATCCCCCGGTTAACACCCAATTCGCAATTCAGCTCGCGAGCGGCGATATACCTAACTTGTCTATTCGACACCATGGAGCGTTCCTTGGTTTCTCGGTCGAGCTTTCAGTCTCAAACCACGTCCGTGAGTTCTCCCTAGTTCTCTCCACGTTATGAACCTCGCTCATCTGCGCTCAACGACAGTGGGCCACAACGGGTGAGACTTTCTCTCAAAGTTTGTTCCACGAGGCACATCACTGATACGCAACCCTTAGTTCTACGTTATCCGTCCCGTTCTTGAACCTGTTGGCGAATTTACAACAACGTTCTGGCAGAATCACGATCCGTATTGGTGGCAACTCCCAGGAGACTGCCATCATGGTACCATCTTTAGCTAGTGGAAGGACCCTCGAGAAGGATAAGAACGGTCTATATAACCCGGTATGTTGCTGAGCACATGGTTCAATCCTCACCAGCACCCATCTCACTTCACAGACACAAACACCACCGTTGGTATATACCCCGGAGATCTTGTACATGATGTCTAACATTAGTTCGCTGGTCAACGTCGATTGGTTCCTTGGTTGGTTCAAATCAGAGACAGTTTTTTGAAACGCGACTGGCACTGATTCTCGTTCTTAAGGTGTTCCATTCGATGATCCCACTAATTGGCGTCTGGATATCGTCCAGAGAGGTCAACAAATTCTCGGCGATAGAGTCCTCGGCTTTCAGGTTGGAAACGAACCCGATCTCTATGTCGCCCATGGTCGTAGAACCGAGGTGAGTGGCAAGGACATCTACAGCATACCCGATGTTCACTCCCTGATAGGGTTATGGACCCGTAACATACAAGGGAGAAATCGGAAGTCTCCTGGATACAATGCGCTCCCAAGGTCTCAAGACCCAAGGCCAACTCATATCACCGAGCGTCAACGGCAGGTGGTCCACCGGAGATGTCATTGCTACAGGAATTTTGACCGATTTCGGAAACGAAATTGGTATCTTGAGTGTCGAAAAGTATGTCGAACGTGCAGGTTCCCCGCAATGGTTTTCCGACCTCATCTCCTAGGTACCCGAACGATAACTGTGCTGCGGCGTTCAACACCGGTACGGTGTATGTGAGATACCTCGAAACACTCCAGCTGACCAAGATGAATTCTAGGTTCCGAAGTCCGCAAACCCCAAGATATGCTTCCCATGTACCTAACCCACGCCACCGCGATGCGCATCACCCAGCAATATCTAAATGTCTCTCAACTTGCCCAGGAGATCGGGAAGCCGTTCATGATGTTCGAGACCAACAGCGCATCATGTGGCGGTTTCCCTGGAGTTTCTGATGCTTTCGCCGCAGCGTTGTGGGGACTGGACTATGGGCTTATGCTGGCTCACAGTAACTTCACTGGGGCGCTTTTCCACATTGGTGGACAGAACGTATACTACAGCGTCAGTTCGTTTTTTTGACAAAGATCTTCAACCACGATTTCTAACTCAAGAGTCGCCTCTAGCCATTCACTCGTACGTATTCAGAATGCCGGTCTTATACTGCTGACCAATTTTCCTCCAGCCCCTCCTTCGAACCAGACGGCATTCCGGCAATGGACCGTTGGTGAGTGGGCATTTCCTCCGGTGGATTTCTTGTGCTTACGGTTTTATGGTGAAGGCCCTATGTACTATGCCGTTCTCGCCATGACGGAAGTTTTAGGCAGGTCAAACCAATCACAAGTCATCGACCTCGGCGTGAACAGCGGCGAACTATCGACACCCGGCTATGCGATTTACGAAAATGGTACCCCCATGCGCGTCGCTCTCTTCAATTTCCTCGACGATGCTTCTGGTGCCCACGACTTGCAAGTCGCCATATCCGTCGGCGGCGGAGAGACTGGGCAGCCTGCTAGCACACCACCCTCTGTCAGAGTCAAGTACCTCCGTGCGGAGCACGTTACCACCAAGGGCAACTTCACTTGGGCAGGTCAAACCCTTGGCGCGAACTTCAAGTCCGACGGACGTCTCCGAGGCGATGAGACCATCGTCAACGTTCCTTGTGACACAGCAACAAACACCTGTACCGTTACCGTCCCAGCACCTGGTTTCGCCCTCGTCTTTTTGAACGATAAGGCCTATGAAGACTCGACACCCTCAGGGAACACCGTCACGTTCGCTACGACCGCCCGCACCAGGACCGTCAACACGGCGACGGTCGATCCTAAGGTTTTGGAAACTTCTAACGGACATAGCGGGAAAGATAGGGTGGACATGCAGAGCACGAGCAAGGGAAGTAGTCCGAACGGAGCCAGTCCCTTGAAGGAAGGGCTAAAACGGATCGTGGTGACTGGCTTGGGAGTTGGATTCGGAGCGGCGTTGTTCGCGTTATTCTAAATGAGATCATACAACCTATTTGTTTCCTTAGGATCGTTCTCTTGTCGCAACGACTCTGTACCCCAATCAAGATGTATGGAGGGCTGCAGTGTACGCATGACTTGTGCGGTCGCGTCTCTTCTCAGAGGTTTCTCGAATGGACTGTAGCGGGCCAGAGTGTCGAGTGGGCCATGACCCTCCTCGGGGGACTCTGAGCTGAGATCGTAAGCAGGCCGACGAGTACGACCATCAGTTAACCTTCCGCCGACGCACACTCGGGAAATCCCGTTTGTCGTAACGCGTTTGCACAACTTTCTTTACAATGAAGTTTAACTTTCGTGAATCGAAGGAGAGGTGCTTGTGTCACGAGCTATCTGATTTACTCAGCCGGGGGCACTCGTCGCACCCCCCAGGTTGTGTCATACACGTGGGCTGTTTACATTGTACATTGTCACGTTGGGTACAGGAGTGCGTCGAAACAATCTTCTTGTGCTACAGCAAAAAAAATAACAGAGTAAACGTAATCGAACAAAGGAAAGGAGGAAAAACTGTCGTCGGCAGTGAGGAAATGTGTAAATCGAATATATGCGGGTGAGAACGAGCGGAGGGTTATGAAAGCGGTGACCAAAAAGGACCAGGCCACACCGATAAGAAAGAGGCCGCCTACAACTTGTCGTAGTAGGTGTCCAAGGGTGGAATATCGGGCTTGAGACCCTTTCGTGTCCTGATCCCCTTCACCAACTCCTCGAGTTTGCTTCCCTGTTCGAGGGGCGACCCGTTCATAGTCTCCCAGTGATCGAAGACGTTTTGTGGGAAGGCCTGTCCCGCAGTGGCTGACCTCAGAGCACCGTTGAATCCGAACGATTCGTTGACGGGCAGGTAGGCCTTGATGTTGAACATCGGGGTACCAACCCTCTGCTCCTCGGAGAAGACTTGTCCACGACGCTTGTTCAGGACGGAGTAGATACCACCGATGGCGTTCTCGGGACATTGTATCTCGACGAGGTAGATGGGCTCCTGGATACCGGGAGCGGCGAGTAAGCAAGCGGCGTACGTAGCACGACGGCAAGTGGGGATGATCTGTCCTCCTCCACGGTGGATGGCGTCAGTGTGGAGCTATGTCGCAGTTAGAATACTACGACAATCGAAACCATTTCTATGGGAAACTCACAGTAACATCAAGGACATTGACCCGGACGCCGCGCATGTTCTCTTCAGCACATACACCCTCCTTGGTGGCCCACTGGAAGGCGGCGACACAAGAATCCTTGATTTCGTTCAAGTATTGTACACCCTTGGTGACGTCAACCAACAGATTGGGACCAGTAGTATCGGGACCGAAACACCAGATCTTCCTGGCGTCGGTAACATCCCATCCAAACTCGTCAGCCATAATCCTAGCACGAGCCTTAAAATCGTCACGGGCATTGACTTTGCCGCTCTCGATAGCATTGGTGAGATCCTCCTCGATGGGCTGGGCCTTGAGGTACAGGCGATTGTGCTTATTCTGGGACTTGGACAGGGCAACGATGGAGGACTCGGCCTTGACGGTCTCACGGTAGCCGACGACGGGATCAGAGATCTTGAGAGGAACACCGGCGTGGTCTTCTTGGAGATCCTGGGTGGGAACTGGTTAGTCTGAGCACAAATGAATGAAAGAGGAACACCCCAAACCTTTAAGCAAATTTCCAAGTGAAGCTCACCAGCACCAGCGACGATGTGTTCACCAGTCTCGGCGATCCAGGCCTGGACACATGGGTCAGATTTGGTGAGGCGTTTGAGACCTTCAACGAGCTTGGGGAGATCGGCAGCGTTCTTGACTTCGACGGCGACCTGGACGACAGGGGAGACGGAGAACTTCATGACCTTCATGTTGTGGGCAGTCTCGGAAGTGGTGAGGGTACCGCTCTTGAGCAAGAACTGATCGATACCGACAAGGCCGACAATGTTACCGGAAGGACAGTCTTCGAGAGGCTCGATGTAACGACCCATCATGAGGACGGTACGTTGGACAGACTTGACAAACAAGTCATCCTTCTTTCCGGGAACGTAGTTGGGACCCTGAATACGGATCTTGGGGCCAGCACGGACGGTACCGGAGAAGACACGTCCAAATGCATAGAAACGTCCCTTGTCGGATGTGGGGACCATCTTGGAGACGTACAAGACCAAAGGAGCCTTTGGGTCACAGTCACGGATCCCAATGGCGGACTCGTCGTCCATTGGACCCTCGTAGAGGGTCTCAACACGGTAGCGCTGAGCGGTAGCGGGGGAGGGAAGGTTTATGACAATCATCTCCAAGAGGGAGTCACCGGCAGGCAAGAACTTCCTCATGACGACCTTCAGAAGGGCCTTACCCTCGAGTTCCTTCTCTTCAGGCGTAAGTTTGACTTCGAGCTTCTCGAGCATACCGAAGACGTTGTCCTTCTTGTAGTTCATGATGGCATCGAATATCTTGAAGATGGGGTCCAAGACGAAGGAATTGAAAGCACGGTCGAGGGATTTTCCACCCTCAACGTTGCCCTTTGTGGTCCACTTCTTCGTGGCAGGGTTGAAGTAGTTGTCACCCCAAAGTTTTGCCATCATCTTCTCCTTGTCGACACCGAACTTCTTGGAGTAACGGGCGGCGAACTGGCGGAGAGTGAACGCCCATCCGTGGAGACCCGAACCGAAAGCGACGGTACCCTTCTCGGGGTAGACCTGGACATCACCAAGAGCGGCGTCGTGGTAGGTGGAGATGATGACGTTGACGTTTTCGATGGTACGGGAGAACTGTTGGTACAGCTCCTCGGGTTTGACTTGAAGCTCGAGCAAGGCACGGTCTACCTTGTTGATGATGACGACGGGTTTGATACGTTCGGTAAGAGCCTGTCGGAGCACAGTCTCGGTTTGGACGCAGACACCCTCAATGCAGTCGACGACGACCAAAGCACCATCAGTGACACGGAGAGCGGCGGTAACCTCGGACGAGAAATCGACGTGTCCCGGAGAGTCAATCAAGTTGATCAAGAACTCGTCACCTGAACGATTGGGATAGGAGCGATCAGCGCCAGCGGTAACAAGAAGTAGGGATAAAAATTACCCTCGGTTTTTTGCTTGATAGCGTCGATTTCCTCCTTGTTGACCTGGAAGTACATCGAGATAGCCGTTGACTTGATTGTGATACCACGTTCCTTTTCATCTTCTCTTGTGTCGGTAAATCGTACCTCACCGGCTTTCGCTGAGGCGATAATTCCAGCTTTTGAAACTAGCGAATCGGTCAAGGTGGACTTTCCGTGGTCGACTGCATAGATTTGAAATGACACGGTCAACGGAGCTCAAGGAGGTGAATGAGATCGAAGAGATGCGATCATACCGTGGGCGATAACGCTCATGTTACGGATGTTGGTGGGCCGGTCCATCAGGGCCCGGATCTGGTCTGTGGGGTGCAGGGATGAGTATCCTACACGCTGGCGGTCAGAATCTGGGCAACGTCAGTACTGACCGACGGTGAAGTTACTATCAGTAAAAGAAGGTCATGAGAATGAATGCTTTTGGAGTGAAAATGGTTGGACTTACACCATGGCTAGTTAGTTTTACAGAGGTATAAAGATTTTGAGTAGACGAGCTCAGAAGACGAGGACGTCTGGAGTAATAAACCGAGAGGAGGAAGAGGAAAACTTCGCTGAGCTTTTTATCTGGACATCAGTCAGATCGCACCGGGACCGATGCACGTGATCGTGTTTAGGGCAGTGTCACGATTCGACTCGGGATGAACACAATTACAATCTTACATTCATATCACTACAGGTCCAGACCAGGACGGAGCACCGAGAGGGCTCCATTGTTGAAAAATCCAACGATGCAAGACACGGAGATTGATATCATTACACCGGGGTAACAACGTTGGAATGAAGAGGAATTGTGCTAACAGATCATCCCATGGCTATGCCTACGCTGGCGAAGCACAGCTGAGCGGCCTCCGAAGCGCTAGCCGCAAGCGGTCGTATCGGGGTGACTCGGCGGGGTGAGGAAAAGATAAAAGATGGGCGTTCGGTCAGATTAACGTGGAACGACAGAGGGTGAATACCCTCCAAGTCAACCCAAGTCAATCCCACCACAGGTGAAGTGTTTCTTCGCCTCCACGAAAACGTCAATATCATAACCCTGGCCCGAGACAGGGGCATGGCTGACATCGTCCCAATTCTCAACGGTCCAAGAGTCCACAAATTTTTACTCGGACCTCCTTTTCCCTGCCGCGGTCACTACGGGCTGAGAAGGAGAAAGGAGAAGTCGGACGAGATTTTGGAAGAACTTCGCGAAGGTAGGAGTCGAGGACGAAGGCCCGATGGCAAAGATGGCGAAAGGGAACTTGGAGGAGCCTGTTGGGGATCGGAAGTACGTTAAAGCGCAGTCGAGCGTGTGCCGTTCTGCACTGATATTCCGCAGTCTATACCTTTTACCCAAGCATCACGACAAGAGGATCACGCCCGCAGCCGGTGCAGTAATCAACCAGTGGATGGTCCCCCACTTGGGTGCCCACAAGATTTGCGCAAGTGCACGTGCTTGGTAAGAACAGGCTAGTCGCTAAAGTTACGAGAGACGGCAAAGGTCGAGCTGGTTGGCTCGGGATGGGGGCAAGCGGAAGGAATGCATACTCTCCGGAATGGCCGGGAGAACAAATAAGAATATAGCGCAGTCGCCATACACACCGCCTCTCGCCTCGGGGTGGAGGCGGATGTTTGTCTTTGTTTGTTAGCTGCTGTATCTTCCTCCCTCCCCCAAGCCAAGCGGCGTGTGTTAAAGGGGACGCTCTCTCTCGTCCTTTTCCTCCTTCACTCGACATCTTCCAAGCATGGGATGCATCCGCCCTGCAACCCCAGGATTTCTTGCAACCCTCGTTGCCACCGCACTCCTCGCAGCAGTCTCCTTCGGTGTCCCGTGGATCAAATCCGTCTACTTCCTCAAGGCAACGGTAGACGGTTTTAATGGCTCTCTCACCTTCGGAACTCTCGGATACTGTCTCGATAACGCAGGCACAGTTACCTGTTCAAAACCCTCGGTGGGCTACGAGCTTGGTGAGTACAGTCCACCAGTTCTTCCCCCTGGCGACCGTCAATAACGATCGCTTTTTGCCGCGGCCCTGCAACCCGATCTCGCCGACAGATGTCAACGCCTTGCTTGGAAATAACACAACGATCCAGCTTCCCAACGTCGTCGTTAAATGGATAACGTACTGTCTTGTCCTCCACATCGTCGCACTCGTTTTGGCCGCGGGCTCGGCTGCGTTCGGCCTTCTCGCCCACATTCGAGAAATGTCCATGACATGTTGCAGTACCTGCGTTTCCGGCTTCGCCGCAGCTGTGGCTATGATTGCCTTCATCTTCGACCTTGCCCTCTTCTTCTTGACAAAAGCCAGGATAAACAGCGCTGGCGGCAGCGCTTCGATCGGTAACGCCATCTGGTTCACTATCGCTGCCTGGATCCTCCTCTTCTTCAGCGGCATCTTCTTCTGTTGTGGGAGATGTTGTCTGAGCAGCAGACCATCTAGGAAAGGCAAGAGGAGCGGTACCGGAGATTTCGAGCCTGGTAATAATCCACACGTTGATCAAGTAAGGATGGACGCCATCAAAGCCGAGGCGGAACGCCAGACCAAACAGAAGTATGGCAACGAAAGTGGCCTTCCTGCCTTCCAGGAATACCAGCCCTTGAACCGCAAGGAATCCGACGATGGATACGCCTACGAAGATGGTAACCAAATCGTAAAACAGTCAAGTCTATCTCAGCTCCCGCAGCAAGGATACCACGATGCCCCACCCCCAAGCCAACAACCCGTCACCGGGAATACGTATGTTGGTGGTTACATGCCCGGTCAGCCCGGCGGCAGGGCCGTAGACGATTATTACAACCCGACAGGAACGGGATACCCACCAGGACCAACGCGCCAGGGAACGATGCACAGCCAGACAGCCTCGACCTATTCCCAGTCTACCTATTCTTCCCCAACTCCTGCTCCTGCTCCTACTATCCCGCAACCCACTTCCCAATACCTTGCGGTCGGAGGTGCTCAGTATGGACACCAACACCGTGGAACATCTTGTGAGTACAGCCTCCAGTCGCCTGTTTTCTGGCCGTTCTGAATGTCCTTGCGTAGATCATTCCGCCGCGTCCTCTCAACAAACCGCTTCGCACGATCCGTATAGCTCTGACCCATTTGCATCCAACAACAACCCACCGATCCCCGTTCCCTCCCATTCCCCTCCCATCCAACAACAGCAACAACCAAACCCATATACCGATCCATACCCCTCTGGAGGTAACCAATATCTGGCTAACCCCCACGGCGCCTACCCTCAGAATGATTCCTACTCGAATCCTTACACGCAAGGAGTAGGACAGGGACCTCAGCGTGCGTACACTCTCGGAGGGTCTGGGTATGGAAACAACGTTGTTCCAGACAGTCAATCCAGTCCAGGATACACTCTTAACCCTTACGTCGACTCGTATGGTAATCAACCGCCCGTGAGGACGCTTTCGCCGACGCAGATGCACACAGGGGCACCACAACGGCCACCAGGAGCGGGAGGCGCAGGACCGCTTCCGACGAAGCAGCCGACGTTGGTCAATATGACCCCGGATAATGGTGGATATCGGCCAAGTCCTGGGCAAGGAAATGGACAGTACGACGATAACCCACCAACGTACGACGAGCACGAACATAGGCCCGCTGGTGTTTGGTCCACAAAGTCGTGACATGATCTGTCGTCCCATGTTCTCCTTTGACCCTTTGTGTCTCTTGGGTAGCGACCTGTGTGGGCTTTGCCTTGTATACCCTCTTCGTGTTGGGTATCATTGTGTACTGGGGGGGTCGATGAGAGGAGACCCTTGTCTGTTTCTGGTTCCTGTTTGTATGACGTTTTGCTTGCTATTGTTATGGCATCTCGGACCTCGTTTTTCTCTTTTCCCCTCCTTTCTCCTTTCGCCTTTCAACTCGTCTTGCGTGGATCCCGGACATTCCGACCCCCAAGTCCCCCCCACTTCTCCAGAACTAGTCCCATTTTTCCGGTCTATGCTTTTGGCTTCTTTTTGCATCCATACGACCTCAACACACCCGACCTCGCCACACGCACGGACTAGATTTGGTCAACGACGAGAAAGTATGTATATACGAACTGGCGTTATTATCAATTATCCTATGGGAATATACGAAAACATCTGCCTGCGGAAGGGTGAGTCCGAGGGGAGGTTTAAAGATATATGCGCCTCAAATCCGACGCGGCGGTGATCCGCTTGCATATAGGACAGAGCCTCGACTCTAGGCAGCGTAGCCAGCATCCCCGACAACATGTATGCCAGCATTGAGTCGAGACGGTAGGCTCGATATATGGGTCGAGGCAGATCCTACACGTCGGTGCAGGATTAGACGGCTCCTATACGTTCATAATAGGTTGAGGTAATGAGGGTGACGAGGGAGAAAACTTACAAGCTGGGGATCTGACGACGGGTGTTTCGTCAGGGGTACCGAGGGTCCTGCAGCCTCCTCGATCTCAACGTTCGTCTCCGACTCCCTGCTCGTGCTCATGGACCTCGATGCGGACAAGACGTCCACCTCTGTGAACTGAGCTCTGCCGAAAACCTCCTCGTCGTCCCCGTCGACGTCTATTTCGTCTTCGACGTCTTCTTGATTTGCGTCTCTAATATGGAAACCCGAGGCTGCAAAATGAAGGTTCGATGGCGGAATAGTGATCGAGGCTCGGGTGAATCGAACCTATGAGATTGGCACCGTCCGTGGCTCTCGTCCTGCTTGGCCCTCCGACGTCGATCTCGGTCTCTTCGTAAGCATTGGGCGTGGCGTGAGCTAGACAGGCGTCCACATGCGCCTCGGTAACATCGGGGTCTCCAAACACTCTTTCTAAACAGACCGGACAAACGATCTCGCCAACCTGTCCCTCCCCCCTCCCAATGTAGTTGTGAGCGTCCCCGCCGGAACTCTGAATCATCTCGCGCAACCGATGATAGCGCTGCTTCCGTCGGCGTTTCACAGTTTTGATCATTTTTTCCGTTCGGGCGGTGGTGTCTCGCGGAGCGGAACCGTGTCCGGAACCAGAACGCGAGAAGGCTTTCTGGGCTCGGGCGGCGGAGCGCCTAGCCCGAGAGAATTGGATTCTTCACACGAAAGAGCGTAAACCGGAAGGCGGAAGAACGTGGGATGGGTGGATGGGTGGATGGAGTTCGTACCCGTCAACCGAATCGCCATACACCTCTGAGGAGCCTACGGCTCTGATGATCTCTTCCGTGCGTTGGGTCTCCAGATCGCAGTGCGCTTCGAGGAGTCGCACTGGGATGTGTTCGGAGCATATGGGACATTGGCGGGTTTCTGCGCGTTTAACTGCGGCGGGATGGTCCGAAAGGTGGGAAAGGATTGTGAAGAGAAAGCGTCGGGAACGCACCGTTCTTTATAGCGAGAGGAGATGAGTCGGTGACACAGGAATCGTGCGGTGCATCCGTAACGAATACTTCAGGTTGTTCAAACACCCGCCTCTTCCCTTTAACCCTGAAGTACGAAGGACGAAAACCTCTGGTTCAGCGCTCCATCGGGAAGGATTTAGATACCGACTCTGCTGAAGACCTGATAGCCATTTCCAATTTATACGTCCCGCTTGCGAGAGGGATCCAGCCTGAGTGGCGAGTAACAAGTAAAAAGGATGGATTCGGAAAATTCGAAGCGGATGCCACAAGTCGGAAGGCCCGAGGCCGAACGAAAGACGCGGAATAGGAATCAAAGTGATCGGGAGTCGGGACTCCGCGAAAAAGGTAGGGCCTAGCCGGGAATTGAACCCGGGACCTCCTCCAAACAAGCGCCCTTTCAGGCAACCCTAAGAAGGAATCATACTACTAGACCACCAGGCCACCGGAACGGAACGACCATTGGTGCATTATACGCGCTTTGCATTCCCTGATGTCCTGTGCAAAATTCTCTACCCGGATCAACCCCATCTAAGAGCCGGGGCGCGGTCGTGTACAACCCCGTCGTGGTGGGAAGGAGTCCATGGCAACCAAGTCCCTGATCGGAGGCCACCGCTTGCACAATCCGACGCGTTTGCGCCTTGGAGCGACTGCGGCTGGCGCTCCTTCAAGTTTTACGTCCCACTGTCAACCACAGTCAGACATGAACCCAGAAGACAGACTACACTTCGGGTTCTTCGGGGAGCCTTTCTTGTTCGCGAACTTGAGAATTGATTCCTTCGGATCGTTCATCGTGGTCGCACTAATCACTGCAGTCATCTGCTTCTCGGAACGGTGAGTGCTCCACCGTATGGAACCTACCGGTGTCACTTATCTTCGCCTTGCGGCCCTCCCAGCATTCTAACTCTGGCTATATCGCGCCGTTGGAACCCCCTGCCGATCCTCCGCAGAACGCGGTTGCGTGTGTCGATATGGAGAACCATGTTGTATTGGGTAGTGACGTTACAGAGGATGTGCGTGTGTTCATGAACGAACGCGACCACATTTCATTCTTATCACGACGCCCAGGCTCTATATGCTAGCGGCAATGTCACTGAATCTATGGATCTTAGCAGTGATCGTGCGTCAGAAGGATCTACTAGTACACTTCGATCCCTCCTAATGCCCCTCATAGGTCACATCTCTGGCTATTGGCCAGTTCATCATAGAGTTTACAGAAAATCCGGGAACTGTGGTTTATCACCCAGGATCTGGGTCTGGACACCTTTTGCCCCGTCATTCGCAAGAGTAAGTACCCCAATCCTGCGGATATGTTTATACACTCATACCCGCTAAAAGCGTTCACGGTGTGAAGGAACCCCTTCTAGCAACTTCTTCGGACGAGTATGAGTTGAGTTCAGCTTCACCGTATCAACAGGGAAACCGTTGCCAATCACCACGAACGCACATCCCCTTGTCGGCCTCCCCCGCAAATTCCCACCCACATTCAGTCTCCCCACTACAAATGTCCCCTTCGTTTCAGTATACACCCCCTGCGGTCTCCGAACAAGCTGTTACACCGACAACTAGACCGCGGTCAAAATCAAAGCCGGATGAGATCTTCATACATCCAAAACACTCAAATATCGCGCGTGCTGAGGTGATCGCAATCCGTATGGGTCTCGGCACGGAGAACAACGAGTACGTCGACTCGTCTTCGTACACTTATACGGGGTCTCCTTCGCAAAACCAAAACAACGATACCTCGGCACCTAGTAATCGGCGCGGATGGGGGAGGGGGAACGCTCGAGACGTTGCGCGAGGGCTCTTGGTCGGTTCAAGTTCTACTTCAAACGCTGGTTTGTGACTGGTATACCGGCTATGTTGTAGATTGCCAGAGCATATGGTGTACCGCGTGGTACCCTATTTCGGTTGGATAATGTAAAATACTTCACACCTTCTCCCGCGAGGTGACCACCCCTGCCGATCCCCAGTACGACTTCCCAGAATCGGAGTTAAATCGAAGAGTACCTTTTCTTTTGTTTGTCATCTGGTTGCTAGGTCGTGGGTTAAGGACCTGGATTCTCCGACATAGCGCCCGCCGGATGAAATGCCCTTACGTTGCGTGGGTGAGTTTGCTAGGGCTGCGATCTGTTCCGGCCCGGCGTTTTTTCTGCAATACCGACTGAAACTCCCGTTTTCCCACACCTGTTTTTCCTTTAGTCCCGGTCGTCCTTGAGACACTTTCTCCATGTTTTGAGTTTTTCTTGTTCCCCAGCGATTACCGTCGCGTTTCATTATCCGTGTCTGTGCATGCCTGGCAAATTCCTGGAGATAGCCAAGGAAATTCGCCGTCTAGATTTCCTGAGTCTTGCCAACATTCTGCGACTGGAAATAGCCAAGAAAGTTCGCCGTCTAGCTTTGCTGGATCTTGACAACACTCTGCGAAGTATACAACATGTCCCTTTCGAGGCTCGGGCTCATATCAGCTCTACCCGTCTCTGGAGGACCGCTTCCTAGGCACACCCGCATACTACCGGCCGGACCTGGGATAAAGTTAACATCCTCGGGCTTTTCTGTACCAATGTGACCCGGTGTGTGCCGCCTCACCACCGGGCGACCGCATTGTCTTGCCCTTTCCATTGAATTGCTTCGCCGATTCGACTCGCACTGCAACTAGCGCATCTGTTTCCGCGGTACTTTCTTTACCCTGGGGTATCCCCTATTTCTCCGACTTCCCTCACGGTTCGATGCTCAACATAATTTTAAGCTTTTAAACCGTCCGGCGGAACAGAGCCAGAGCACCAGTTCTCTCTCCCCTCTGCCCAACATGCATCCAAAGAGCATCGACCTTTCTCAGACGGAACTCTTCCAGCGCCATGATCACTCCTTGTCATGGGATGCCCGTATTCGTCTCTCCTACGCACGAGCCAAGGCTATCGGAAAGGTGTACAGTGAGTAAACTGCTGTTCGGTTTTTGAGTCGATCGTAACGTACAGCGGTGGTAGATCTGACAGCCGAAGATATTCTCCATGTCTCTGCGAGATACTTGGAGTTCCACACCGATCCGATCATGGTTATGGACGGCTCGGTCGCGGTCTTAATGACGATACATTGCAACCTTTTCACCGGGACTCTTGCGATGTTTGCTTCCGGGAGACCCGATGTCCAAGCTGCATTGGATAAGGCCCTCCGCTTCGAGATGTTGTAAGTTTCCTTTTTTCACGACCGATTGATCAGCCGCTTACGTCGAATTGCAGCGGAAACTATTTCTTGACCGAGCTCAATCATGGTCTAGACGTGATCAATCTCGAGACAACGGCTACATTGAAACCCGATGGATCATTCGATTTACATACTCCGCACAAAGGAGCAGCGAAGTCAGTTTCATGGTCATATCCGATAGCTCTACCTTTCCTCATATTTGAAACCAGGTTCATGCCTCCTTCCATCCCCTGTGGCACACCATCGGATGGCATCGTTTTCGCGCGTCTGCTAGTCGACGGAGAAGATAGAGGAGTGAAACCTTTCTTGGTCCCCATTCACGACGGATATTCAATGTCTCCTGGAATCACGGCGAAGTTTGTTCTCACTCGTGTCAACCCACCTCGTTTGCTTACCCCCATCCTTTCGTTCGCCATAGACGGTTATCCCCTCGCGGCTCATCCGAGCCCGTCAATCACGCCCTCACGTACTTCAACCACGTCCGACTTCCGCCCACAGCGTTGCTTACCACGCCACATCGCGCGAAGGATCCCCGAGCAGAGTTCTTCCACACCATCTCGAGGGTAGTCGTTGGCACACTGTCGATGGCTGCAGCGTGCCTACCCTGCTTGAGCTCTGTCACTTTCATCGTTGGGAAGTACAGCCTAAGACGCAAGGTCATCGACGCTTCCACCAAGCTCCCAAGACCCATCATCAGCTTTAGCACTCAGTACATCCCGGTGATGACTGCCGTAGCTGATGTCTTCGTTTCGACCGCCTTCGTCAAGAGCATCCACGCTGCGTTCAGGGACCCCAAGTTTGGAGGCGAAATGAAACATTTCTTGGCGGCTGTCTCGAAGGTCACTGTTTTTGGACACACTATGAAAGACATGATAGCTCTTGGAGACCGGTGCGGTGCTCAGGGGCTTCTGCGGGCCAATCGACTTGAAGGTTTCGTGGTATGTATTATAAGATTCTGTTCGTCCATTGAGCTGATGCTTAAATCTATCTTTATTTCAGAGTAATGCCCGTGGTGCCGGTATTGCGGAAGGAGACATCCTAGGGATTTCTATCAGATTCGCTACCGACTTGGCTTTGGGAAGGATTACGCCACCTCGTTCCAGCAACCCAAAGAGCCTGTTGGCGTGTCACGAAGCTGCCGTTATCTCTCAATTCAGGTCACACCTCCGCAGGGCCCAAGGATCTTCGGAGGGGAAATCGGGTTTACACCGAAAAAGCCAGGTTGAAGCCGTCATCCTTCCGCTCTGCGTCCCTCTGATCCAGGCAGTTGGTCACCGTATGGCCTACGATTCTGCCATTGAGGCTTCTATCGATCCAACTCTCCTCGATATCTACCTTTCCTCCGTCATCCTCTCCGACCCCGCCTGGTACCCCGAAGCGTGTGACCCTTCGTTACGCCTATCCAGATCCGAGCAGCTCGAGATGCAATTGGCTGCATGCACCAAGGGGGTCGCGAGGCTCGAAGAGTGGTTGGACAAGTTGGAGGTCGAGCCGTACGTCCTTGCGCCCATAGTGAGCGATGAGAAGTGGGACGCGTACGAGCGGTCGTTGGAGACCTTTGGAAGCTCACAGGGCCCGGCGGCCGAATCGAGCGACGGTCCCTACTCGGAGGGGTTGGACATTGATACGGTGATTCAAGGGTCACAGCCCACAGCACACTCATTCCGTTTCCACCAGTCGGTTGCAATGGCAGCTTCAAAGCTCTGAGGGATAATTTAATATCCCCGATGCTTTTTTCCCTCTTGTAGCATCACCCGGTTCAACATAAACCCCTAATGGACACGAGTTCGAATACTTTGTATTAATGCTCCTGGTTTCACATCTTATAATGAAATGGACGGATAGTATATTTAGCTCTTACGAACAGTCACTCAATTTTATATACAAATCACTTGAAGCAGTGCTGGTAATACATCTTTTTGTTTCGTCTCTATCTACGAGTCCCACTGTATTTTGGAGCTTTTGAACACGGACACCATACCAACAGGGATGAGGGTCGGTTCGACAATAGTCAACGTTCCGAACCTCTTGAAGATATCTTCCGCGTACAAAGCCGCATTCCACTCTTGGTAACCATCGCGGAACGCGCCGTTCAGATCGTCCTCGATCCTCATCGATAACAAGATCGAGCTGGCGGTAGGGGCTTTCTGCAGCTCCTTGTAAGCCTCCCACCACTTGCGCAGTCTCGTCTCTCGACCTTCGATGTACTGGGGGTAGGTCAAGAACCCCCTGGTGGCGCTGTTCGACAAACCCTCTCCGGACTGCCAAGCGGTGAACAGTTTAGTGTACTCCTTCACGTCGTCCTCGATCAATCCAAAGAAGGTGTTGGGCTGTTCTTTGAGGTTATTCCGAACTGACAAAAAGTCGACGATCGGGTTCCACACTTCCAATCCCCCACGGGATATCGGGAAGTAGAACCACCCGTTCGGAATATCCTTTACCCCGAACCGCTGCTCGATCATTTGTTGGATGCACTGGATGACGCTGCCGCCCGTCAAAGGGAAGAGCTCTTTTTGAATTCGGCTGTACGTCTCGGTGACCTCGTCGGCGTGGATGCGTCCGAAACACTGGGCAGGATCCCCAAAGTTTCGTTGGAAGAATCGGAGGTACTTGTTGTACGCGTTGACGAAGCCGAACACAGACTTGGTGGCCGCGAGTTGTCGACGGAGTTCGATGATGTGGACATCGACGCTGGTTTGATCGATGACGAACCTGCCTTTCTCGGCGTCGAGTTTGAGGAATCCCCATTGGCAACCAGAGGTTCCAGCGGGAAGGCTAGGGTCCAACGGTCCACCAACGCATACCGCGCCAGTCTTTTTCATGTTGAACGTGAAACCGAGCAGAGAAGCGTACTTCTGCATCTCTGCCCAGGCTGTAGCGCAAACCTTCGGGTCGTGGTTCCAGAACCAGAAATCGTCGTAGATTCGGTATAGGTAGAGACCGGATGTACGTTGGTTGACCGCGAAGTCGACGCCGAAGAGCACTGCTTCACCGCAAAGGACCTGATTGTAGTCAAGGAACATGAGTGGGGCGGGATATTGATCACGTTTGAAAGTTTACTTACAGCGAGGGTATGGGCAATGGGGACACCCCTCTTTCGGGTCTTCGGCGGGGCCCCCTGGTCGAACGAGAGGGAAGCGTTCAACCACTTCTTCATGAATGTGACCCAAAGTTCCGGCATGCCGAAGAAACGGAGAACGGTCAAGATCGAATCGTGAGGTAATGATGGACCGAACCTGAAATAAATGTCAGCGAAAGATTCTTAGAGTGGATGGGGTTCACATACCACTCGAGGTCTGTTCTCACGACGGTACACTGGCCATGCAGAGCCTGCCTGAGGTAAATCTCCGTGTTGACGATCTTCAGGAGGGTTTGTTGAACGTTGACAACCGCAGGCCCCGTGACCACAGGGTCCTCGTCGTAAGGGGACAGAGAAGCCAGTTCTCCGGGAAGCTGTGTCATGAAGAACAGGTCGCTCTGCTCCGTACGACGCTGTTGTTCGATTGACTGGCTGACATCCGTTTTTGACTCCTTGAAACATTCGCTACGTTGCAGACGTTCCTCGCGAGAGAACACTCGCGCATCGCGTTTCCACGCTGGCGAGTTGACCACGTCACAGAACGCGGACTTGAACCCGACTGACCAGCGCATACCGAGGTATTGGAATAGGAGGGCGGTGATGATTTCCGTGTCCATGTATGCTCGGTACTTGCCAGAGAGGTGACGGCGCATCTCGACCTGGACACCCTCCTGCGGCCACGCGAACGATTCGATACTCGCCAACTGCATGTTCAAAACACTTGCAACCTCTTGCAGGATGACGTCGTTGGTCAAGAATCCTTTGAGCGTCTCTGCTTTCTCCGCAGAAAGGATGTCTGGG
>Ga0307515_10006353_pt1 | contig 23655 bp, 29 predicted proteins | sample 17_EM_MG_FD_194513 | JGI IMG/M metagenome (GOLD analysis project Ga0307515, IMG submission 194513) | Populus trichocarpa ectomycorrhiza microbial communities from riparian zone in the Pacific Northwest, United States - 17_EM | ecosystem: Host-associated > Plants > Roots > Unclassified | place... | reverse complement strand
AAAACAATTATCAGGTCCTTCTCCCCAACCACCCATCGTATTTCCATTTCGGATGACAATACAAATTTTTCCATCTGGGACATTCAAAACTCAAAGCGCTTGTTATGTGACAAGGCCAAACCCAATTTCCACAGCTTCTCTCCTGATGGAAGTCTCTTTGCGGCTTTCCACGTGGATAACCGCGTATGCATCTGGACGTATGCTTCCGCCGATGGTTTCACCCTCTCGAGGGCATTCCGTTGTTGGAGAGTTTTCGATTCTCTTCGATTCTCGCCAACTCTGTCGTCAATCGTAGGTCATTCCGGGGATATTCTCCAGGTGTGGTATCTACGTGAACCTGCCACTGTTCCCAGAGACCGTGACCGGCCATTCGTAGGACTTTCTCGCTCCGGCACTCACGTCGCAATTGCCTACAACCAGGAAAATACCATCACAATCGCCGATCCCCTTGCACAAACCCCTCCCCAAATCATCGACGTGGGCGCGGAGATAGAGGGACTGGTCATCACCGGGAATGTTCTCTTGGTGGAGAGTTCCCGGGAAGCCGTAGCTTGGTTGCTCACCAAGGATGGGCTGGTGGACGGTGTCATTGATGGCAGAAGGGTTGACCGGGGTGATAGTATTTGGACCGTATCGCATTTTCAGGGTTCATACAGGTTCGGGGTTCAAGATCATGTTGGGGTCATCGAGCCAAATTGGGGTAGCCCCACGCACATCTATCGCACGGAGACCGGAGAGGTTCTTCATCCCACTCAAACACCCTGGCACTCCGGTTACCGCGATCTGAGCTCTCTCACCGAGGCACACCGCGGCCGGGGCTATCTCCGCTACCACAATTTGTCTCAGTGCGATACTTCCCCCAGAGACAGTTGGGAATTTTCGCAAGCCACGTTGCGAGAGGGGTGGATAAAGGATCCGGAAGGGAAACACCGGTTATGGGTGCCTGTTGAGTGGAGGGATCACTTGGACCTTGTGGATTGGCTCCACGATTTGACGATACAATTCAGCGTTATAAGGAACAAACCCGTTCTCATCAAGTTCTAGTTGCTCCATTATGATCTCATTTGGTTGTATTCCCCTCGGCTCAAGTCACTTTGTTTTTCTTGGAATTGTATCGTACTACAGTGTCACTATGATTATTTGTTTAGCACTTGAGCAGGGCCACGAGAAATCCTGCCGTCGTGACCGATTCTTCCGGACAACGGTTTCGCAAGCGCCGAGTTCCCCGTGACTCGCGAGTCGCACAGCGGAGGGCTCTGTAGTCCACTCCTACGAGATGAAGTAGTGGCGTACATCCTGACAATGTATGTATCTTCCAGCTTGCACCAGGGGGGCGTTGATTGTGGTCACGGTCGCAACTGAAATACAAGGGGTTTCCCCCATTCCAAAAAGATCCGTTTTCGACAAGTGACATCAACGTATTGAACCTGCACCATAAGGGCGAGAACAGACAATCAGATTAGGTGACCTTGCCACTACCAGGTGGAGTTCCCGTTTCCCGTCCACCGACAGGGAAGGCTTCGTTGTGATAATCTACATCGGACAGAGGGTACGGCAGCGGTCGTCTCCGAGTCGCTCAAATCCCGGTACTGTTAAGCAAACATCGGTGACAAACACAGAACGGAATGCAGAAGTGAAACTGGCTGGCGTACCTCGGGGTTCAGAACGTTCGACGACAAGAGTTTGAAGACTCACGATGGAACGCGTTCAAGGCTTCATCGGATTCCCTCATGTACTGCCAGGTGACCGGCGACTTCCTGGCAATAACACGTTCGTTCAGCGCACGAGTCTTCCGCTCTCAACAGGTCAAAGAATTCATTCAGGGCGGGATGGAGGTTGCGGCGCGAGATTCGGGTTAGCCTCGCTTCTGCGGCAGTCACCGGGCCTGAGATCTCCGAGTTCGAAATCAAGAGATGATGCCGGCGCCACCCAATCGAGCCGAAGCTCCTGAGTCCTGTTCTCCATCTCGATGACTCACCCATCCCACAGACGACCGAAGGAAAGCTGGTCTACAGGAATTTGGTGCAAGAGGACTTGCACGATCTCCGGGTGCTAGATTGTATCTGCGAAGAACTGGATGGTGAGGAACGACAGTGCTAGTATCAGAGTATCCATGGCGAAACGGAGGATCCAAGAGGCTTACGATCATGGGCGTAAACCTCCCAATCCTGAACGGGGGCGACGATCTCATGGTATGTGCTCTTCTTCGTCTCGTACACGACACCCGGAGCGGGGTTGTTAGGGGCTTCCCCCTCCTCTGAATCTCATAACCGTCCTTCGGCTACGAGAAATAAACATGTGCAAGGTACGTCGTTCTTCGTGTACCAAAGATCTAGAAACAAGGTGGTACAAACAACAGCATTTCCCTAGAACGGTAGCCCCATACTTATCCGGCCTAGAAATCCTCCTCAGGAGGAGCGAACTTGACCTTCAACGGCATCTGAACCCCCTTCTCCTCTTGCCCCCTAACCATAGCGACCATCACAAACGACGGCACTCTCTTAATATTGCTCGAGTCCTCGGTCATCTCGAACTCGAAATGGTTAACGAGCTCGACGAGGAACGCTTGCATCTCCAACACCCTGGATATCGATGTTATGGTAAAAAGAGGGGTGGAGACCAGGGAAGGTACGTACGCGAATCTGTATCCGAGGCAGGCACGATGCCCACCACTGAAACTCAACCTAAGCGGGGATTAAGTGAGTCCATGGTGTAGGAGGAAGCCAGCGATATCTCACATATTCGCAAAGATCCCGACGTTCGGTCCTTTCCTTGGCTGAGCCTTCAGCCACCTCTCAGGCTTGAACTCGTGCGCGTCTTCGCCCCAGAGGGTCTTATCCCTATCAAAATCCAAACCAGCGGCTTCAGTGACCAGGGCAGGAGAATGGTACACAAGGCTCACCGGTGACAGGCAGCAACGGAGACGATCACGGTCAATCCCCTGGGAACCGGGACCTCGGTGAGAACCTTTCCGGAAACGGTCGTGATGGGGTTGAAGAGCGGCAACACGTCGTCGTCAACGGCCTTCTTCAAGATGTTGAACGCTACCGGATGGAACCGCAAGTTCTCCTGCTCGCACCAATCACGCGTTAACGCGTCGATTCGTATCGAGAATTTGGGAGTGAGATCGACAAACCTTGATAAACGCGTTCAGGTAGGCCATCCCTTCATAATCTGAGTGGTCGAGATCGATCTTCCCCCTCGCACGGACGGCGGCACGGGTGGCTCTGATTTCATCGCGGAGTTTCTTCTGGACCTCTGGGTTCTTGGCAAGCTCGAGGAATGCGAAGGACAAAGTGTGGGCACTAGTTTCATCTAAGGGAATCTGCTGGTCAGGAAACGTAACGCGGGTTGGACTTGTGACCGCTTACGTCCGGCAATGATAAAGGTCCTGCGATATGAGCCAGTCAGTATTCTGGAATGGCTCTCGCAGAGGGTAGTGAAGTGGCTTGCCTCATCTGATCAACGAGTTCGATGTCGCTCAACCTGTTTGTCTCGTCGGAAGACCTGCTCGCGTTGACTATCATCCCAAAGGTCAGAGCTCTCGCCAATAGAGAGCCACGAATCGGACGCACCGAGCAGTGTCAGAATATCCCTGCCAGATTTTCCGCCTCTAGTCTCCCGAATCTTGGACTCGACCAAATCTTTGGCAGCCTTGACGGCGACTCTCCTGTTCTCCCTTGCAAGGGCGAGACCCTCACCAGGTAAATAGTCGTACATGAAGTCGAGGACCGAGAGGGGGAGGTATGGGGACAGGGCGATGATGAGAACTCGCAGTTTGGATGGAACACCGAAGGCGCTTGCCACTAGGGAGTTGATTGAGAACTGACAGTCGTGAATGAACGAGGTGAGAGGTGCAAATACCGAGGTTATGGTAAGTCCGGACGAATTCGTTCTCTGCATTGTCCAAGGCTCCGAAATGGGTGCCAAAGCCGGCTAGATAACCAGACTTAGATAACACGACGCGACGGTAAGTTCACTCTCACCTTCACCGATAGCGTCAAGGGCGACACGAGTCAACCAGTCGTTCACGTTGAGGACCTCTTGGGATTCTGGGGCCCCGGCTAAGATATCGCTCCATTTCGTCGTGACCTGTTGCATACTCAATACGTCTCCGAGAACACGGAGAAGCGAGGGGATACTGACGCGTTCGATACAACCTCTGAAGATTGGTAACAGAGCTCTGGTCTCGGCGACTCCGAAGGCGGGTTGTATGAGTCTCCTTTGACGTTTGTGGGTTCGCCTGGTATTCTGTTAGCGCTCCGTTCGTTTCAATCGTTGAAAGGGACTTTACCATGAGCCCACGTAACTCCTTGACCGCTGAACGACCGCGCGATTTCTCTTCGGAAGGGCTCCTTCGCAAAGTTGTATCCGTTGTGGATATGGTGCAAGGCCTTGATATCCGACACCCACAACCGGTCTTCCTAAAATCGCACACGCACCGTCCCCAATGTCGGGTTCTTGTCAGAATACCGGATCTGGTAGAATTAAACGCCGAAGACGAACCCCGAAAGGACCCTTTAGACGCACGATCCCGCCGAACTGTTCGCGCCATAGGAAGTCCATCTCTCCGGCTTCGCTTTGGCGGGCTTTATCTACATTACCTGTCGAAAAGAAAGTAAAAAAAGAGAGGAGAAATTTGTGGATGAGAAGAACGAATCTGAGGAGAGGGATTCTGTATCGGGACCACGGATATCTTTCAACCCGAAGGATCGAGTCCTGTACCATTCCCAAAGACACCATAAGAAAAAACCGACGCAACCCGCGGCGGCAGTGAACAACGATAACTGATACCGAGTTCTCTCCATGACTTTCTACGACGGAGTTTGTGAGAACTGTGGGAGTGGTCGGACCTCTGCCATGGTTTACTTAAATAACGATCCCTCGACTCCTAACGTCCAAAATACTGCGGAACATTGGAACCTGGACCAGAGTGGTACTTCCCGAGGAAGAATTTCACTTTGCGGTCACTTCGCGTTTGGAGATGGACCAATTCTCGACAGAGTCCTCGGCCCAATCTATTGGTGAGATGGCGTTGGGACTTGGGATCCCCGCCGAGCGTGACGCTCGTGGCGCCGGAGCCAAGCACAACACCCTCGGCATGACCCGGGAATTATTTCAGAGCGGGATGGAAGTTGTATAGTGCGAGATTCGGGTTGGCCTCGCTTCAGCAGCCGGGCCTGAGATCTCCAAATCGAGAGTTGATGCCAGTGCCACCAAATCGACTTATCGAGCTAAAGCTCTTGTTCTCCATCTTGCCAGTAATCGTTAAGCGACTCACTCATCTCCCAGACGACCGAAGGAAAGCCGGTCTGCATGAATCTGGGGGGAGAGGGCTTGGGCGATCTCCGGGTGCCAGACTGTCTGAGACGAACCGGAAGGTGGAGAACATCAACGCTGGCATCAGCATCCGTGACGGAATAGAGGACCCAAAGAACGCAACGGGCATAAATAGGAAAGACCCAGGGCAGCGATCTCATGGTATGTGCTCTTCTCTGTCTCATGCACGACACCCGGGATAGGGTTGTCAGGGGCTTCCCCCTCCTTTGGATCTCATGACCGCCTTTCGGCACAAGAAATAAATACGCAAGGTACGTCGTTCTCCATGTAACAGGGATCTAGAACCAAGGTGGTACAAACAACAGCATCCCCCTGAAACCGTGACGGTGACTCCACACTATGCAGCGCCTGGCTCTCATGAACAAAGTCGGGCATCATCCTTCCTCCCCTAGAAATCCTCCTCAGGAGGAGAAAACTTGACCTTCAACGGCATCTGGAGCCCCTTCTCCTCTTGTCCCCTGACCATAGCGACCATCACAAACGACGGCACTCTCTTAATATTGCTCGAGTCCTCGAACACCGAAGCGGTTGACGAGCTCGACGAGGAACGCTTGCATCTCCAATACCCTGGATACGGATGTTGTGGTAAAAAGGGGGTGAAGGTTAGTGAAGGTACGTACGCGAATCTGTATCCGAGGCAGGCACGATGTCCAACGCTGAAACTCAACCTAAGTGCGGATTAAGTGATGCCCTGGTGTAGGAGTAAGTAAACGATGTCTCACATGTTCGCGAAGATTCCGACATTCGGCCCTTTCCTCGGCTGACCCTTCAACCACTTCTCGGGCCTGAGCTCGTGCGCGTCTTCACCCCAGAGGGTTTTGTCCCTACCAAACCCAAACCAGCGGCTTCAGTGGCCGGGGCGGGAGAATGGAACGTGAGGCTCACCGGTGACAGACAGCAACGGAAACAATCACGGTCAATCCCCTGGGAATCGGGACTTCGGTGAGAATCTTTCCGGAAACGGTCGTGATGGAGTTGAAGAGCGGCAACACGTCGTCATCAACGGCGTTCTTCAAGATGTTGAACGCTACCGGATGGAACCGCAAGTTCTCCTGCTCGCACGAACCACGCGTCAACGCGTCAGTTCGTATCAAGGGTATGAGAGTGAAATCGACAAACCTTGATGAATGCGTCCAGGTAAGCCATTCCTTCGCAATCCAAATACTCGAGATCGATCTTCCCCCTCACACGGGCGGCGGCACGGGTAGCCCTGATTTCATCCCGAAGCTTCTTCTGAGTGCCTGGCAAGCTCGAGGAAGGCGAAGGACGATGTGTGAGCACTGGTTTCATCTGAGGAAATCGATTGGTCAGGAGGCGTAATGCGGGCTAGACTTGTGACCGCTTACGTCCAGGAATGATAAAGGTCCTGTGAAACGAGCCGGTCAGTATTCTAGAATGTAAGGTAACCGGGAAACTTGCCTCATCTGATCGACGAGCTCAATGCCACTTAATCTGTTTGACTTGTCGGACGACCTGCTCGTGTTGACTATAATCCTAAAGGTTAGAACTCATATAGGGAACCACAGATCGGACGCACCGAGCAGCGTCAGAATATCCCCACCAGATTTCCCGAACCTTGGACTCGACCAAATCCTTGGACTCGACTAAATCCTTGGCGGCCTTGACAGCGACTCTCCTGTTCTCTCTTGCAAGGGCGAGACCCTCACCAGGGAAATAGTCGTACATAAAAATCGAGGGTGGAGAGGGGGAAGTATGGGGACAGGGCGATAATGAGAACATTTGGGTGGAACACCGAAGGCGCTTGCCACTAGGAAGTTTATTGAGCACTGACAGTCGCGAATGAAGGAGGAGAGTGAGGAATGGCAGTACCGAGGTTATGGTAAGTCCGGACGAATTCGCTCTCTGCATTGTCCAAGGCTCCGAAATGGGTTCCAAAGCCAGCTAGATAACCAGACTTAGCAGATATCACGACGCGATTGCAAGCCCACTCTCACCTTCACCGATAGCGTCAAGGGCGACACGTGTCAACCAGTCGTTCACGTTGAGGACCTCTTGGGATTCAGGGGCCCTGGCCAATATATCATTCCATTTCGTCGTGGCCTGCGGCACACCCAGTACACCTCCGAGACACGGGGAGGTGAGGTGGTACTGACGCGTTCGATGCAACCTCTGAAGATGCTCTGGTCTCGACGACCGAAGGCGGGCTGTATGAGTCTTTTTTGACGCTTGTGGATTTCGCCTGGTGTTCTGTTAGCGCTCCGTTCGTTCCAATTGTTGAAAGGACCTTACCGTTTGCCCACATAACTGCTCGACCGCTGGACGTTTAGAATTGAGTACGCCTCTCATGAACACCGTCGTGGGAAATGCGCGCATGCCCGATTAGACCTCTCGATCGTCCTTGCTGGTGATCTGACCTTCCTTGACCGACTGAGTATTAGGTCCTGACTGTATCTCGTGGTAGGTGGCCCCGCCTTAAACACCGCGAACAGGATGAACGCAAAGACGCAACCCACCTACCCCTTCAGCTTCATCCCCTATTCCATCTTCAGTCATGACGGAGACGTCGGGACCGAGCACATTAACACTCTGGCAAACCCTCGACAAAATCACGCGAATCAAGACAGAGGCTCTCAAGCGAGAAAAGGGAGAGAGCAAGACCACTTCCTCAAGATTTGCGACGCCATTTTGGTACTAGTCGAGGGTTGTGATGAACAGGACCTTTGTTGGGTTGTGGAGGTCGCCGAATTATGTGTATACGAAGGTTTTTACCCATGCGGCGATCTCGTTGGTCCTTTCCCTCTCGTATCTGCAATTGGGTCAGAGTACGAGGGATTTGCAGTACAGGCTCATATCGATGTGAGTGTTTGTGTCGGTGGTGACTTGCATCTTTCTTCCCCTCAAGCCGCTGACTTTCCTTCTCCCTAACAGTAGCTGGGTGTGTGCAATCCCGTCTATCATCCAAGTCTAGCTCGTCCCTCTTTGGATTTTCAACCGACGTAAGTGACCCATCCCCGCCCCCCCTGTCCGACGCCCCGCACTAAACCTCGACCAATTCAACTAGGTACATCTATCCGGCAACCTCATGGTCGATCTTACTCCCCCGAAGTATTCGCAATCTCTCAAATATTGTCGGAGATCCCGAGCTCGATCGTCGGTCGTTTACTGGGCTTTGATAATTTTATGGCCTATCCGATTGGGTCTGGATCCGCTGGAATCAAAGCGACCGGATTCCAATTGCTCGCGGTCATATTCACGGAATTCTTCGGTGTCACGTTCGCTCAGCTTATCGGTGCTCTTGCTATGTCAATCCAAGTATGGACCCTTTCTCCCGTCTCCTGGATCCGGGTGTTACCGGGTTTGCTAATTTGAAAAATAGCTCGCTCTCTGCGGTGTTCTTTTTTCTTATAGGTCGGGATGCTGTTCAACTCCGCGACTTCCATTCCGCTGTTCCTTCCTTCTGGTGTCGTTATTCCGTACCCCGACATTCATGGCTGGCTGAAAGCATGGTTGTACGAGTTGAACCCCTGGGTCAGGATCACCAACTCAATGTTCGCCACAGAACTACAGTACGTCCCTTCCTATCCCTTCCTTACTTCTAAAGGAGACCTAACCACCAATTTTCACAGCGGTCTCAAAGTCACACGTAATCCTGAAGAGTTCACTGTCTTCAACCTACCCATGAATGATACGTGCGCGACTTGGGCGGACGATTTCATCCAACACCCCGGCGGGTACTTGGATAACCCGATAGAAATCGCGCTCTGCCGGTATTGTCCTGTCGCGGTAGGGGACGAGTATTACACCCCGCTGAATATGAGCTACGAGAACAGATGGAGAGACGTCTGGTTGATATTCGCCTCCTTTGGTAAGCCCCTTCTCCCCTCCTTACCTCCCCTGTCGTACTGAAAAACCGTTTCTCGCAGTTTTCAACGGGGTCTTAGTCATCCTCGCGTCCAGGTTCCTTCGTTACGCCAGAAGGTAATCGATAGATCGATAACCCCTCCACGACCCCCAAAGATCCCCACGAGCCGTCGAGCCAAAAAATTACGACCAATTATAGACATGGAAGATGCCCCTTTATATTTCTAGCTACTATCATTTTAATACCGTCCTGTAGTACTCAGTGGGTGACTATCCGTAACACTAGATAATATCATATCCATCGTAGAAGGGTGCCACTAGCCGGGGTTTATTGCCCAGTATTTGAGAACTTCCACATCGTGTCGACCAACGAAACTGGGGAATTGGTGGGGTTGAAGTACATGGGGCTGCCGTCCTTCCTGCACCCCATAGTTTGGAAGGTTGGCCCAGTTTTGAGTGAAACGGCAGAGGCGCCGGATTACGGATGCGCGGTTTGGAGACGATATCCACGTCCCGACGCAATGGTCGGGGTCCTGACGGTTCCCTTAAAAGGCTCTGGATATTCGTCTAGATGCAAGTGTACATGGTGTAGCCTTACGGATGGTCACCCGGTACTTAGCATATCTTTTCTGCAACAATGTAATCGAAATTAGATGCGATGCGCAGGCGTCCGACTGTAAACAACGCCCGAGGAAATGCGAGGAGCGTTCGTTGTATGTCGTATGAGCGAAGAAAGTCCTTATAATGATTGTGAACCTTCTAGCGGTCACGACGGCCTACCGGCGTGCAGAATTATGCCCCTGTCGGTCTCGTCTCGCTTGCCGCCTTCAGTCATTTCCTAGAAATCCATCACTAGTCACTCTCCGTCCGAGTGGCTTACTTCCGTCGGATTCGACATTGCCAACCTCACCACCTTCCTCCTCGTCCCCGCCCCCGGATAGAGCCGGATTGTTACGAGCTATTGATCTCTTCCTCAATCTCTCCATGAGAAAGTGTCTGCACTCGACCGGCGGGATTCGGTAAACGTTCCATCGATTAAACCCAAGTCCATTACAGAGCGAGGCGTTGCATGCCCGTGTATCTACCCCAGCTATCATTGTAATTACACCTGTGTACAATGTCCTTCTCGATCCTATGGATAATCGCACGCCCACTCCGTGAACTGGGCAGGCATTACCGCAGACCGTCCCACCAACACGTCCCTTTCCTCATCCACCTCCTCGACGAAAACCGCTTCCTCCTTCCATGTCAATTGATCGTGCCCAAACAGATGATACAGCCTCCGCAACTGACAAACTCCTCTGCGATCGGGACCGGACTTCGAGTACTTCCCACTCGACACGGAGGTCCTCTGTAATGCCTGAGAAGAAACATCATGTGCTTGATTTCCATCTTCTTGTCGATGTCAAGGGTATGTTGCTTCGGCGTGGCAGGCAGGCGTCCTGTTCCATAGGTCTGATGACTTGAGTGTATTGTGTCCGATCGACTTCCAAGCATCGTGGTCCCCATGTCCGGGACACCAACAGTCCAGGACCACAGTATCACAACCTCGGCGATGTTCAAACACTGAAGTTCTTCAAGACGCCTGATAGCCGCAGTGATCCTTGCAGGCGTGCAAAGGTATTGTGACCACGTGCGAGTTGCTGTGTCAAGCATGCACCTGAGAGCCGTCCTCTTGCCTTCCCTTGTGAATACGACCTTTTCGCAAGAGGCGAAGTTCGAGTGGTTGAGGTGATTCTGCCACAGATCTGATGATACCAACTCGATCAGCACGACTGTAGCCATCATTGGTTCGTCATCAGTTGCCTCCCCAGGTTTCCCATCCTGCAGACAAAGGTCCGGAGTGGACTGGAAGGGGTCGCCGACTGCCCGAGGGAGTTTGTCGAGATTCTTGTTTAGGACGTCATTCATCTCCGAGGAGAGCCACCCGGACACGAATCCGTGGAAGAGCTTGAGAGCGACGGCGTGATCGTAGAGGGTGGGTTGAGAGTAGTGTCGATGCCAGGAAAGGCAAAATCGTTGGTCCGAAATGAGCATATCCCGGGGAACAATAAAATTCGAAGGGCTGTCGATCCTAGATACGGTGGAGATCCCACTGCATAGAATTTTTCGCAGAATTTCGGTAATCCACATGGGGCCCGGATTTCTGCTGTTCATGACTCAGAACGGGTCAAGATGGTCCAACGAGGATAAGATTGAGGTTAAGACGTGTGGGTCGGTCATCCCCGCCTCGATAGCCGCCCGGAAATGTCGATGGAAAACTCGGAAGTGGCAATCCAACGACAGCGAGTGGTACATGTTCTTCGTCTGGTAGGCGTGGAATCCAACCAAAGCTGGTTAGCACATTGCGGAGTCCGGCACGGAATCTCCCAATGGTTCGCTTGAGGTCCTTAGCGAAAAGTAAGCGGGCACCGGCGAGGGGTGTGGTGAGGGATCGAAGCGAGCGTACGAAGATGGAGCTACTGCGTGTCAGGTATCTGATAAGCGTTCGGGTGAGCGTGGAAGGTGGTGTCTGACAGGGACAGTTGTAGTGGAGAGTTGCAGCGAATGCGAAGAAGATGTATGAGGTGAGTCCGAAGAGCGTGAGGGCACCGATGACCCAGGCGATGGGGCGGCTGATGGTCCAGAGGTACGGTGACAGGGCAAGCCCTAGCAGCGGCAACGCAATCTGAAGCATTACTGGAAGGATTTCGACGGTGAGTCGGAAGTGCCACTTTTCCAGTCCATCCAATTTCCGCTGCCTATCACGGCTCTCGTCGGCAGCAGAACCCCCACGATTCCGGATATATCGATTGACCCACTGCTTCCCAAGCATCGCAAGAAACGTGACGAAGAGTGAAGTTGCGGGACTTGCATAAAGTAGAGACTGGATGGTGATGATCTCTGCAGGAGGTCCGGTCCAGGTGATAGAGTTTGGGTCCAGGTCAGGGAAGAGTGAAGCGTTCACAGCGTGGATCAAGATGCGCATGTAGGCGGCGGCTATCTCGTTTGGATCTGACTCAAGCTTTGATTGGACATCGACGATGAATGCCGAACTGACTGCAGAGAACAGACCGGCCTGTGCGCGTCCGAGTTCAGTGCCGAGCACGACATGTGGAGATCAGAGGACTCACGAAGATGAGGGAAGTATTCAAGTCCTCGTCGTGCTTGCCCGCATAATCCCTGTCAAACTCTCCAGATTCCCTGCGGTGCGCGGTGAAAAAATCGGTTCGCGAGTCATCGGTCATCGGGGGATCGAATAATTCTTTAAGGGCGGAATGGAGGCTGCGGTTTGAGTGGTCACCGGTCATTTTCTACTCCTGCCATCGTCGAACGAGGTGAGCGTACCACTTTGGGTCAAATTGGATTTTCACGGGTTCTTGATTCCCTCCCTGGGTTGCGGTGGAAGCAGCGATGATGAGGGGAGGAGCACAACGCTTGGTTGATCGACCGGCGCGTGGGTAGAGAGCCGACTCTGGTCGACCGCCAAAAATTGACGAAAAGTCTCCTTTCACGCGCAAACCGCCAGCGATGTTTGGTTAAGTGCCCAGCGGGGTGCTTGAACGCATAGACCGCGATGAAACACGGCTGTTTCAGTGTCACTACCAACAAGGAACAGCACTCGGTTCCTCCACATACTTGAGCCTTTCGAAGTAGGCTTTGATTCTGACAGATTTTCCTACTAGCCACCAACCCATGTGTTTTTTCCGTGCGCCTAATTCCAACGTTCTTGCTTTGGATATTTTGCAATGCGCTGTAATTGGTTTGCATGTAAGTTACGTACCGGCGCGCCAGCCACAAGGTATCGTGGGTGTCTGGCCTCGTGGCCTTTACATTGCAGACGACCTCTGCCACAACCACAGGACCCCGGATAATAAGGGAGGAGGTTCGGCGGGGTGGGAATGGCTGTAAAATCTGCTCAGAGGGCTGAAAAAGTTCGGACTCCCACCCAAAATGTGTGAATTTTCGGGCCAAAAAGGTTCGGACGCGGACTGAACCTCCTCCTGCATTATCCGGGGTCCTACAACCACGAACCATCGCGGCAAAACCATGTTTCGAAAGCGACGTTTGACGAATCCCGGGGCCACCGGAAGTAACGCCGATATGAATCAATGTGAGTGGATTCAACGCCTTCCGCCAAATTAACTATTAAACTGTTTGAATCTCTCAGCAAAGAGGCAGAGAGTCGCCGATGGCGCAAAGATCCTCCTCGATGTTGCGAAAGAGTCTGCTGATTGGTTTCCTCCCCTGAAGTCCGCCCTCGGCGGAGTGAACGCGCTCATCAAGCACTACGAGGTATTTGTCGATTCGGTGACAGTTGCACACAACTGACACGGGAGCTCACAGCAATTCGAAGATCTCAAGAAGAAGATAGAAGACCTCAAACCCCAGTTGGATAGGTTCAAACGAAATGTTATCACGACGGCCGTCGACGAAGATCCTGGGGAAACGGAACGACGTAAAGAATTGACCAGGTACGCTCGTCGATTGCTCGCCTCGCTACACCTATCAACCCCCTTCACAGCGTGTTGGAGGAGATCGGGAGGCGATCCGAGGCATTGCTGGAAAAGGGCAAGGTTGCTCGGTTCGTGGACAAGGGGAGGGATTCCGTAGAGGTCGTGAGGCTTATCGAACGACTCCGAGACGCCATCACCCGCTATCAAGTGAGTGAGGACTGATTCGTTGCACCGAATACGGCTTACACCGCAGGGCAGGTTTCGCAACAGCAAGCAATCTATGACCAAATCACGAATCTCACTGTGAGGATTTTCCTGCTTGCATTCGTCCCTTCCACTGATGATCGTCCGTCATCAAGACTTCTTTCAACAGCCTCTTGAGGCTTCACGAGGTGATGCGCATTAGTGGGTTTGTTCTGATATTCACTGACGCTTGGGCAGAAGTCCACGCCGTTGAGGATCAAACTGGATTCTGCTATGGCACGGCTGGATCGGCTGTGCTCACAGGACGACGGCGACGACGACAGAATTTTGGATGAAAACTGGCACGAGCAACGGGCGAAGCTATTCGAGTGAGTGTTCGGAACCCATCATAACTTGCTATCGCACTCATTTTCTATTAGCGCTCTAAGACTCATCAGGGACGCCGGAAATGTGCTGTACAACCGCATAAACACCGAGGGTTACGAGGAATCCCAAGACGATGTTCAGACTGCTTCCGGAATTGTAGAAGACATCCGCGATGTCCTCCTCGACCATCAGGTTTGTACCAACAAACCGTATGCGACCGAGGTGCATCTAAAATTGGGAACCTTGATAGATGAAACATCAACAGGCGATATACGATCAGAACTGCAAGTTGATTGTGAGTAACATAAGCTGTGCATCGAGAGTATATCTGACATTATTTGTGGCTCTTAGGACACTGGTCCGGTCCTTCGATCCTTCCTCTTGAACCCCACTTACCCGCGCGTCGCATAGCGGACCTATCGGTGCTGAACAGCTGTCGTCGCGCACAAGGAGCGGAACATCGTCACAGTAGTCGCCGTGGCTGTCTCAGAGGGACACGAGAGACGGTGCTGAACGAGATCGAGTCATGGATCAAAGACTTCGACCAATCTCCCGTCTTCTGGCTGAACGGGCTTGCCGGGACCGGCAAGTCCACGATCGCCCAGACGGTCAGCGAGCGGATCTTTGCTGATGGAGAACTCGGAGCATCCTTCTTCTGTTCACGCGACTTCGAGGACCGCAGCAACCTCCACTTCATCTTCCCCACCCTCGCCTTCCAGTTGGCCCACAAGTTTCCAAAATTTCGATCCGTTCTCGTCCCCCTCCTCCAATCGAATCCGGATATCGCGCACGAGTCACTTTACAGGCAGATGGAGAAGCTTATAATTGAGCCACTTAGATCGGCGGACGTTTCAACGGTCATCGTCATCGATGCTCTCGACGAGTGCAAGGACGAGGAGCCATCGTCTGCGATCCTCTCCGTGCTTGGTCGGCTGGTCGAATGGATACCGAATGTCAAATTCTTCATCACCGGGAGGCCGGAGCCACGGATCAGGACAGGATTTCGTCTTCCCATACTGGTGGAATTGACGTCAGTCTTCGTGTTGCACGATGTCGACCCCCCTCTGATCAACAGCGACATCCGACTCTTCCTGAGACACGAACTCTTCGAGCTCGCGGAACGGCGTCGGTTAGGGAGGTGGCCTAGCGACGAACACATCGATTTGCTGTGCAGCAGGACGGCCGGACTGTTTGTTTATGCCGTTGCAACTATCAAGTTTCTGGACAGCAACACTCATCTCCCAGAGCGTCGCTTAAACGTCATCATGAAGCTCCCGGAATGTACGGCTCCCGAGGGCAAAACACGGTTCAACTCCAAGACAACTCTCGACTCTCTGTACACATCGATCCTCGAGGCAGCTTTCAGCGAGGAAGACCCCGAGGTGTATTCCATGGTCAGGTCCACCATCGGCGCCGTTGTCCTGGTTGTCAACCCCCTTCCACCATCTGCGATCGCCGAACTCGTTGGTCTGGACCCTGGGGAGGTCGTTCTATTCCTCACGCTGGTTCAATCGCTGCTCACCCTTGGTGATGATTTCGACCAGCCTGTGAAAACCTTCCACAAATCATTTCCTGACTTCATCACCGATCCATCCCGCTGCACCGACGCTAGATTCTACATCTCACCCGGAGACACACACCTCGAACTTTCCACGAACTGCCTGAGAATGATGATTGACGGGTTGGAACAGAACATTCTATCACTCCCTGATTACGCCTTGAACTCCGAGGTCGAGGATCTCAAGACGAGAATCAATAACCGTATCAGCATCGCCCTGCAGTATGCTTGCCGGTCCTGGCACAGCCACCTCACGAGGACCATAGGAGACGTCACCGATGTTGTCTCCTATCTACGCATTTTCCTGGAGGAGAAATTTCTGTGCTGGTTAGAAGTTGTTAGCGCTGTTGGGGCTGCAAGGGGAGTGGTTGTTGGACTCGAGAAACTGATACCCTGGTTACAGGAGGTTTGTTTTTTCCTTCCCCATAGCGTCATCCTGTGACAATTTACGGTGAATCAGGTCGCCAAAGACGAGGAGCTCCTCGACGTTGCCAAAGACTATTTCCAATTTGTGACCAGGTTTTTCGAGGTCATCAATGTCTCCGCTCCTCACATTTATCACTCCGCGCTGGAACTCTGCCCCACGTCATCGATCATCCGAAAGCTGTATTATCACCAGCGCATTGCTTGCTTGCCAAAAGTTGTGATTGGGGCCCCAGATTCATGGGACGTGACTACAGGCATTTATAGCAAGGACCACTATAACGGGCTCTGCACTTGGTCACCATGTGGTCGATTTGTCGCCGCTCATACAGGAAAAGCCACGGAGATCCGGGATCAGCTCACCCTGGAACTAACAACCCTCCTCCAGCCCACCGAAACAATCCCTCGTCTCACAGGTCCACTTGCTTATTCGCCGGATGGGCATTCCATTGCCTGCGCCTCCAATACTGCCACAATAATCTGGGATATCCAGACGGGTGGAGTGGCCAAAGAAGTTAAATGTAGCACCGAAGGTACCTCACTGGTGTGGTCGTCAGATGGGCAGATGCTTTGTACTATCAGGCTGAAGGACCCAGTGACCTTCACTGTGCATACATATGACATTTCCTCAGGCGCAACATTATGCCCCGGCACACTCCAGTCAAGAGACAACCCACATCTTTGGACACACGACAAATCTTTCAGGATTATGACAACAGCGTGGGGCCGCAGACATCACAATGATACCATCGACATCTTCGAGGTTGGATCTACTCTCACCAAGATTCAATCATTTGTTTTCCCTTTCAAGACGTACTCCATATTCACTGTTCAGTCCTTCTCCCCAATCACCCATTGTATTTCCATTTCGAATGGCCTTATATTTTACATCTGGGACATTCAAAACTCAAAGCGCTTGTTATGTGACGAGGCCGAACCCTATTCCCACAGCTTCTCTCCTGATGGAAGTCTCCTTGCAGCTTCCCATGCAGATGATGTATGCGTCTGGACGTATGCTTCCACCGATGGTTTCACCCTCTCGAGGGAATTCCGTTGTTGGAGAGTTTTCGATTCTCTTCGATTCTCGCCAACTCTGTCGTCAATCGTAGGTCATTCCGGGGATATTCTCCAGGTGTGGTATCTACGTGAACCTGCCACTGTTCCCAGAGACCGTGACCGGCCATTCACGGTAGGACTTTCTCGCTCCGGCACTCGCGTTGCAATTGCCTACGACGAGGAAAATACCATCACAATCACCGATCCCCTTGCACAAACCCCTCCCCAAATCATCGACGTGGGCGCGAAGATATGGGGACTTGTCATCACCGGGAATGTTCTCTTGGTGCAGAGTATTGAAGGAGTCGTAGCTTGGTTGCTCACCGAAGAAGGGCTGGTGGTTGGTGTCGTTGGTGGCAGAAGGGTTGACCGGGGTGATAGTATTTGGACCGTATCGCACGGGCCACACACTATTTACTTCTTCCGGGTTCAAGATCACGTTGGGGTCATCGACTCGGATAGCGGCTTCACGCACATCTATCGCACGGAGACTGGAGAGGTTCTTCATCCCACTCAAACACCTCGGAACTCTGACGACAGTTGGATCTCTTTCACCGATGCACACCGCGGCCGGAACTATCTCCGCTACCACAATTTGTCTCAGTGCGATATTTCCCCCAGAGACAGTTGGCAATTTTCACGAGCCACGTTGCGAGAGGGATGGATAAAGGATCCGGAAGGGAAACACCGGTTATGGGTGCCTGTTGAGTGGAGGGATCACTTGGACCCTGCGGATTGGCTCCACGATTTGACGATACAGTTCAGCCGTATAGGTGGTAAACTCGTTCTTGTCAAGTTCTAGTTACTCTATTATGATCTCGTTTCCCTCAGGTCAAATCGCTTTGTTTCTTTTGGAATTGTATTTTATGACAGTGTCACTACGTCACTATGTTTGTTTAGCACTAGAGCAAAACCACGAGAGGTCCTGTCGTCGTGGCCGATTCTTCCGGACAATGGTTTTGCAAACGCCGCTCCCCCGTGACTCGCGAGTCGCACAACGGAGGGCCCTGTAATTCACTCCTATGAGATGAAGTAGTGACGCACGTCCTGACAATGACTCTTTCAGTTTGCACCAGGGGCGCGTTGATTGTGGTCACGGTCGCAACTGGATTACAAGGAATTTCCCCCGTTCCAAAAAGTTTTCTACGAGTGATATCGGAGTATTGGACCTGCATCGTAAGGGCGAGAACATACAATCAGATTAGGTGACCTCACCACTACCAGGTAGTTTCCGTTTCCTGTTCATCGATAATAGGGAAGGCTTCGTTGTAATAGTCTACATCGGACAGAGGGCATGGTAACGGTCGTCTCTTTCAAATCCGGTACTGTTGAGCATTAGTGACAAACCCAGAACGGAATGCAGAGGTGAAACTGGCTGGCGTACCTCGGGGTTCAGAACGTTCAGCAACGGGAGTTTGAAGACTCGCAATGGACCGCGTTCAGGGTTTCACCAGATTCCCTCGTGAACGTTGAACTCCCAGCCGGACCTGCCGGGTGACTGGCGGCTTCCTGACAATAATACGTTTGTTCAGCGCACGAATTTTCCGCTCTCAACAGGTCAAAGAATCCTTTCAGGGCAGGATGGAAGTCAGTGTGGTGCGAGGTTCGGGTTAGCATCGCTTCGGCAGTCACCGGGCCTGAGATCTCCGAGTTCGAATCAAGAGATGATGCCAGCACCACCCAATCGAGCCGGCTCCTCCTGAGTCCTATTCTCCATCTCAATGACTCACCCATCCCCCAGACGACTGAAGGAATGTCGGTCTACAGGAATTTGGGGCAAGAGGACTTGAGCGATCTCCGGGTACTAGGTTGTATCTGCGACAAACAGGATGGAGAACATCGGCGCTAGCTCATCAGTATCCATGGCGAAACGGAGGACCCAAGGGGCTTACGTCGTACGATGGGTGTAAACCTCCCAGTCCCGAACCGGGGCAGCGATCTCATGGTATGTGCTCTTCTTCATGTCGTACACGACACCCGGGATGGGGTTGTTAGGGGCTTCCCCCTCCTTTGAATCCCATAACCGCCTTTTGGCACAAGAAACAAACATGCAAGGTACGTCGCTCATGTACCAAAGATCCAGAAACAAGGTGGTACAAACAACAGTATTTCCCTAGAACGACAACCTCTGGCTATGCAGCACCTGGCTTTCACGAACAAAGTCAAGCACCATCCTCCTAGAAATCCTCCTCAGGAGGAGCAAACTTGACCTTCAACGGCATCTGGACCCCCTTCTCCTCTTGTCCTCTAACCATAGCGACCATCACAAACGACGGCACTCTCTTAATATTGCTCGAGTCCTCGGTCATCTCGAACTCGAAGTGGTTAACGAGTTCGACAAGGAACGCTTGCATCTCCAACACCCTGGATATTGACGTTGTGATAAAAAGGGGGCGAGAATTAGTGAAGGTACGTACGCGAATCTGTATCCGAGGCAGGCACGATGCCCACCGCTGAAACTCAACCTAAGTGGGGATTAAGTGATGCCCTGGTGCAGGAGAAGCCAGCGATGTCTCACATATTCGCGAAGATCCCGACGTTCGGTCCCTTCCTCGGCTGAGCCTTCAGCCATCTCTCAGGCTTGAACTCGTGTGCGTCTTCACCCCAGAGGGTCTTGTCGCTACCAAAACCCAAACCAGCGGCTTTAGTGACCAGGGCAGGAGAATGGTACGTGGGGCTCACCGGTGACAGGCAGCAACGGAGACGATCACGGTCAATCCCCTGGGAACCGGGACCTCAGTGAGAACCTTTCCGGAAACGGTCGTGATGGGATTGAAGAGCGGCAACACGTCATCGTCAACGGCCTTCTTCAAGATATTGAACGCGACAGGATGGAACCGTAAGTTCTCCTGCTCACGCGTCAACGCATCAGTTCGTATAAAGGGTCCGAGAGTGAGATCGACAAACCTTGATAAACGCATTCAGATAGGCCATCCCTTCATAATCCGAGTGGTCGAGATCGATCTTCCCCCTCGCACGGACGGCGGCACGGGTGGCTCTGATCTCATCCCGAAGCTTCTTCTGGACCTCTGGGTTCTTGGCAAGTTCGAGGAAGGCGAAGGACAACGTGTGGGCACTGGTTTCATCTGAGGAAATCGGCTGGTCAGGAAACATGATGTGGACTGGACTTGTGACCGCTTACGTCCGGCAATGATAAAGGTCCTGTGAAACGAGCAAGTCAGCATTTTGGAATGTGAGGTGGTCGGGGAACTTGCCTCATCTGATCGACTAGCTCGATGTCACTCAATCTGTTCGTCTCGTCGGAAGACCTGCTCGCGTTGACTATTAAAGTTCAGAGCTCATGCCGATAGGGAACCACGAATCGGACGCACCGAGCAGTGTTAGTATATCCCTGCCTGATTTCCCGCCCCTAGTCTCCCGAATCTTGGACTCTACCAAATCCTTGGCGGCCTTGACGGCGACTCTCCTGTTCTCCCTTGCAAGGGCGAGACCCTCACCAGGTAGATAGTCGTACATGAAGTCGAGGACCGAGAGGGGGAGGTATGGGGACAGGGCGATGATGAGAACCCGCAGTTTGGATGGAACACCGAAGGCGCTTGCCACTGGAAAGTTTATTGAGTACTGGCAGTCGTGAGTGAGGGATGCTAGTACCGAGGTTATGGTAAGTCCGGACGAATTCGTTCTCTGCATTGTCCAGGGCTCCGAAATGGGTTCCGAAGCCAGCTAGATAACCAGACTTAGTAGATCGCACGACGCGACGGTAAGTCCACTCTAACCTTCGCCGATAGCGTCAAGGGCGACACGAGTCAACCAGTCGTTCACGTTGAGGACCTCTTGGGATTCGGGGGACCCGGCTAAGATATCGCTCCATTTCGTCGTGACCTGTTGCATACTCAATGCGTCACCGAGAACATGGAGAAGTGAGATTATACTGACGCGTTCGATGCAGCCTCTGAAGATTGGTAATAGAGCTCTGGTCTCGGCGACTCCGAAGGCGGGTTGTATGAGTCTCCTCTGACGTTTGTGGGTTTCGCCTGATGTTCTGTTAGCGCTCCGTTCGTTTCAATCGTTGAAAGGGACTTCACCATGAGCCCACGTAACTCCTTGACCGCTAAACGACCGTGCGATTTCTCTTCGGAAGGGCTCCTTGGCAAAGTTGTATCCGTTGTGGATGTGGTGCAAGGCCTTGATATCCGACACCCACAACCGGTCTTCCTAAAATCGCACACGCACGCGTTCCCAATTGTCGGGTTCTTGTCAGAATACCGGATCTGGTAGGATTAAACGCCGAAGACGAACCCCGAAAGGACCCTTTAGGCGCATGATCCCACCGAACTGTTCGCGCCATAGAAAGTCCATCTCTCCGGCTTCGCTTTGGCGGGCTTTATCTACATTACCTGTCGAAAAGAAAGTAAAAAAAGAGAGGAGAAATTTGTGGATGAGGAGAACGAACCTGAGGAGAGGGGTTCTGTATCGGGACCACGAATGTCTCTCAACCCGAAGGATCGAGTCCTGTACCATTCCCAAAGACGCCATAAGAAAAAACCGACGCAACCTGCGGCAGCAGTGAACAACGATAGCTGATACGGGGTTCTCTCCATGGTTTTCTAGGGCGGAGTTTGTGAGAACGGTGGGAGTGGTCGGACCTCTGCCATGGTTTAAATAACAATCCCTCGACTCCTAACGTTCAAAAGTACTGCGGAACACTGGAACCTGGACCAGAGTGGTACTGCCCGAGGCAGAATTTCACTTTGCGGTCACTTCGCGCGTGGAGATGGACCAATTCTCGACAGAGTCCTAGGCCTAATCTATTGCTGAGATGGCGTTGGGACTTGGGATCCCCGCCGGCGTGACGCTCGTGGTGCCGGAGCCAAGTACAGCACCCTCGGCATGACCCGTTGACGCTATCAAACCGCTCGCGACAACCAATGATGGATACGCAGCGTGAATCAGGGATCATTAATTCATCGACGGCCCTGCAGACCAGAAATTGAATGGGAGAACCGGGTTCCCGCTTTTGTCAACAGACGAACCGGCTGATGCCGTGATCGCGGACTTCGGGGTTTTCCCACAGTAAGAGGGCAACGCCACCATCAGACGGTGCTTCTTGGCGGAGTCGCCGGGTACCATCAACCGTGGCGTACTTTCCAATGAGCAGCTGAGGACTCCCCACCGCGCTCGCCAAAAAAAACAGGAAGCCGGTGCTTGGCAGGGCTTCTCACGTTTTGAACTCGCCCCCCCGTAGATCTGCGTTCTCACCCCGGTGAAGACTCGCGGTGTCGACCGATCAGTCGTCCCGAGGGTTCCTCAAGTCCGCGGGGGCGGCATCGAGTAAGCTTGGGTTACGTATCGGTTTACACCCCCTCGACTCGGAGGGAGTGGGTCGATCCCGGTGACCCTGATTAGTACATGAGGTCCGCGATCAGTTCGACCTCGTTTTGATACGTCTGAGAGGGTCACTCAAATATTTCGCATCGACGAGGACAGGCTGAATTCCTTCTTTTACTCAGTCCTCTCAGCTATCCCAGAAGCGAAAACAGACGATTGAGCACACTCGAATACCTCCCCGCTCGTTCGTCCCCGCCAGATCAACGTGATATAGCAGACAAAGTGGGGGATGTTCCTGAACAAAGAGGAGATAACCGAAAGAATTTGCGCTCTCCCTCGTCCCGTATAAAAAAGGATGGAAACAATGAGAGTAGTCGAAAAAACCGATTTCCCACATGTACTACTAGCTTGAGATTCTCAGCGAAAACCGAGTAAACATTGGCGGGGGATGTTATACGAGATCGAAGCGGGCGACGGACGAGGGCAGTGATGTCTAATGGAGGCAGTTGTAGTAGAGCATCGCAGTGAGTATGGAGATGCATGGGGCGGCCCCAAAGAGAGTGAAGTCAACGATGACCCAGGCGACGGTATGGGTGATTTTCCAGAGATACAACGACAGGGCAGACAATAGCAACGCAACCTGAAGCATTACTAGAGGACTCTCAATGGTGAGATGGAAGTCCCATTCTACAATTCCATCCAGTTTCCACCGTCTGTCCCGGCTCTTGTCGGCAGCCAACTTCCGCAGTTCCGGGTATATCGGTTGACTCACAGTTTCCCAAGCATCACAAGAGACAAAGCCGCGAGAGTCGTGTAAAGCATAGATTGGATGGTGACGGGTTCTGGAAGTCCGGCCCAGGCGACGGAGCTGGGGTCTACACGGCGAAAGCGTGAGCCGTTCGCGGCGTGGATTATGAACCGCATGAGTAGGTGGCGGCGGTCCGTTAGGATCTGGCTCGAGTTTTGGTTGGACATCGAAGATAGACGCTGAACTGACTTGGGGAAACTGACCGGCCTGTGCGCCTCGGGACTCAGTGCTCGCACAATGTAAGGGAATCGGATGACTCACGAAAATAAGGAAAGTATTAAAGTCCTCGTCGTACCCACCCATAATCCCGGTCAAACTCTCCAGGTTCCCTGAGATACACCGCGAAAACGCCG
>Ga0307515_10006352_pt1 | contig 23656 bp, 21 predicted proteins | sample 17_EM_MG_FD_194513 | JGI IMG/M metagenome (GOLD analysis project Ga0307515, IMG submission 194513) | Populus trichocarpa ectomycorrhiza microbial communities from riparian zone in the Pacific Northwest, United States - 17_EM | ecosystem: Host-associated > Plants > Roots > Unclassified | place... | reverse complement strand
CGCAGGCGCATCACCCGCAGGTCGATCGAGCGGTCGAACACGTCCCAGCCGCGGTTGTGCGCCTGCTCCATGATCTGGTCGCGGTTCAGCGGCCGGTTTGGGTTGCGGGCGAACAGCGCCAGCAGGTCGAACTCGGCGGCGCTGATCTCGATGTCGGTGTTGTCGGGCGCCAGCAGGCGGCGCTCGTCCAGGTCGAGCTGAAAGGCGCCGAACAGCACGCGGCGCGGGCCGGGCGCGGTGCTCGGCGCCGGGGCCGGCGCGGCTGCGGCAGGCGCCGGGCGCATGGCGGCTTCGGTGCGGGCCAGCAGTTCGCGCAGCTCGAAGGGCTTGGGCAGGTAGTCGTCGGCGCCGAGCTCGAGGCCGACGATGCGATCGACCGATTCGCTGGCGGTGGTCAGCATCACCAGCCCGACGTTCGGGTGGGCTTCACGCAGCCAGCGCGCCAGCGACAAGCCGTTCTCGCCCGGCATGTTGATGTCGAGGATCGCCAGTGCCGGCGCCTGTTCGGCCACGGCCTGGCGTGCGACCGCGGCGTCTTCGGCCACACGCACACGAAAGCCATGCCGGCCGAAGTACTCGGCCAGCAGCGAGCGCAACTCGGGCTCGTCGTCGACAACCAACAGCAACGGACTGACAGTGCCCTCAGCCTGGGGCATGGCGTGCACCTGGAGGTGGTGGAGCGCCGAGTTTATCGACAGCCAGCCGGGGGCGGCCGCGTCAGCTTGTAGCGACTCGTGAACGGCCAGGTTGAGCAGCATCGCGGGGTTCAGGCAAAGGCCGCGGCCATCGCGCTGGCGGCGGCCTGGGCTTGCAGGTGGTCGACGATGGCGGTGTTGACCAGCGCCTCGTGCGTCATCGGGCCCAGGTGGCCGGCGTTGGCGACTTCGTGGCGGCGCAGGCGCGGCAGGTCGGCCTGGGCCACCAAGTCGGCCACGCGGCGCGCCGGTGCGCGGGTCTGGCTGCCGTGCATCAGCAGCGTCGGCATCGTCAGGCTGCCCAGCGGGCGGGCCGCCCAACGGGCCGCGAACAAGGCTTCGAAATGGCGCGGGATGGTGGCGATGCGGGCTCGCACGCCTTCGCGTTGCGATGCGCCCATCGCTTCCCAGCTGCCGACACCGCTCCAGTAGTCGACGAAGCGGCGCGAGGCGCCTTCGAGGTCACCGGCTTCGACGGCGACCGCCACGGTCTTGGCCGTCGCTTCGATCTCGGTCAGCGTGGCGTCGCCAGGCGACATGGCGTGGATCACACCGAAGGCGACCGGCTCGTACAGCGTCAGCGAGCGCACCCACAGCGGCTGCATCAGCGCGACCTGCAGCGCCACCGCGGCACCGTAGGAGTGGGCCACCAGGTGCACGCCCTCGGGGGCCGGGCTGGCGTGGCGCACCGCGTCAATCACCGCCAGCGCGTCCACTTCCAGCGTGTTCGGCATGATCTGCGGCCAGCTGGGGCTGCGGCCGTGGCCGTGCAGGTCGACCGACATGGTCTGCCAATGGTCGGCCAGCTGGCCGACAAGGCCGTTCCACTGGGCGCTGCTGCCGGTGCTGGAGTGCAGGCACACGACGGTGGCGCCATGGCCCTGCGCGCGCAGGAACAGCGGCGCCGGCTTCAGCAAGGTGGACGACAAGGTGAAGGCATTCATTGGTGGTTTCCCTCCGCGCGCAGCGTTGCGCCGTGGGGTCACTGTCGCCAGCGCTTGTTGCATCTGCGCTTCGTCCACCCGTTCGCGCTTGTTTCAATTGTTTCTGCAGCGGCTTTCGTGTTAGGGGGTTATCTCACCCATCACTTTGAGAGGCGAACGCAAGTCCTTGCTTTTGAACGACATTCTGCGCATGGCACTTGACGTTTCGCTGCTAAGTGACTGATTTCATTGAATTTTTCTTTGCGTTTCGTTGACCCTGGGGTGTGCGGTGAGATAAAGTGGGAGAAAGTGCAATTAAGTGGGTAATGGTGTCCTGAATTCGGGTGTTCCGGATTCGGGTGTTCGAGGGTCATCGTGTCTGAGTTTGTGTTCCAAGGCGAATCAGCGCTTTCGCTGGACGGAAAGGGCCGGGTCACCGTGCCTGCCCGTTTCCGCGATGCGCTGGCCGCCTTGTGCACGGGCCAGATGACACTGACCAAGAGCCCGTCACGTTGCCTGCTGCTGTTCCCGCGCCCGGCTTGGGTCGAGTTCCGCGCCAAGCTGCTGGCGCTGCCGATGGAAGCCGACAACTTCCGCCGCCTGTACCTGGGCAGCGCGATCGATGTCGACATCGACAGCGGGTCGCGCGTGCTGCTGTCACCCGAACTGCGCGGCTGGGCCAGGCTCGACAAGGAGCTGATGCTCGTCGGCATGGGCGGGCGGATGGAGATCTGGGACCGTGAGCGCTACCTGGCCAACGAGGAGGCCACGCTCGCCCAGCCGATGCCCGACGCGTTGCGCAACCTGGTCATCTGACGGTCATGGCCAAGTCGAAGTCAACCAGGGCGCCGCGGACCAGGCGTCCGGCCGATTCCCAACCGGATCCGTCCACCTTGGGCGGCGGTTTCCGCCACACCACCGTGTTGCTCAACGAAGCGATCGACGGCTTAGTGGTCGATCCGGCCGGCACCTACGTCGACGGCACCTTCGGCCGTGGCGGCCACTCGCGCCTGCTGCTGTCGCGCCTGGCGCCCACGGGCCGCCTGTTCGCCTTCGACAAGGACCCGGAGGCGATTGCCGCCGCCACGACAGGCGAGGGGGCGATCACCGACCCTCGCTTCACGATCTGCCATGCCAGCTTCTCGCAGATGCGCGACGAGCTGGCGGCGCGCGGTGTCGAGCATGTCGACGGCGTGCTGCTGGACCTGGGCATCAGTTCCCCCCAGATCGATGACCCGGCGCGTGGCTTCAGCTTCCGTTTCGACGGCCCGCTGGACATGCGCATGGACCCGACACGCGGCGAAAGCGCGGCTGATTTTCTGGCGCGCGCCGACGAGCGCCTCATTGCACAAGTGGTACGCGACTATGGGGAAGAGCGGTTTGCTTCACCGATTTCAAAGGCGATTGTTGCTCGCCGCGAGAGCGGGAATCCTCTTCGAACCACTGCCGAGCTGGCCGAGCTCCTGGCTCGTACGGTCAAGTCCCGCGAGCCGGGTCAGAGCCCTGCAACGCGCACATTCCAGGCTCTACGGATTTTCGTCAACGCCGAACTTGAAGAGCTTGAACAAGGGCTCGGCGCCGCGCTCGCGCTGCTGGCCCCGGCCGGCCGGCTGGTGGTGATCAGCTTCCATTCGCTCGAAGACCGGATCGTGAAGACCTTCATCGCGCACGAAAGCCGCGAAGAGATCGACCGCCGCGCGCCGTTCGCACCGCCGACGCGCGAGCTGCGCCTGCGGCCGCTGGCGCGCATCAAGCCCAGCGAAGGCGAGATCGCCGCCAACCCGCGCTCGCGCTCGGCGGTGCTGCGTGTGGCCGAACGGTTGGGAGCCGATTCATGACGCGGCTTTCCGTGATGCTGCTCATCGCGCTGGTGCTCAGCGGGCTGTGGCTCGTCAAGACGAGCTACGAGTCGCGCCGGCTGTTTGCCGAGATCGAGCGCGCGAAAGCCGAAGAGACGCAACTGGCGGCTGACGCCAAGCGCCTGGACACCGAGCGCCGCACCGAGGCCACGAATCTGAAGGTCGAACGCACCGCGCGAGAGAAGTTGGCGATGCGCCTGGCCACGCCGGACGTGACCATCTACGTCAACGACAGCCGCCAGGCGCAAGACGCGTTGCTCCCCGCCGTGGGCGGCAGCGCTGCGGCCTCGCGGCCGATGACTGTGGAGACTGCCCAATGAAGGCCGTCCAGCGCCAAGGCGCCACCTCGTCGCATTCGGTGCGAGGCGTCAACTACTCGACCAGCCCGCTGCTGGCGTCGAAGACGCCGCCGTGGCGCAGCCGCTTCCTGGTGCTGCTGGTGGGCGTGGGCTTTCTCGCGCTGTCCGGCCGCGCGCTGTACGTGCAGGTGCTGGAGTCGGACTTCTTCCAGAAGAAGGGCGAAGAGCGCTACGCCTCGACCTTGCAGCTGCCGGCCAGCCGCGGCCGCATCCTCGACCGCCACGGCCAGGTCCTGGCGATCAGCGTCAACGCGCCGACGATCTCGGTCAACCCGCAGCAGTTCAAGGCCAACGACGAGCAAAAGCGCGCGCTGGTCTCGCTGCTGCACATGCCGCTGAAGGAATTCAACGCCAGGCTCGACGACGGCGGCGCCTACGTGGTGTTGAAGCGCCAGATCGACGATGGCCTGGCGCAGCAGATCCGCGCGCTGAAGGTCAAGGGCCTGACGATCGAGCCGGGCTACATCCGCCGCTACCCCGAGAACGAGGCGGCCGCGCACGTGGTCGGCTTCACCGACATCGAGGACAAGGGCCAGGAGGGCATCGAGCTGACCTTCCAGCGCCAGCTGCAGGGCCATGGCGGCTCGCGCGGCGTGGTGAAAGACCGCCTGGGCCGCGTCGTCGAAGATCTGGGTGAGCCGGTCGACCCGCGCGACGGCCGCGACGTGCAGCTGACGATCGATTCGCAGGTGCAGGCGCTGGCCTACCAGCGCATCCGCGATGCCGTGCAAGAGCACAAGGCCAAGGCCGGCAGCGTGGTCGTGCTCGACGCGCAAAGTGGCGAGATCCTGGCGCTGGCCAACTACCCGAGCTACCTGCCGGGCGAGCGGCGCAACCTGACCGGCGCGCAGCTGCGCAACCGCGCGATCACCGACGTTTTCGAGCCCGGCTCGACGGTCAAGCCGTTCATCGTCTCGATGGCGCTCGAGAAGGGCTTCGTCAAGCCCGACACGGTGCTCGACACGCGACCGTTCAAGGTCGGCCCGCTGCTGGTCAACGACGGCTCCCACCAGCACGATGCGCTGACGGTCGCGCAGGTGATCCAGAAGTCCAGCAACGTCGGCACGGTCAAGCTGTCGCAGCGGCTGGACAACAAGGAAATGGGCGAGATGCTGGCGGAGCTGGGCTTCGGCACCAAGCCGCAGATCGGTTTCCCCGGCGCCGCCACCGGCAAGCTGCGGCCGTGGAAGACCTGGAAGCCGGTCGAGAAGGCGACGATGAGCTACGGCTACGGCCTGTCGGCCTCGCTGCTGCAGATCGCCCGGGCTTACACCGCGATTGCCCGCGACGGCGAACTCGCGCCGCTGTCGCTGATCAAGGGCGAAGAGGCGCTGCCGCCGGTGCGCGTCTTCGAGCCCGAGACGGCGCGCACGATGCGCCAGCTGCTGCGCGGCACCGTCAGCAAGGAGGGCACGGCACCGCTGGCCCAGCCGATGGGCTACTCGGCCGGCGGCAAGACCGGCACCGCCGAGAAGCAGGAAGGCCGCGGCTACAACAGCGACAAACACCGCGCCTGGTTCAGCGGCATTTCGCCGATCGACAACCCGCGTGTGGTCGTTGCGGTGATGATCGACGAGCCCACCGGCGTCTACTTTGGCGGCCTGGTGGCCGCCCCCGTGTTCAAGGTGGTGGTCGAGCAGGCGCTGCGTACGCTGAACGTGCCGCCCGACCTCGAAGTGAAGGCGCCCGTACTGACCGCGCAGAACAGCAAGCCCGTCCGCGGCAAGCCGCTGGCCGTGGCCCGCGCCGACGACGCGGTCACCGGACAGGCCGCCCACTGAGCGCCATTGAGATCCCCATGCCCCTCACCCACCTGAAAAGCCCCGACGCCGCCGCTCGCTGGCTCAGCTCCTGGGTCACCGGCGCGCTGCGCACCGACAGCCGCCAGGTCCAACCCGGCGATGCCTTCATCGCCTGGCCCGGCTATGCCAACGATGGTCGCCAGTACGTCAAGCAAGCGCTCGAACGTGGCGCTGCCACCTGCCTGGTCGAGCGCGACGGCATCGAGGCCTTCGGCTTCGAAGACGCGCGCGTCGCCACGCTGCCGCAGCTCAAGGCTGCCACCGGCGTGATCGCCAGCGCCTACTACCGCCAGCCCAGCGGCGTGTTACCAGAGCCCCCAGGCCTGGGCGATGCCCAGCCCGCCCCCCAAGGGGGTCAAGAAGGCTTGGGGCGGCCCGGCGCCTCCTTGCGCGTGGTGGCCACCACCGGCACCAACGGCAAGACCTCGACCGCCTGGTGGACCGCGCAGTGCCTGACGCAACTCGGCACGCGCTGCGGCGTGGTCGGCACGTTGGGCATTGGTGAACCACCGCAGCCTGGCTCGAGCGACGGTGCGATCGAATTCACTGGTCTCACCACCCCCGACCCGGTGCTGCTGCAGCAAGGCTTTCGCCGCATGGTCGACGAGGGCTTCGGCGCCTGCGCGATCGAGGCCTCGTCGATCGGCATCGTCGAGCATCGGCTGGGCGGCACCGCGATCGAGGTCGCGCTGTTCACCAACTTCACGCAAGACCACCTCGACTACCACGGCAGCATGGAGGCCTACTGGGCCGCCAAGCGCGAACTGTTCGGCTGGCCGGGGCTGCGCTCCGCGGTGATCAACGTCGACGATGCGCACGGCGCGATGCTGGTCGCCGACCTGGCCGGCAAGGGCCCGCAGCTGTGGACGGTGTCGGTCACTGACGAGGCTCGCTTGCGCGCCGAAGGCGTGGCCTACCGCGATGGCGGTCTGGCTTTCGACGTGGTCGAAGGTCTGCAGCGCGCCCCGGTCGCCAGTGGCCTGATTGGCGACTACAACGTCAGCAACCTGCTGGTCGTGATCGGCGGCTTGCGCGCGCTCGGCGTGCCGCTGGCCGCCGCTGCGCGGGTGGCAGCGCGTGTGACACCGGTGCCGGGCCGCATGCAGAGAGTGCTCGGTACGGCGAACACGCCGGAGGTGGTGGTCGACTACGCCCACACGCCCGACGCGCTGGAGAAAGCGCTGGCCGGTCTGCGCCCGTTGGCTGAAGCCCGTGGCGGCAAGCTGTGGTGCGTGTTCGGCTGCGGCGGCAACCGCGATGCGGCCAAGCGCCCGCTGATGGGCGAGATCGCTGCGCGCCTGGCCGACCAGGTCATCGTCACCAGCGACAACCCGCGCCGCGAACCGGCCGCCGCAATCGTCGACCAGATCATCGCCGGCATCCCGCCCCAGCCGGACCGGGTCGAGGCGCAGGTCGACCGCCGCGTGGCGATTCATCGGGCCGTGGCAGCCGCTCAGCCGACCGACGTGATCCTGGTGGCCGGCAAGGGCCACGAGGACTACCAGGAAATCGACGGCGTCAAGCACCCGTTCTCCGATGCCGCCGAAGCGGCGATCGCGCTGGGGAGCCGAGCTTGAACATGATGACGCTCGCACAAGCCCAGGGCATGCTGCCGGGGTCCCAGGTCGTGGGCAACCGCGGCCTGGCGTTTGCGCGCGTGCACACCGACACCCGCACGCTGCAGGCCGGTGACCTGTTCGTTGCGCTGAAGGGCGAGCGCTTCGACGCACACGACTTCCTGGACGCTGCGCGCGTCTCGGGCGCCGTTGCGGCGCTGGCCTCGCACGGCATTGCCGAAGCGGGCCTGTCGGGTCTGCAGGTCGACGACCCGCTGGCTGCGCTGCAGACGCTTGCCGCCGCGTGGCGCCAGCGCTTCACGCTGCCGCTGGTCGCGGTGACCGGCAGCAATGGCAAGACGACGGTCACGCAGATGATCGCCAGTATCCTGCGCGCGGCGCATGGTGAGCAGTCGCTGGCGACTTCGGGCAACCTGAACAACCACATCGGCGTGCCGCTGACGGTGCTGCGCCTGAATGCCGCCCACCGCGCCGCGGTGGTCGAGCTGGGCATGAACCACCCGGGCGAGATCGCCGAGCTGGCCGCGATCGCGCGGCCGACGGTGGCACTCGTCAACAACGCCCAGCGTGAACACCAGGAGTTCATGCACAGCGTCGAAGCGGTTGCGCGCGAGAACGGCGCAGTGATCACCTCGCTGCCGGCCGATGGCGCCGCGGTCTTCCCGGCCGACGACACCTACACGCCGCTGTGGCGCGAGCTGGCCGGTGAACGCCGCGTGTTGACCTTCGCGGTGGACACGCCCGCCGACGTGCGGGCCAGTGCCCACTGGCAGCTCGACCACTGGCAGGTGGGGCTGGACACGGCCACCGGCCGGGTCGACTTCGCGTTGCACATCGCCGGTCGCCACAACGTCAAGAACGCCGCTGCTGCGGCCGCGTCTGCCTGGGCGGCCGGTGTGTCGCTGGACGCCATCGCACTGGGCCTGGCGGCCTTCACGCCGGTCAAGGGGCGCTCGCAGGTCAAGCCGCTGAGCGTGGCCGGCCAGCCGCGCACGCTGATCGACGACAGCTACAACGCCAACCCCGACTCGGTGCGTGCAGCGATCGACGTGCTGACCGAGCTGCCCGGCCCGCGCTGGCTGGTGATGGGCGACATGGGCGAAGTCGGCAACCAGGGCCCGGCCTTCCATGCCGAGGTTGGCCGCCATGCGCGCGACAGCGGCATCGAGACCATCTGGTGCGTTGGCGATCTGATGCGCCACGCGGCGCAGGCGGCCGGTGCGCGCCATTTCGAGACCGTGGCCGAGTTGTTGGCGGCGCTGGACGAGGCGATGCCGTACGCGTCGGTGCTGGTCAAGGGCTCACGCTTCATGAAGATGGAGCAGGTCGTCGCTGCCTTGCAGTCGGGAGGCACCCATGCTGCTTAGCCTGGCCCAGTGGTTGCAAAGCCAGTACCCCGAGCAGTTCGGGTTCCTGCGCGTGTTCCAGTACCTCACGTTCCGCGCGGTGCTGGCGGCGATGACCGCACTGCTGATCGGCCTGGTCTTCGGGCCCTGGGTGATCCGCCGGCTGACCGAGCTGAAGATCGGCCAGCCGATCCGCTCATACGGTGTCGAGACCCACATCGTCAAGGCCGGCACGCCGACGATGGGCGGCGCGCTGATCCTGATCGGCATCGGCATGGCCACGGTGCTGTGGAGCGACTGGAGCAACCGCTTCGTCTGGATCACGATGCTGGTGACCTTCGGCTTCGGCGCGATCGGCTGGGTCGACGATTGGCGCAAGGTCGTGCTGAAGGACCCGGAAGGCATGGCTTCGCGCGAGAAGTTCTTCTGGCAGTCGATCATCGGGCTGGTCGCTGCGCTGTACCTGGTGTTCAGCGTGTCCGAGACCTCGAACCTGCGCGTGCTGGAGCTCTTCTTGCGCTGGGTCCAGAGCGGCTTCTCGAACGACCTGCCGCCGAAGGCCGACTTGATGGTGCCGTTCTTCAAGACCATCAGCTACCCGCTGGGTGTCTTCGGCTTCATCGGGCTGACCTACTTCGTCATCGTCGGTGCCAGCAACGCGGTCAACCTGACCGACGGGCTGGATGGCCTGGCCATCATGCCGGTGGTGCTGGTCGCATCTGCCTTGGGCATCTTTGCCTACGTGACCGGCAACTCGGTCTACTCGCGCTACCTGCTGTTCCCCTACATCCCGGGCGCCGGCGAGCTGATGATCTTCTGCGCCGCGATCGCCGGCGCGGGCCTGGCGTTCCTGTGGTTCAACGCCTACCCGGCCCAGGTCTTCATGGGTGACGTCGGCGCGCTGGCGCTGGGCGGCGCGCTGGGCACGGTCGCGGTGATCACGCGGCAAGAGATCCTGCTCGGGATCATGGGCGGCGTGTTCGTGATGGAAGCACTGTCGGTGATGGTGCAGGTGGCGTGGTTCAAGTACACGAAGAAGCGCTACGGCGAGGGCCGGCGCATCCTGTTGATGGCGCCGTTGCACCACCACTTCGAAAAGTCCGGCTGGAACGAGACGCAGGTCGTGATCCGCTTCTGGATCATCACGATGCTGCTGTGCCTGGTCGGGTTGGCCAGCTTGAAACTGCGTTGAGGGAGATCGAGTGAATCACTTGAAAGACCTCTCTGTGCTGGTGCTGGGCCTCGGTGACTCCGGCCTGGCGATGGCGCGCTGGTGCGCCCGCCACGGCGCACAGGTCCGCGTGTGGGACTCGCGCGAGGCGCCGCCGCAGGCGGCGGCGTTGGCGTTGGCCGCGCCCGAGGCCGTGCTGATGACCGGCCCGCTGCCGGCCGATCGGCTCGAAGGCACTGGCGATCTGGCCGATGTGAAGTTGGTGCTGAAAAGCCCTGGCCTCGCGCCGAGCGACGAGCGCATCGCGCCGTTGCTGGCGGCAGCGCGCGCCCGCGGCCTGGCCGTCCAGGGCGAGCTGGATTTGTTCGCCCGTGCATTGGCCGACTTGAAGGTCGAGCGCCGCTATGTGCCCAAGGTGCTGGCGATCACCGGCACCAATGGCAAGACGACGGTGACCTCGCTGACGGCGATGCTGGTCGCGCGTACCGGTGCCCGCGTCGCGATGGCCGGCAACATCGGTCCGACGATGCTGGACACGCTGTCCTCCGCGCTGGACCTGGAGCCGCTGCCCGGCGAAGAAGCCGTGGACGACGACATCACCGCGCCGCAGGCCCTGCTGGACGCTGCGGCGCGCGTGGCGTCGATGGACGTGCCTGTCGAACCGCCGGAGCCCGCGCCGCAAGACGACTACGACGACCGGCCGACGCTGCCCGGCGCATTCGTCGACGGCCGCGCGCTGGACGACCGCACGGTGCCGATGCCGCTCGATGCCGATGCCACCGGTCTGACGCCGGACTCGATCGACGTGCCGGTGGACGTGACCGGTATCGCCAACTCGGTCGACCTGACTGTCGACGTCAGCGGCGTCGCGAACCAGGTCGACATGACGACCGACGTCAGCGCGGTGGGCGACAAGGTCGACCTGACCGTCGAGCTGAGCCTGAAGGAAACCTCGATCGACCTGCCGATCGAAGGCCAGGGCGGGGCCGACGACGAGGCGCCGCTGCAACTGGCCCCGCCGCCGCCGGCCGCGCCGGTCTTCCAGCACCTGCCCGAGGTCTGGGTGCTGGAGCTGTCCAGCTTCCAGCTCGATGGTGTGAAGGGTTTCGAGCCCAACGCCGCGACGGTGCTGAACGTCACGCAAGACCACCTTGACTGGCACGGCGACATGCCGGCCTATGCGGCGGCCAAGGCGCGCATCTTCGGCGAGCAGGGCCTGATGATCATCAACCGCGACGACGCGATGGTCGAGGCGATGGTGCCGGCGCCGGTGATGGTCAAAGGCGGCCGCGGCAAGGCGGCCAAGGCGGTCACGCGGCCGACGCTGCGTTTCGGCCTCGATGCGCCGCAGCGTCCGGGCGACTTCGGCCTCGTGACCGAAGGTGGCATGGCCTGGCTGGTGCGTGCGTTGCCGGCCGATGAAACCATCAAGCGTCGCAAGGACGAAGACGAAGAGGTCCACCTGCAGCGGTTGATGCCGGCCGATGCGCTGCGCATCCGCGGCCGTCACAACGCGTCGAACGCGCTGGCCGCTTTGGCGCTGGCCACCGCCATCGGCTGCCCGCTGGCGCCGATGCTGCATGGCCTGCGCGAGTACCGCGGCGAGCCGCACCGTGTTGCGCCGATCGGCTTTGTCGGTGGCATCGAGGCGGTAGACGACAGCAAGGGCACCAACGTTGGCGCGACCGTGGCCGCACTGAACGGCCTGGGCGCCGACCGCGCGGGTAGCAAGCTGGTCGTGATCCTCGGTGGCGATGGCAAGGGGCAGGACTTCGGCCCGCTGGCCGCACCGGTGGCGCGCTATGCCCGCGCGGTTGCGACGATCGGCAAGGACGCCGGAACCATCGAAGCCACGTTGGCGTCGACCGGTGTGCCGCTGCAGCGCCATGCGACGCTCGAAGCCGCGGTGCGCTGGTGCTACGCGCAAGCTCAAGGCGGCGACGCGGTGCTGCTGAGCCCGGCCTGTGCCAGCCTGGACATGTTCCGCAACTACGGCCACCGCGCCGAGGTGTTCGCGGCCACGGTGCGCGAGCTCGCCTCCGAACGCGGGGAGGTGCTCGAGTGACGAACCACACCGCGGCCGCCGCCCCGGGCAGCAGCTGGCGTCAACGCGTCGCTGCGCTGCTCGCCTGGCGCCCGCGTGCGGGTGCCGGCGGCGAGCGTCTGCCGATCCGCGACTGGGTCTCGGTCGGCAGCGGCAAGCCCACGGCGGTGTCGGGTTTCGACCAGCCGTTGGCGTGGGTCGTCACGGCGCTGCTCGCGCTGGGCCTGGTGATGGTCTATTCGGCCTCGGTCGCGATGCACGACAACCCGAAGTTCGCCAACTACGCGCCGACCTACTTCCTGAACCGGCAGGCGATGTTCATCGCGATCGGTTTTGTCGCCGCGCTGGTGACGCTGCAGATCCCGATCGCGGTGTGGGAGAAGTGGGCCCCGTGGTTGTTCGCCGCGTCGCTCGCGACGCTGATCGTCGTGCTGGTGCCGTTCATCGGCAAGGGCGTCAACGGCGCGCGGCGCTGGATCCCGCTCGGCATCATGAGCTTCCAGCCGAGTGAGCTGGCCAAGCTGGCGATTGCGATGTATGCGGCCAGCTACATGGTGCGCAAGATGGAGGTCAAGGAGAACTTCGTCAAAGCGGTGTGGCCGATGGCGGTGGCGCTCGGGGTGATCGGCGTGCTGTTGCTGGCCGAGCCCGACATGGGCGCTTTCATGGTGATCGCCGCGATCGCGCTGGGCATCCTGTTCCTGGGCGGTGTCAACGGCCGCATGTTCCTGCTCAGCGTGATGGTGCTGGTGTGCGCGTTCGTGATGATGATCGCGTTCAGCGAGTTCCGACGGCAGCGCATCTTTGCCTACCTCGACCCCTGGAACCCGGACTATGCGCAGGGCAAGGCCTACCAGCTGACGCACTCGTTGATCGCCTTCGGCCGCGGCGAGTGGTTTGGCCAAGGGCTGGGCCAGTCGATCGAAAAGCTGTCGTACCTGCCCGAGGCGCACACCGACTTCCTGCTCGCGGTGATCGGCGAAGAGCTGGGTTTCATCGTCGTGCTGGCGGTGATCCTGGCCTTCTTCTGGCTGACCCGCCGCATCTTCGTGATCGGCCGCCAGGCGATCGCACTCGACCGTGTGTTCGCTGGCCTGATGACGCAAGGCATTGGCATCTGGTTCGGTGGCCAGAGTTTTATCAACATGGGTGTGAATTTGGGACTGTTGCCGACCAAGGGGCTGACGTTGCCGCTGCTGTCATATGGCGGCTCGGGTGTGCTGATGAACCTGGTCGCGTTGGCGATCGTGCTGCGCGTGGATCAAGAAAACAGGCAACTCATGCGCGGAGGCCGCACATGACCGGCATGTTCCACATGACGGCCGCGCATCGCGCGGGTGGGCTGTTTCGGCGCAGGCTCACATCGCATCGCGATGTGAAGGCCGCCTTGGCGGCCGGCCGTAACCAGAACAGGCAACTCATGCGCGGAGGCCGCACATGACGCGGCACCTCGTCATCATGGCAGCGGGCACCGGCGGTCACGTGATCCCGGGACTCGCTGTTGCGCGCGAAATGCAGGCACGCGGCTGGGCTGTGAGTTGGCTCGGCACCGAAGGCGGCATGGAGAACAAGCTGGTGCCGCCATCCGGCATCGCGATGGACCGGCTGGCATTCAGTGGGCTGCGCGGCAAGAGCCTGTGGCAGACGATGACCGGCGGCCTGCGCCTGCTGAAAGCCTTTTGGGATTCGGCGCGCATCCTGCGCGCGCGCTCGGCCGATGCCGTGCTGGGCATGGGCGGCTATGTCTGCTTCCCGGGCGGCATGATGGCTTCGCTGCTGGGCAAGCCGCTGATGCTGGTCAATGCCGATGCCGGCCTGCTGCTGAGCAACAAGGCGCTGCTGCCGGTGGCCGACCGCGTGGCCTTCGGCTTCGACGGCCCGGCCGCGGCCAAGGTCAAGCAGGGGCTCGTCACCGGCAACCCGGTGCGCGCCGAGATCGAGAACATGGCGCCGCCCGAAGTGCGCTTCGAAGGTCGCAAGGGCCCGCTGCGCATGCTGGTGGTGGGCGGCAGCCTGGGCGCCAAGGTGCTCAACGAGATGGTGCCGGCGGCGCTGGCGCAGATGCCGCTCGAACGCCGGCCGATGGTGATGCACCAGACCGGCACAGCCCACCTCGACGAGGTCCGCGGGCGCTATGCAACGCTCGGCGTGCAGGCCGAAGTGCAGCCCTTCATCGACGACATGGCGAGCTACCTCGAAGCCTGCGATCTGATCGTCTGCCGCGCCGGTGCAATCACTGTCAGTGAACTGTGCGCGGCCGGCGTGGCCAGCGTGCTGGTGCCGCTGGTGGTCAGCACGACGGCGCATCAGAAAGACAACGCCGTCTGGATGGCCGACCGTGGGGCGGCACTGCATTTGCCGCAGGCTGAGCTGACACCACAGCGCCTGGCCGAGACGCTGCAAGAAATGGACAGGGGGAAGTTGCTGGCGATGGCTCAAAAGGCGAAAGCGCTGGCGCGTCCACAAGCGGCCGCCAAGGTGGCCGATGAGATCGAAAGGATGACGTCATGAAACATGCCGTCAAACACATCCACCTCGTCGCGAACGTGACGAGGCCGCCGAGGGGTTGGCGCTTGGTGGAGGGCGCAGCATGAAGCACGCCGTCAAGCACATCCACTTCGTCGGCGTTGGCGGCGCCGGCATGAGCGGCATCGCCGAGATCCTGCACAACCTCGGCTACGTGGTGTCGGGCTCCGACCAGTCGGACACGCCGACCACGCGCCGGCTGGCCGAGCTGGGCATCCGCGTCACGCATGGGCACGAAGCCTCGTACATCACCGGCGCGCAGGCGGTGGTCATCTCGACGGCGGTGAAGGGCGACAACCCGGAGGTGATCGCGGCGCGCGCGCACCGCGTGCCGGTGGTGCCGCGCGCGGTGATGCTGGCCGAGCTGATGCGCCTGAAGAAGGGCATCGCGATCGCCGGCACGCACGGCAAGACGACGACCACCTCGCTGGTCACCAGCGTGCTGGCCGAGGCCGGGGTTGATCCCACCTTCGTGATCGGCGGCAAGCTGAACTCGGCCGGCGCCAACTCGCGCCTGGGTTCGGGCGACTTCATCGTGGTCGAGGCCGACGAGTCGGATGCGTCGTTCCTGAACCTGATGCCCATCCTCAGCGTCGTGACCAACATCGACGCCGACCACATGGACACCTACGGCCACGACTTCGCGAAGCTGAAGCAGGCCTTCGTCGAGTTCGTGCACCGCATGCCGTTCTACGGCGCGGCCATCCTCTGCGGCGACGACCCCGGCGTGAAGAGCATCGTGCCGATGATCTCGCGCCCGGTCATCACCTACGGCTTCGGCGACGAGGTGCAGGTGCGCGCGGTCGGCGTGCAGGCGCTGCTCGGTGGCCAGATGCGTTTCACCTGCGAGCGCCGCAACGGCGTCGCGATGCCGCCGCTGGCGATCACGCTGAACCTGCCGGGTGAGCACAACGTGCGCAACGCGCTGGCCGCGATCGCGGTAGCGACCGAGCTGGAACTGGCGGACGAGCCGATCGTGCGGGCGCTGGCGCAGTTCAGCGGCGTCGGCCGACGCTTCCAGCGCTACGGCGAGTTGATGGCCAAGGAAGGCGGTCACTTCACGCTGATCGACGACTACGGCCACCACCCGGTTGAGATGGCGGCGGTGATCGCCGCGGCGCGCGGCGCCTTCCCGGGCCGCCGTCTCGTGCTGGCCTTCCAGCCGCACCGCTACACCCGCACCCGCGACTGCTTCGAGGATTTCGTCAAGGTGATGGGCCAGGCCGATGCGGTGCTGTTGACCGAGGTCTACCCGGCCGGCGAGGCGCCGATCGTCGCGGCCGATGGCCGGGCGCTGGTGCGCGCGCTGCGCGTGGCCGGCAAGGTCGACCCGGTGTTCGTCGACGACGTGGCCGAGCTGCCGGCCGAGATCTGCGGCTTTGCGCGCGACGGCGATGTGGTGATTGCGATGGGCGCGGGTTCGATCGGTGCCGTGCCGGCGCAAGTGGCCGAGATGGCGGGGGGTGCCGCATGACGGCCCCGGATGTGAAGAGTCTGGGCAAGGTTGCCGTGCTGATGGGCGGCGATTCGGCCGAGCGGCCGGTGTCGTTCATGTCGGGCAACGGCGTGCTGGCCGCGCTGCGCTCGCAAGGGGTCGATGCCCATGCGTTCGACCCGTCCGAGCGCAACCTGACCGAGCTGAAAGCCGATGGCTTTGTGCGCTGCTTCGTCGCGCTGCATGGCCGCCATGGCGAAGACGGCACGGTGCAGGGCGCGCTCGAGCTGCTGGGCATCCCCTACACCGGCTCCGGCGTGATGGCCTCGGCGATCGCGATGGACAAGGTGATGACCAAGCGCATCTGGTCGTTCGCCGGCTTGCCGACACCGCAGTGGAAATTGCTCGGTGCCGGCCAGCATGGCCGTGAGTCGGTGCGCACGGTGCCCGATGACCTCGGCCTGCCGCTGATCGTGAAGCCGGCACGCGAAGGCTCGTCGTTCGGCGTCAGCAAGGTGGCGGGGTATTCGGGGATGCTCGAAGCGGTCACCCACGCCGCCCAATTCGATTCCGACGTGCTGTGCGAAGAATTCATCGACGGCGAAGAGGTCACTTGCCCGGTGCTGGGTGAGGGTGACACCGCCGTCGCTCTGCCGGTGATCCGCATCGTCGCGCCCGACGGCAACTACGACTACGAGCACAAGTACGTGTCCGACGACACGACTTACCTGGTGCCGAGCGGTTTGCCGGCTGACGAGGAGGCTGAGATCCAGCGCCTGGTCGTCGAGGGCTACCGCCTGCTGGGTTGTCGCGGCTGGGGCCGGGCGGACCTGATGATCCGCGCCAGCGACCGCAAGCCCTTCCTGCTTGAGATGAACACCTCGCCGGGGATGACCAGCCATTCGCTGGTGCCCAAATCGGCGGCCGCGGCCGGCATGAATTACGAGCAGCTGTGCCTGCATCTGCTGGCTGGCGCGACGCTCGACAGCACCAAGAAAGCGGGCGTGTGATCGAGATGGCCACCACCGCCGCCAGCACCTTGCCGCCCGACGTGCGCATGATGAACGCCACTGCGCTGGCGATCATCGCGCTCGCCGGCACAGTGCTGCTCGCGGCCGGGGCGGCCTGGTTTGCGCGCCAACCGGTGTTCGCGTTCCACTCGATCCGGCTCGAAGGCGAGGTCACGCGCAACAGCGCCGCGACGATCCGCGCCAACGCGGCGCCGCGTTTGGCGGGCAACTACTTCACGCTCGACCTGCAGGCTGCGCGCCGTGCGTTCGAAAGCGTGCCCTGGGTGCGCCACGTGGTGGTGCAGCGCGTGTTCCCTAACCGTCTCGTGGTACGGATGGAAGAGCACCACCCGGTGGCGGTGTGGAAGGGCGACGAGGGCAACGACCGGTTGGTCAACTCGTATGGCGAGGTCTTCGAGGCCAACCTGGGCGATGTCGACGACGACAACCTGCCCGAGTTCGCCGGCAGCGACGACGCCACCGCCGCGTCGGTGCTGGCGATGTACCGCCGGCTGTTGCCGGTGCTCAAGCCGCTGGACTTGGGCCCGACACGCATCGCGCTGTCGGACCGCGGCTCATGGCAACTCGAACTCGACAACGGCGCCGAGCTCGAGCTGGGCCGGGGCAGCGACGACGAGGTGGTGGCCCGCGTCGGGCGCTTCGTGCGCACGGTGACGCAGGTCTCGACCCGCCAGCGGCGAGGCTGGGACCACGCCGACCTGCGCCACGCCGACGGCTACGCACTGCGATTGAAAGGCCCGGTTGCCCCCTTGGTGGCCGCCAGTGAGCCGAACGAATGAGGGATAAAAACTGATGGCCAAGGAATACAAGGATCTCGTTGTCGGGCTCGACATCGGCACCGCCAAAGTGATGGCGGTTGTGGCCGAGGTCATGCCCGGCGGCGAGCTGCGCGTGGCCGGGCTGGGCGTGGCCAGCTCGCATGGCCTGAAGCGTGGTGTCGTCGTGAATATCGATGCGACGGTGCAGTCGATCCAGCAGGCGCTGAAAGAGGCCGAGATGATGGCCGCCTGCAAGATCGAGCGTGTCTACACCGGCATCACCGGCAGCCACATCCGTGGCCAGAACTCGACCGGCATGGTGATCGTGCGCGACAACCGCGAGGTGACGCCAGTCGACGTCGCGCGGGTGATCGAGACCGCCAAGGCGATCAACATCCCGAACGACCAGCGCCTGCTGCTGGTTGAGTCGCAGGAGTTCGTGATCGACGGCCACGAGGTCAAGGAGCCGATCGGCATGAGCGGCAGCCGGCTCGAGGTCAAGGTGCACATCGCGACCGGTGCGCAAAGCGCGGCCGAGAACATCCTGAAGTGCGTGCGCCGCTGCGGGCTCGAGGTCGAGCAGCTCGCGCTGTCGCCCACCGCCTCTGCGGCCGCGGTGCTGACCGAAGACGAGAAGGACCTGGGCGTCGCGGTGGTCGACATCGGCGCCGGCACCACCGACGTGGCGATCTTCACCGGCGGCTCGATCCGCCACACGGCCGTCATTCCGATTGCCGGCGACCTGATCACCAGCGACATCGCGATGGCGCTGCGCACGCCGACCAAGGACGCCGAAGAGATCAAGGTCGAGTACGGCGTGGCCAAGCAACTGCTGGCAGACCCGAGCGAGCAGGTCGAGGTGCCGGGCCTGGGTGACCGCGTGCCACGCATGCTGAGCCGCCAGGCACTGGCCGGCGTGATCGAGCCGCGCGTCGAAGAGATCTATTCGCTGGTGCACCAGGTGATCCGCGATTCGGGCTACGAGGAACTGCTGTCCTCGGGCATCGTGATCACCGGCGGCACCGCGGTCATGCCGGGCATGGTCGAGCTGGGCGAGGACATCTTCCTCAAGCCCGTGCGCAAGGGCTTGCCGACCTATTCCGGCCCCTTGTTCGACATGGTGGCCAACCCGCGTTCGGCCACCGTGATGGGGCTGCTCGAAGAGGCGCGGCTGGCTCACACGCGCGGCCACAAGGCGGCGCAGCAGGCGGGTTCGGTGACAACATTTTTCGGCAAGGCCAAGGATTGGCTCTTGGGAAATTTCTAGGGGTTCAAAGCGAAGACGAGAGCCCCGAATACGGGGCCGGGATCTTGGGACTCACAAGAAACGACGGGCCGCTCCCGAGTTTCTTGATCCCCCTCGGGGGGCGGGCTGGGCGCAGCACGGCCCTGGGGGTCAACGGTAGATAAGTAGTACGGCAACTGCAACAGACGACGGAGGTTATATGGCCATCGAGATGATCGAAGAATTCGACCAAGGCACGCAGATCAAGGTGATCGGTGTCGGGGGTGGTGGCGGCAATGCCGTCGACCACATGATTTCGCAAGGTGTGCAAGGCGTGGAGTTCATCTGCGCCAACACCGATGCGCAGGCGCTGAACCGCAGCGCGGCGGCAGCGCTGGTGCAGTTGGGCACCACCGGCCTCGGCGCGGGCTCCAAGCCCGACGTCGGCCGGGGCGCGGCCGAAGAGGCGGTGGACCGCATCCGCCAAGCGATCGACGGTGCGCACATGCTGTTCATCACCGCCGGCATGGGTGGTGGCACGGGCACCGGCGCGGCGCCGGTGATCGCGCGCGTGGCCAAGGAAATGGGCATCCTGACGGTTGGCGTGGTGACCAAGCCCTTCGAGTTCGAAGGTGGCCGCCGCAGCAAGCAGGCCGACACCGGCGTGGCCGAGCTGGAAGCCAACGTCGACTCGCTGATCGTGGTGCTGAACGAGAAGCTGCTGGAAGTGCTGGGCGACGACGTCACGCAGGACCAGGCCTTCGCGCACGCCAACGACGTGCTGAAGAACGCCGTCGGCGGCATCAGCGACATCATCCACATCCCGGGGCTGGTCAACGTCGACTTCGAAGACGTGAAGACCGTGATGAGCGAGCCCGGCAAGGCGATGATGGGCACGGCGATGGCCGGCGGCCCGGACCGCGCCCACAAGGCGGCCGAGGCCGCGGTGGCCTGCCCGCTGCTGGAAGGCATCGACCTGTCCGGCGCGCGCGGTGTGCTGGTGCTGATCGCGGCGGCGCGCTCGACCTTCAAGCTGGCCGAGAGCAAGAACGCGATGAACACCATCCGCCGTTACGCGGCGGAAGATGCGCACGTGATCTACGGCACCGCCTACGACGACACGCTGGGCGACCAGCTGCGCGTCACGGTGATCGCCACCGGCCTGTCGTCGATCCGCCGCGCGCAAGCTCCGCTGACGGTGATCCAGACCCAGCCGCAACTGCGCACTGGCACCGACAACCTGCCGCTGCTGAACAACCCGGTGGGTCATGGCACACCGGTCGGCGCGACGTCGATGGCCACACCGGCCACGATGCAGCAGCAGGACTACAGCCAGCTCGCCACGCCCAGCGTGTGGCGCACCGGCCGTACCCAAGCGGCAGCGAAGGTCGAAGCGCTGAGCTCGAACGGCATGGACGAGATCGAGATCCCGGCGTTCCTGCGCAAACAGGCGGACTGATATCGACGTGGATGCCGTGGGCGAGGGCAGGCAACGCAAGCCTGCCCGCGCTGGTTCATTCCGTGATTCCCTGCTACCAAGGAGTTCGTGATGACTATGTCCCCTGCGGTTCAAGACACGTTGTCGCTGGTGGGGCGAGCCCTGCTGGCGTTGCTGTTCATCCCGGCTGGTTTCAGCAAGATCACCGGGTTTGCCGGCGTCGTAGGCTACATCGCGTCCAAGGGCGTGCCGATGCCGGAGGTCTGCGCGGCATTGGCGATTGCGGCCGAGCTGGGCCTCGGCTTGCTGTTGCTGGTGGGGTGGCAGGCGCGCTGGGCGGCGCTCGGGCTGGCCCTGTTCGTCTTCGTCATCACGCCCATCTTCCATGCCTTCTGGGCGGTGCCACCGGATCAGCAGATGATGCAGCAACAAGCCTTCTTCAAGAACCTGGCTGCAGCAGGCGGGTTGCTGGTGGCTGCGGCCTTCGGTCCCGGGCGTTTCAGCGTCGACGGGCGGCGCGGGGCCTGAGCTCGCGGCGAAGGGCTACTTCACTCGCTGCTTTTCTAGCTTGCGCGCGAGCGTGCGCCGGTGCATGCCGAGCCGGCGTGCGGTCTCCGAGATGTTGAAGCCGGTCTCGGCCAGCATCTCGTGGATGCGCTCCCATTCGAGCGTCTTGATCGAGGTCGTGCGCTCCGTCAGCTCGACCTCGGCGTCGCCTTGCTCGCGGGCGAACGCGGCCTCGATGTCGTCGGTGTTGGCCGGTTTGGCCAGGTAGTGGCGCGCGCCGAGCTTGATCGCCTCGACAGCGGTCGCGATGCTCGCGTAGCCCGTCAGCACGACGATCATCATCTGCTCGTCATGGGCGTGCAGGTGCTGCACGCAGGCCAGGCCTGAGCTGCCGCCGGCCAGCTTCAGGTCGACCACTGCGTAGCCCGGTTGGTGCTGCTGCAGCAGGACTTTCACGCTTTCAACGTCCGCAGCGCGCAGCACCTGGTAGCCGCGCCGCTCGAACGAGCGCGCCAGCGTACGCGCGAAAGCGTCGTCCTCGACGATCAGCAGCTGGCGTTCTTCATTGCTCATTGGGTGTCCACTCGACAGGCATCAGCGAGCTCAGCGGCAGGTTGATGCGCACCTCGGCGCCGCCTTCGGCGCGGTTGCGGGCGGTGATGTGGCCGCCCAGCATGCGCGCGACGTTGACCGACAGGAACAGGCCCATGCCGCTGCCGGGCCGGTTCTTGCTGGATTGGTAGGGCTTGCCGAAGAATTCGAGCATCGGTGCGGCGAAGCCCGGGCCCTGGTCCTGCACACTCAGCATCAGCGTGTCGTCACGGCAGCTGACCGTCAGGCTCAGCGGAGCCGACGGTGCCGCGTCGCGCGCGTTGTCGAGCACGTTGTCGATCATCTGCTTCAGCGCCACGTCGGAGATCAGCGGAACGTCCGGCACGCCATTGCGCTGGTAGTCCAGCTGGTTGCCGGGGCGGGTGCTGCGCCAATGCTGCACCAGTTCATCGAGGAAGGCGTGCAGCGTGGTCTCCATCGGCGCCTCGCCGCGGCTGCGGCCGGCCGACATCAGGATGCCGCTGACGATGGTCTTGCAGCGCTGGAGCTGGACCTGCATCTCTTCGATCTCTTCGCGCAGCTCGGGCTCGCCGGCGAACGGCGCCATGCGCGCCCAGTCACCGAGGATCACCGACAGCGTCGCCAGCGGCGTGCCCAGCTCGTGTGCGGCGCCGGTGGCCAGCAGCCCCATGCGCACGATGTGCTCTTCTTCGGCGGCACGCTGGCGCAGCGCGGCCAGGCTGGCGTCGCGCTGGCGCAGGTTGCGGCTGATGCGGCCGATGAAGATGACCAGCAGCGAGGCCGTCAACAAGAAGCACAGCAGCAGCCCGCCGATGTACTGCGGTGACAGCACCGCGTGCGGCAGGTGCGGCACCGGCAGTGGGCGGTGCCAGCGCGTCAGCAACACGAAGCCCAGGCTGGCGACTGCGACGATGGCCCAGATGTAGCGCGGCTTCAGCAGCACCGAGCCGACGGCCACCTGCAGCAGGTACAGGTAGATGAAGGGGTTGGTGATGCCGCCGGCAAAGAACAGCTGGCCGGTCAGCACGCCGACGTCGACCAGCAGCCCGGCGAACAGCTCGCTGTTGCCGATCGGCAGCGACAGCTTGGCACGCAGGTGGCTGGCCACGTTGAACAAGGCCAGCGCTGCCAGCAAGGTGAGCATCTTCACCAGCGGCAGGTCGACCCCCAGCAGGAAGTGCACGACCAGGATCGTCAGCAGCTGGCCGGCGACCGCCAGCCAGCGCAGCTGGATCAGCTGCAGCAGGTTCTTGCGGCCGGCCAGACGCTCGGGCGCATTGCCAACCTCGCCGAGTGGCGGCTGACCGGGAGCGTCAGTGTCGGGCGTGGGCAAGAAGTGGATCTCCAGCAAGGCTGCGCAAACGCCTTTCGTCGAGCACGAGGTACCCGAAGGCGCATGCCGCCATCGCCGCCAGCGCGAACCAGGTGGCGGCGTAGACGCGGTGATTGTTGCTGAAGTGAACGACAGTCAAGCCGGCACGTGGCCAGCCGTGGGTGGCGAGGTGCGGCGCGACCTCGTCGACGAAGTACGGTGCCACCGCAGGGCCCAGGGCCTGGGCTTCGGCGAGCGCAGCCACATCGCGTGAGTACCAGCGGCCGTGGGCCGCGTCGTTGTCGCGCAGGAAGCCGCCACCGGGCTCAGAAAAGCGCAGCAGGCCGGCGATGGTCTGGTCGCCTTGTGGGGCGGTGGCGTCGTGCAGCGCTTGCTCACGCAACTCGGGAGGCACGAAGCCGCGGTTGACCAGCACCCAGTGGCCTTCATCGCTGCGCAGCGGCGCCAGCAGCCAGTAGCCGGCGCCGAGTTCGGTGGTCGCGGCCACCAGCGTGCTCTTCTCGTGCGCGAATTGGCCATGCACGGTGACGCGGCGGTACTCGTCGGCATCGCGGCTGATGGCCGCCCAATCTGCCGGGCCAGGGGCCGGCGTGGGCTTCGCGTGGCGGTGCTGCTCGACGCGGGCGATCAGGCTTTCTTTCCAGGCCAGCCGATGCACCTGCCACACGCCCAGCGCGGCGAAGACGGCAATGGCCAGCACGAGCGCAAATGCCCACGCAACCAACCGGCCCGCGCTGCGCGGGATGGGTGCCTGACCGCTCATGCTCAGGGCATGTTGCGCATGAGCTGCGGGTCGGCCGCCGGCATCATGTTGGTGTTCAGGTGGTACATGACCCAGATCGAGCCGGCCAGCATGATGACGACCAGCGCGGCGGTGAAGGTCAGCGCCAGCAGCGACCAGCCGCCCTCGACCTTCGCGTTCAAGTGCAGGAAGTAGATCATGTGTACGACCATCTGCACCGCGGCAAAGCCGAGGATCACGAAGGCCGTGACCTTGGGCGACGACATCACCTTGCCCATCACGAGCCAGAACGGAATCGCGGTCAGGATCACG
>Ga0307515_10006351_pt1 | contig 23657 bp, 3 predicted proteins | sample 17_EM_MG_FD_194513 | JGI IMG/M metagenome (GOLD analysis project Ga0307515, IMG submission 194513) | Populus trichocarpa ectomycorrhiza microbial communities from riparian zone in the Pacific Northwest, United States - 17_EM | ecosystem: Host-associated > Plants > Roots > Unclassified | place... | reverse complement strand
AGGGAATAGCTATACCCTATAATATTTAGAGAAGTATAGGTTTTTTTAGGCACGGCGAACTTCTACTAAAGGTTTATTATTTACTATTTATAAGTAATACTCCTAATTACCAATCTACTAAAAGAATCTAAGAATAATAAGAAGTTAGGACCCTTTATATTTAGGAAAGCTGCTAAGTAGGCAATAGACTAGTTAAAGGATTTGTTTATATTAGCGCCTATCCTAATACACTTCTGCTAGAAGCTATATATATACCTTAAAATAGATGCATCCGGCTTTACCCTAGGGGTAATTATATCTTAATTAAAAGACGGAGAATGGCATCCTATAGCGTTTTAGTTAAGGAAAATAACCCCTATAGAGCAGCGTTATATAATATATAACTAGGAGCTGCTTACAATAATCGCAGCAATAAAGTACTGGCGACATTATTATATAGGAAGCAATTATTTTATTAAAGTCCTTACAGACCATAACAACCTAGAATACTTTATAACTATAAAGGTGTTAAGCGGTCGATAAGCAAGATAGGTAGAGGCACTATTATAGTACGACTTTAAAATTACGTACCACCTAGGAAAGATAAATCCTGCTAATAGGTTATTAAGATATCTAGATTATAAGATAGGGAGGATCTAGGACAGCACCAGGGAAATAGTCCCTATATTGCAAAATTTGCTTAAAAAGAAAGAAGACTCTTTCCCTAGAACTATAGAATTTTGCAGCAGGGCAGAGGTCCTAGTAATGCAGCTGCGAAGTAATATAATTATAGAGCCGTAGGATATAATTATAGACTAGGTTATAGACTAAGCAGATATTATAAAGTTAGCGTACCTTAGAATTAGTAAGAATTCTGCGGAATGTGCTAGAGGTATTACGGCACCTTTAACTTAACGGCGTATTAGCTGCGAGTTTTTAGATCTAAAGGGGATAGGCGAGATGCCTATCCGCAGCGTAGCATACTGTATAACGGTAGGAGAATCTGCTAGCACTAATGGTTTAAAACGTCTTATACTACGCCTTAAGTCTATAATAGTGGTAGGTAAAATAAAAGTAAGTAATCTATATAAAACCTTTCTAGATCTTCTTCTTTAAGCTTAATAAAGGGACGCCTTCGCCTCTAGGGAGAGGTAGAAAGATATAGTAGAAACCAACTTAGCCGGAGTTACTAAGAAGCTATAGTAATAAAACTAAAAGGGTCTGTTGCGCTTTAAGGGTGCTATATATGTCCCAAAGGATCAAGCAATTTAAGATAAAATTTTAAAGGTCTTCTATAACAACCCTCTTAGGGGTCACTATGGTGCTAATAGAACCCTTAAGGCCGTTTAAAGGAAATACTTTTAGGACGGAATGTCTAAAGAGGTTAAGGACTATATATTAAGGTGTAATACATGCTAAAGGATATAGATATCCAGGTATCGCCTATACGGCGAGTTATTAGTGCTTCCTATTCCATAGGGACCTATATTAGAATTAATAATAGATTTTATTACAGGCTTACCCCCTACTAAGATAAGAACTAAAGAGGTTGCTAACGCTATTTTAGTAATCGTTAATAGGTATATAAAGTTTTCAAGATACTTTACTATTATAATAATGATTACGGCAGCAGAACTGGCAGACCTATTTTTAGAACAGTAGCTCTTATTTAGTATGCTAAGGGAAATCATATCTAACAGAGGTACCGTATTTAACAGTACATTTTAGTCTTTATTTTATCTCTTGTTAAAAATATAATAAAGGATAAGCACTGCCTTTTACCCGCAAATAGATGGGCTAATAGAGCGTCTAAATGCGTTATTAGAACACTACCTCCGCTACTATATTAATTATTAACAGGATAATTAGACATTGTGGTTAGCTTTAGCGCAGTATATATATAACATAAGCATCTATAGCAGCACAAAAATAACCCCTTATAAAGTATTGTTTAGGGTAAAAGTAAATAACCCCTAGAACGTTAAGGACATCGTTTTTAAAAGAGAGACACTGGTAGCGTCCAAAAGAATTAAGTAAATAAGAATTCGCAAAGAGGAACTTAAAAAGCACTTACTAGACGCCTAGGCTGTGTAAAAAAGGTACTATAATAAAAAATATATACTAAAAGAATTCGAGATAGGAGACGAAGTCTTACTATTTATAAAAAATATCTAAATAAAACGTATTAAGAAGAAGCTGGATTACCGGTAGCTCGGACCCTTTAAGATAGTTAAGAAAACTAAAGGAAATTAAGCCTATAAATTAGAATTACCAAAATTTTATCTAATATATTTTATATTTTATGTTTCCTTACTAGAGCTATACCGGAGAAAAGATAGTGCGGAACCGCCCCTACTTAGCGAAATTAATAGGGAACTGGAATAGAATATAGAAGATATTCTAGATTAAAGATGGCGCCAAAAGAAGCGCGAATTTTTGGTTTATTAGGAAGGATACTCCTAAGTATATAACAGTTAGGAACCTAAGGAGCGCCTTTAGCTAGGATATAATACCGTAATTAAAACCTTCCTAAGAACTAAAGGTAAAGATTTAGAAATGGTTCCGGATATACCATAGGTAAAGTAATAGGGAAGACCCCGTAAATTAAAACTATAGGATTAAGTATAGGCATTAAAAATGGAAACGTTTCGCTATTATAATAGGGATCTTAGAATCCTGTAAGGGGAAGCCTATAGGGATCTATAGGAGAACTACTAGGAATACTATTTAAAGAAGACGCTGTTTAAGAAGGAGTAGTAGTACTATAAGAAGTGGCCTCGGGGATTTAGAAGGATCCCCTAAGGATAAAAGGAGAGTATTCGGCCTAGCACTAGAGATATATAGTAGAGTTAATAGTATAAAGAGGAGTAAAAGGATAGCCTATAAAAAATTAGAAATTTTAAGGAATTATAAGGCACCTATAGGAACACTACCCGTTTATTATATATAGGGATTATAATAGTATACTATATTTATATAGATTATTACTAAAGCTTAGAATAAAGGTATCCCTAAAGTATAAAGTTAATTCCTAATAATAGGGCATCCTAGAGGCACCCGAGAAGCACTATATAAAGCTATTTTATAAGAAGAAGGAAAAAGCTAGGTAATAACTTAAATACTAGTAGCAGTAATAGGAGCCTCTTCTTCTATCTTAATGTTATTATTAACGGTATTATTAGCTCCTCTATCCTTAGAAGTATTAGCACTTCTACTAATATTCTTCTTAGAATAACGGGTACTAGAAGGACTAGTATAGGTAGGAGACTGGTAAGGAGAACGTTTATCTTAACCTTTATTACTATCCTTAGTATCCCTAGGTTCTAAATTGGCGTCTAAGTAGGGATTAGAGAGACGTTGGCTAAAGGAGTTAGCATAGTTCCTAAGCGAGTTACTAGAGAAACTTACCTAGCTAAAGTAGCCCGCGTAAAAGTACGAATGTTATTATTAATAAGGGTAAGCTGTTTGCGTATGCGCTCCTAAATACTATATATCTAAGATTATTACGTCTCTATAATAGTGGAAACCCTTATTAAATTAAAGAGTCTATAAGTAAGGGAAGATACCTTCTATCCCCACTTATTACTATTAGAATATTAGTAGAAATCTTAGGTGGCGCGTTAGAGCCTATAAGTCTTATACGCATAGACAGCAGGGATTTAGTATAATTAGTAAAATCTAAAATAGGACGGAATGGGAAATACTAGGACGTAGGTCTTTCTCCTACGACAATAATAGGAGCACTTAGATTTGTTTTTGCTAGAGTAAGGCATCTTATAGATGTGGGAAGGATCCTACGTAAGAGCATAAATATAGTAATAATAGTATTTTAGGGAAACTGCTATAGGAATAATAGACGCTGTCTAGGGCGTTACCAGGAAAGGAATAATACTACCGCCAGTCTAGGGACGCGCAGAAGGACTACAAGCTATTATAAGAGAATACTCTAAGAAGTTAGTATCGTTATAAGAGATAAGGTGGGGATTCTATTACTTATAAACGCGTTAAGAAAAGATAACAAGGTAGTAATAAAAGTACGGCTGGAGATACAGAAGCTAAAAGGCGAGATGTAATAAAAATAGCCTATTTAAGAATAAGATAAATAGTGTTATTAATAGAAGGACGAGTAAAAGGCGACAACTTATAAACAGAAAGAAATTAAAATAAAAGACGTTATTATTAAAGCCCATTTAGGTGAATAGGGATAGTGGTTAGTTAACGCGTCGTACTAGATAACCTCTAGATCTATTTATAACAAATTCCCAAAATTAGAGAGGTAAATCCCACTAAATTTTTATTACTATTATTAAAAATCCTATTATAAAAGCACTATAAGGAGCTAGGGTAGGAGAAGAGTAAAGGAATAAAAGATAAAGCAAAGTTCCGTGCTAGTAAAGAGCCGGTAATAAGTTGTATTATAGAGTACCTTTCCACTAAGGGTTTCCCTAGTGGTTTTAGCTAGAACTCTATAAAAGCTTAGTAAAGGTGAAGTCTTAGAGGACTAAGACCTTAAAAGGGGAGGTAATTATAATAGAATTCCCTAGGAGGTATATATCCGATAAGACGGTAGGAGGTTTTATCTATGTCCTATCTATATTCCAGAAGACATAGTTAGATAGGTTAGGGGTAAAAGGTTTTACTAGCGTCTTAGAAAAAATATATAGGAAGCTAGTTCCCCTCTAGAGAAGAACTAGCGATTAGTCTCTAAATAGAAGTGGTTAGAAGCAATTGTCCTTTAATACGTAAAAACTTATTCTACCTTCTACTTACCTTTAACGTACCTTTAACTTACCTTCTACTTACCGGTGATACTATTAATTAGATAATTATACGTTCTAGTTAGGCTGGCCTCTTATAGGGCACCAATTTTAGTAGGGCGTCTAAGCTTAGGGGCCGTCCGTATAACAAAGCCTTGTAGCAAAAACTATGGTAGACTTATTAATAGGCTAGGTATATAGGTAAATAAGAAGTTAATAACGTAATAATAACTAGTAGAGTGGTTGCCTAATAGATTAACTCTAATTATTTTCTAAGATTTACTATAAAGAAGAGAACTATCTAGGTAGGGACTGTAGTCCTTTAAATATATAATACTGCGCCTAAGAAATATACTAAGTACGTTAGTACGTCGCGTTCCTATATTCCTACGTTTCTACATTCTAAACTTATAATATAACTAGCTATATAACTTAGTTACCCCTTATTTTATAGCTTAATTAGTTTTAGCGCCTTTTTAGTAGTCGTACTACTGCTAATATAAGGTCTATAATACCATCCCCCTCCTTTTTATCTTTGTCCTTAAAGATATCTCCTATCTTTAAGTTGTCTATTAAAGGTATAGCATTCCCTTTTTTAATTTAATAACCTTTATTATTTCTAATGCCTTCTATTAGATCCTCTGCGTCTAATTATTATAACTAGCTAGTAATATTTATTCTTTTACTTAATAAAGTTATACTATCCTATTCTTGTTATATAGAGAAGAAGTTAATATATATTATAATCGCGGCTCTATTTGGTTACTAACCTTCCTTTTATACTAAGTATACGCGAGCGAATATATAATCATTCTATAATATTTAATCCGTCTCTAACGCTAAGTATATATATTTTATTATTTCTTATAACCGTCTAGTTTTTTATCTAATCTGCCTTAGGGTTTTATATATTAGTAGCGGCTAAAAAACTAAAGAGTAAGTTGGCCGAGGCCCTTATTAAAGTTTTATCAGGTAAAACCTAAGTAGATAGTTATATAGCCGTAAGGTATAGGCGACCCTAGGGCAACCTAGGGGTGACTCGCCCGTAAGGCACATACTCTACACATACCTAGGGAAAACCCTTCCTACCTTACATATAAACTCCTCCTTTTCCCCTAAGGATTCGTCTCTGTCTATACAATATACCTATTGTTCTATTATTAGACTCCCTATCCACATCCTTACCTTATATTCAAATCCTTACCAATCCCCTTAGAAGGATAGCCGGTTTAATTTTTCTATAATGCCTCCGAAAAGAAAACCAACGCCTATACCTAACGGTAATACGCTAGCGATGTAACTGTAGAACGCCTTAGGATCTAGTATAGACGAAACCGCTAAAAGCACACCAGTAGCATTTAAGCCATTTTCTAAATCTTAAAATAATTAGACATCTATAAACGCTAGAGACTAGTTTAACTTATACACCTAAGCTTAATAGGAGCTTAGTAAGGTTACTAGTGTCCTACCTAATACTGCTAATATAAAGGAGCTAGATAAGCTAGTTAAGAAAATAGCCAACTTATAGAGCATTATTAATTTAATAAAGCCCTCCTATTGCCTCTTTAGTAAAGAGTATAAGTTACGTAGCGAACGTATACACCGATTAAATCTTAACGCCCTAGTTAAGAAGTTACTACCCGATATTAGCGGTACTATTTAACAGCATTTTGACTAGTAGATTGCCGCAGTTAAGAACCGATTTGAGGTTAATAACGCTAACTATAACTATAAGCGACGCACACGCTAGGCCATTAAAGGTCTTGTAAAAGAGAAGACAATCGCCTAACTAGTTTATTGCCGGTTAAGCACTAAGGATAAGGGTCCTTTACTATAGGACAAATTTAAAACTATAGTCTAAGACTAGATTAGAAACCCTATAGTAAGACGCTTTAATAACGCTATAATGTACTATATAGCTATTATAAAGGAGAACTAGAGGTTTGACGTCTTTTTAGCCTATATGCATAGCTTAGAGGACCTCTTCTTATATACCCCTTTTGCCAATCCTAAATAATAGGTAGACTTTTGGTTCTTATATCTCCTAGCCTACCTATAAGCAGAGCTCTTCCGCCAGAACTTTACCTAACGGGTAAGAACCGCTAAAGACCTCTTTAACGAAATCCGCCGTATAAAGCAATTACTTAATACTATAAAGCTTACAGAAGATTACGTAAGTAATAGCAGCAAATTATTGCGTATAAAGCGCGGCCGTAGTATAGGCTCTATAGAGTCAGGCTTAGGGAACAGAACCTAAAAAGGGCGACGCTTTTTTAAGTAAACTCCTAGGGAGACCACCTAAAAGCTAGACGGCTTAGGGGACCCCCTAGATGCTAATACTACGTAGGTAAATTAAAGGACCGCAGGCGGCCACTATAAGGAATACTAGAAGCAGGCTAATAAGGAGAAGTTAGCTCGGGCTTTAGAAAACCTAAAGCCCTAGTAGTGTATCTCTCTTAACTATAACTAGGGCCTAATATAGAGGGAGAAAAGAAACGTATTGTAGTATATATCGCGATAGATATACCCTAGGGCGAAGTCCGCCTATATGCTTTATATAACAATAGGTACCAAATTAACCTCATTAATTAAGATATTGTCTGTAGGTTTAACCTGCCTATATGCTACGCGCTATATTTATATAAACCTATCGCACGTTTCCTTAATAGTAACTAAATAATAATCTGGGATGCTTATAATTTAACAGTTACCACTAGCAACTCCTAGGGTACCTCTCGCACTATTAGCCCGCAGACCTTTTAGGGCAGCTTATTTAATAGTTATAATATAGTTCTTAGATAGAATTAGCTCGCGGAAGCAGATCTATTAATTAGCTTCCATTCTGGATAGTTTATCTAGGGTACTTCAGACCCTAAACGCCTCTAGATAGTCACCCTTAACGCTCTCCTAGCAGATATTAAGGCTGGCGAAATAGTCTATTTGCTATAGCCAGAAGACTCCTTCTTTACGCCGGTTATAAATATAATAGAGGACCTATTATTACTAGTAGCGAGTACCTATACAGACCCTCCAGACATAGAGATACCGGTTATAAATATAGTAGAGGACCTGTTGTTACTAGCAGCGAGTACCTATAGAGACCCTCCAGTGCTGGCGTAGATTACCTATACGCAAGGGGGAGGTAATTAAAACCCTAAAACTATTAAGTATACTATAGCAGAGCTATATACACTCTCTATACAAGCATACCTACAAAACGCATATTAGCCGCACCTTTCTCTCCACTAGCTCCTAGAAGCACACTACTATATAATAGTTACTTTAACCTCTATAGCCCCTGGCCTACTAAAGGTATATAAGGAGGAAATTAATATCTTTTTTAATGAGCTAGCAAGCATACTACCGTAAAACTCTAAGTATAACTATATAATTAACTTAGAAGAAGGCAAGACGCTACTATAAATACCCCTCTATAACCTCTTACAGAAAGAGTTATAGATCTTATAAGAGTACCTAGATAGTACTCTTAAAAAGGGCTAGATTAGGCCTAGTAAGTCGCCTACTAAAGCGCCTATCCTCTTCGTGCCGAAAGTAGACGGTATAATACGGCTATACGTTGACTATAGACGCCTAAACAAGATTATAATTAAAAATCGGTACCCCCTACCGCTAGTTGGCGAGCTCTTTAATAGGCTTAGCTATATAAAGATATTTATAAAGCTAGATCTTTATAATGCGTACTATAGGATTCGCATTAAAAAGGGAGATAAATAAAAGACCGCATTTAAGACACGCTACGGTCACTTTAAATACCTAGTAATGCCCTTTAGTCTTACTAACGCCCCTATGACTTTCTAAAGCTATATTTATAAAGCTCTAGGAACCTTAGTAAATACTATCTATATAGTTTACCTAGATAATATTCTTATCTACTTAAATAACAAGGATAAGCACGTCGAGCACGTTAAGTAGGTACTGCGATAGCTCCGCGCTTGGGGCCTATACGCCAAACTATTAAAATATATCTTTTATACTAAAAACGTTAAGTTCCTAGGCTTTATTATTACCCCTAGGGGTATTATAATAGACCCTAACCGCGTAAAAGCTATTAAGGAATAGCCTAAGCCTAAGTTTTATAGAGATATCTAGGTCTTCCTTAGCTTTGCTAACTTCTATAAGCAATTTATCTGGAACTACTTAGATACTATATACCCCCTACATGTATATCTTATATAGGTACATCGCGACCCAATGTTAGATAGGGAGAAGAAGAAGAAGCGTAAGTTAAAAGGGCCTACTAAATAATATTAACCCTGGTCCTAGCCTGATGACGTATAGTAGGCGTTTTATAAGCTACGCGCTGCGTTTATACAGGCTCCTCTACTTCGCCACTTTAACCCTAATTTACCCCTAATGGTAATTACTAACGCTTCTAACTATACCTATAGTAGTATACTTCTGCAGCCTTTAGGGTAGGGAGATTAACTCCACTAGCACCTAATCGCTTATTATAGTTAGAAGCTTACTAGCCTAGAAGTATAGTATAATACGTATAATAAAGAACTACTCGCTATAGTGCAATGCTTTAAGACATAGCGCTATTACTTTAAACACGCCGCGTATATAACGCACATGCTCTGCGATTATAACAATTTTAGGTACTTTATAACCACTAAGAGCTTATCTGCTTACTAGGCCTAGTACACTAAGGAACTGGCTAAGTTCAATTTTAAGATTAAATATAAGCCAGGTAAGATAAATCCTACTAATATACTATCTTAGCGCCTAGATTATGCCAAAGGCTTTAAAGATAGCAGTAAGAGGACAATCCTTAATGCTATACTACCTATATTGCAGTAAAAGTTGCGGGTTATAGGCCTTATAGGCGGCCCTAGTACTACTACACTAAACTAGTAAGTAGCATGCGTGCAGTATACGAGCGACCCTTGCGAACTTGGCGCTGGCGGACTAGAGCGTCCTGCTATTCTCTTTAAGACTACCTTAACCGGCCTAATAGCGCTTAACCCTAGAGAAGACCCCTTAGCCTAGGCTACGGTCCCCTATAATAACCTAGTAAGTCACCTACGTATTATACATTACTTTACTAGCACCGACTTTGCGCAAAGTCTCATGCCACGGTAAGAGGTAGTAGTAGCTACCTTAGCCAAAACGGCGTTCACGGAACACCCCCCTAAGTCACTAGTTAATTTCATTTATAGAGTATAAAAAAGGGACGCCTTTACACGCTCTATATATAATTAGTTAACCTAGGAATAAGTTCCTACTAGTAATAAGGACTACACCCTTAATAATTAAGGACTCCTAAGGTAAAACAATAAGGTCTAGGTGCTAAATTGCATACTACTATAACAGGAGATCCTTAAGCGAAATTATGACAATCCTATAAGCGGCCACTATGGTTTCAACCGTACCTTTAAGGTAATTACGCAGAAGTACGCTTAAAACGGCCTTACCTAGGACCTCCGTAAATACCTAGATAATTATAATGCCTACTAACGCTCTAAATTGCGCCGCTATAAACCCTATAGTAAGCTGCAGCCTTTTTAAGCCCCCACCCAAGCCTAGCAGCATTATTTAACTTTATTACGAATCTCCTAGAGTCTAAAACTCCTAATAGCGTAGAGTATAACTCCGTCCTTATCTTTATAAACCGTTTTATAAAGCTAGTACGCTACTATCCAGTATATAAGATAATTAATGCTACGCAACTCGTAGAACTCTTATTTAAAGTCTTTATATAAATAGGGCCTCTAGATAATATTGTCTCTAATAGGGGCAGTGTATTTATAAGCGAGTACTAGAGCACCATATACTACTATCTCCGCGTTTAACGTAAACTTAGTACTATATTCTACCTATAGATAGATAGTTAGACAAAGCGTTAGAACTAGGAGCTTAAGGTATACCTACGTATATTTATAAACTAGGAATAGTCTAATTAGGCCTCCCTACTTAAAGAAGCAGCCTTTACCTATAACTCTAAGGTCCATGCTACAATGAAGCGTTCCCCTATTAAGCTCGCCTATAGCTAGCTACTAAACGTCCTAGATAGAGTCCTAGACGGCGTCTAAGACGCCTAGTAAGATAGGGAGGGGTCTAAGTCAACAAATGTTAAACTTGTAGAGACGTATTTATAACGCCTGCGCCTTATATATAAGGTAGCGGCGGCGTTAATAATGCACGCCTAATAGCTTTAGGCAAAATACTATAATCGTCACCATCTAGCCAAGCATTTCGCCGTTAGTAAACGAGTCCTACTCTCCTCTAAGAACATCCGCACAAAACGTCCCTATAAAAAGCTTAACTACAAGTTTATGGGACCGTTTTAGATCCTAGAGCGCGTAGGGCAGTAAGTATATAAGCTAGAGCTCCCACCTATTATAGCACGGCTCCACCCAGTCTTCTATATCTCCCTACTAGAGCCTTATAGATTACGCCCCAGGTTTTAACCCCTAGCAGTAGAAGAGCTTAAGGAAGGCAGCTGGGAAGTAAAAGCAATTATCGCCCACCAGGATCGTGCTAGACAACTATAATACCTCATTAAATAGCTAGGATAGCTAAATAAGTATAATAAATAGAAATACGAGACAGAACTTAAGAATTGTTAATAGCTGCTAGATAAGTACCGCAAGCAGGATACCCTAGCCTTACAGCTAAAGCGCAGGCGAAAAATAAGCGCCGCTATTAAAACACAACTTGTATTAAAGCGGAGTAGAGGATGTCCTAAGGGATTAAAGAATAAGCAACGATTGCTATAAGAACTACAGCCTTAATTTAGAAAGCACCCTTCCTAAACCTAGTCCGTTACTCTATACTAGCTAAGCAGATTGTTTATATATTAGAGAATAGGCCCGTCTATAACCGAGGTCCATTTAACCAAGGTCTATAACCTACTAGTGACCTACTAGTAGTGACCTATACTAACAACTTATATACTATTCCACGCATATACTACGCAGATAATATATAAGGCTAAAGCATAGGTTAGCGGCGGGTCTAACAGGTATATAGCCTTACTGTCCTAATCTGGCTGCATATAAATAACCTATAACCTACCTATAAAGTATATACGGCGCTACGCCGGTATAGCGTAAGGCCAAAGCAGGGTTAGCGGCGGATTTAACAGGTATATAGCCTTACCGTCCACGAATCTAGCTGCATATAAATAACCTATAACCCACCTACAAGGTACTAGCGACCTACCTACGCAAGCGAGCTTTGGAATATTTCTGGTCTACTAAATTTAGGCGACGGTATTAAGCTCTACTAGCTCTACCTATCAAATAAACCAATTAAAATTTTCCATACTAGGCATATAAAATCGCTACTAGCTCGGTTAAATGCGGGGGAGTCTTAGCAAGGCAAATCTAACCAATTAGATAACTTTAACCGCCGGTCGAAGTTCCTTAATATCTTTACGCCGCGTATATATACTACCCGTCCCTCTATATAAAAAATTAAAACGCTCTTTCCCCTCTAAATTTTTTCCTTACTAAGGTTTTATATGGGGTTTTATTAAGGCTTAAGTATATAAAGGATCAGGAACGACCCTTTTTAAAGGGGGGGGCATTATTAAGTAAAACCTAAGTAGATAGTTATATAGCCGTAAGGTATAGGCGACCCTAAGGCAACCTAGGGGTGACTCGCCCGTAAGGCACGTGCTCTATATATACCTAGGGAAAACCCTTCCTACCTCGCACATAGACTCCTCCTTTTCCCCTAAGGATTCGTCTCTATCTATACAATATACCTATTATTCTATTATTAGACTCCCTATCCACATCCTTACCTTATAAGTTTAGCGTCGTTTTAATAAGGCGTCTTAGGCTTTAAAAGCTTAATTAGATACTTATACTCGCCTAAGCCATCTAATAAAGGTCTATAAAAAGGTACGCTTAAAGGAGTTATATTTAGTAGAGTAAGGTCTATCTAAGCTTAAGGCTAAGGAGGCTAAAAAGGATTCTAATTAAGATAAGGCAGAAATAATTAATATGCTAGTAGTAGATCTCTTAGATAATCTAGCTTATCTATTACCTTTAACTAATCCTTTTATCTTTAGCTCCTTCTTAATATTACCTAACCTATTCTCTTTTAATACTCCTATACCTCTCCTATAGCGTTTTTTAAATTCTATAGTAGTTCCTAGGTAGTCTTATTATAGCCTATCTACTTTACTTTATACTATATTTTATTATTAATGTCCTTATAACTAATAATCTTTAAAACTTACTATTTATCTTCTTTTTGTCCTCTATACGTGTCTACTTTATAAATTAATAGCTTAGTATTCCCGTATACTAGCTCTAGCATTATAATATACTATATAGGGTAAATATTTATCTTAGCTAGTAGGTTTAACTTAAATATAACTAATAAAATTCTCTATATAATTTTTAAAGGTCCTAGCCTAACGTAGTTTAACTTTTTACTTAGTCGTTAACTCTTGAAATTTTTGTATAGTAGCTATACTTTATTCCCCTCCTTAAGATCTAGTCCCTTAGATTTCTTAGCGTTATAATACTTTTTTATTCTCTTTTATACTATTTTTACTAATTCTATAAGGTCTATATAAAGATTTATTAGTATCTTTATCCTTTCTTTAGCTATACTACTTGTCTTTTTTACTTATTATAGTGATAACGATATTCTTAGCTTATATCCGTAATTCGCCTTAAATAGTAATATACCTATTTCTTCCTATAGTGTTGTATTATATATAAATTATATAACTAGTAATAGCGATACCTAATTATTCTATACATAGTTAATATAATATCTTAAATACTATTTTAGCGTTTAATTTAATCTTTCTATCTATCCGTCTATCTGCGGATAATACGCTATTAATATTACTACACGAACCCCTTATTCTGCTAAGAATATTTCCTAAAATACTACTATAAATCTTAGATCTCTATCCGATATAATTTTATTTAATACTCCGTATCTTATAAATACTTCCTTAATATGGATTCTAGTAATGTCTTCTACCAAGATTTCTTCTATATATGCTATAAAGTAGCCCTACTTAGTTAACATATCTACTATTATAAGGATTACATTATACTCCTATTTAGTAATAGGATCTTTTAACTTTAGTAACTTAATAATAAAGTCCTATAATATAACCTCCTATAGTCTCTCTAGTATTTTAATAGGTTATAGCCCTTTATATAGCTTATACCTTATTAGCTTATTCCTTTAGCAATCTAAATACTCTTTTACTACTTTTCTAGCTATGCCCTAGATTCCGTTAATAATGTATTCTTTCTAAAGTCTTAATACTAAGCCTATTACTCTATTATGTCCTTAAGTTATTCCCTTATAGAAATCTTTTATAAAATACTCTATAATGCTTCTTAGGATATACTTTACCTTTTAATTTTCGTATATATCCACTTATAAATCTTCTATCTATACCTTTAGAATTCTTTATACCTAAAAGCTCTTTAGTGTCTTATAGACTTTTCCTAGTTCTTTATTCTCTTAAGTTGCTACTAGCTTAGGGTAATTATATCTAATTAATCCGTTATTATCTCTACGTAGTATTACTCCTAATAGTTTCTTATTATTCTATAATTTAGCCCTTCTACTTAGCGCGTCTACCCTTACATTTTTAGTTCCTTTGGTATACTAAATCTTAAAATAGTATTCTATAAGCATCTCTGCCCATTTAACTTATCTTTAGTTAAATTCTTTTGTTATTAGGAACCCCATTAAGTTCTTATAATCCGTTTTAACTATAAATAGTTTCTCTACGCCTTATAAGAATGCCCTTTATTTTTTAAGTACTATAACTATACCTAATAACTCCTTATTATAGATATTATAGTTTAGTTCCAGTAGTGTTATCTTCTAGCTATAGTATACTACTAGGTGCTATACATTCCTATACTTCTATAGTAAATATTCTCCTAGTATAAAGTTTAATATATCCGTTTTTATAACCGTATCTAGTCCTAGTTAATAAATCTTAAGGATTAGCTCCTAGGTAAATAACTTCTTAAGTTTTTTAAATAGTTTTCTCTACTTATTTCCCTATGCCTATAGTTCCTCCTTCTTTATAAGCCTAGTAAATAGTTTAATATTCTTTAACTATTATCCTATAAACCTTCTATAGTAGTTATAAAACCCTAAAAATAACCTTAATTGTGTTACGTTTTCTAGTTCTTACCAACTTACTATAGCTTTAATCTTTTTTAGGTCCATACTAATATAGCCTAGTTTAATAATAAATCTAATAAAATTAGTCTTTATAGTAAAGAACTCGCATTTCTTAATTACTACTTGCATTTATTCTTCTTATAGTCTCTTTAAGACCTATTTAATATATTCCCTATATTCTTCCTCTATTATTAAGTAAATAATATTATTATTAAGATATGCTATAACGAACTTATTAAGGTATTCTCCTAACACACTATTAATTCTCTTTTAAAATGTTACTAGTATATTTATTAATTTAAATTGCATAACTAATAGTTTATATAATCCTTTCTTTAACCTAAAGGCTACCTTCTATTTATTACCTTCCTTAATTCTAATCTAATGGTATGCCTATCTTAGATCTATTTTTATAAAGATTTATACATTACCTATCCTATTGTCACGGGACACCCCTATAACACCTTATACACGTCCACCTGTTTTTACTAACCTAGTAACTAAAGACCAACCACGAGGCGGCAATTTAATAGCAATCTGCGACAATCTAACGGCAACCTACTGCATTCTACTATATTCTACCAAGTTCTACTAAGTTCCATTAAGTTTTACCAAATCCTATTAAGTTCTCTTAAGACTACCACCTAAATCCTATTCTACTCTGTGTACGTATTAACTAAGCAACTAAGCCCACAATATATACCCTTTCTTCCTATTTTCCTACCTTCTTTCTTTATATAACGTCTTAACTTTATTATACAGTTTATGTATATAGCTTAATAATATTTACTCGTTATATATTATTATCGCTTATACTCGCTCTATAATACTACGTTACATTAAACCTATACCACCTCGCCCTACCTAATATACAGAACAACCTAAAAGCCCCTATATCTGTAACTAACTTATATAATATATTCACCAAATAAATAAAGGGCCTATAATAGGCTTTTATAGATGCCCTTACTTAATAAGAGGCTTAACACTAAGAGATAATTAGATCCCTAAAAAAAGAAATTAAAGAGATCCGCCGTAACCCACTATCTACTATACTATTACCCCCACCCGTTTCTACTAGTGTTAACCTATAAGTACCAGATAAAGGAGACATATTTAAAACTAGCTTCTTAACCCTAAATTCGCCAATTAGTACCCCCGTAAAGAAGCTAACTAAATATCTTCCTAATTCTCCCGCCTATTTAGGTAAAAGGAGTAAACTACGCTCCTTTCTTAACTAACTTAAGAATAAGCTAAACGGTAATATTAATCGCTACCCTACCCCTAATAGTTAACTACGTTATACTATAAGCCGTCTAACGGGAGACGCCGCAGAAACTATATACCTGTTTTAGCTAAGCACTATAAACAAACTAATTACTATACTAGAAGCATCTTATAGCAACCCTAACTAAATTATAACGGTATAAAGGAAACTAAATAAGATAACATATAGCTCTAAGAGCCTCCTATTATACTTTACTAAGTTCTACCATTATACCAAAGAGACTAAATAGAATAAACCCGCCTTAATTAATTACCTAGTGGAATCCTTAAACTCTAAACTAAAGGCTTCCCTTATAGGAGTTAAGCTACCGGATACCCTTACTACCTATACTAATATTATTAACGGCCTATATAACGATATACTACGCCTTACCCCAAAATATATATCTTAATACTCTGCCCCCTAACTTTTTAAGACCCGTAAGGACCTAAACGCTATAAATATTAACGCTAAAACCCTCTCTTACGCCCTAAAAGGATCTACTAAATATAAACAACGTATTAAACACGGCCTTTATTTTAAATACGGAAGCGACACTTATATCTTAAGTTACTACTCTATCCCCCTACCTAAAATAAATATTTAAACAACTAGTACAGGCGGTATACCGCTGTCCTAATTATATAAAAGGACAACTAGCATAAGTAACCAATTGCTTCCGTTAAGCCCTACCTACTAACCCCAATTGTTATCTAATTCCGGTTCGGTATTTAGTAAGTACCACTTATAAGGACAAAGCTACAATTAATACGCTATAAGAACTCCGCCCTAATTACCTCCAAAAGAAAGGTTCTAGAGCTAAATCGCTCTCTAAAATAGCTCTACCTTAGGATCTCATTAAATGCTTTAAATATTATAAACTCTAACTTTTAGGACCATAGTATAACCATTAACTACTATTTTTAGTAGAACAGTTAATAAGCTAGTACTTAAGTCCTAATTAATATAAGAGCTAGTGGTATAAGATTTATTAACAAGATCTTTATGTAAGATAATAGTTTTATCCTAACCCCCCTTAACTTGTATATTAACATATTTAGATTTAATAGTAAATGTACAGTCTTAAGCTAAATTACCTATATAGTATACTTAAGACTCTAATACCTAAACTACAAAGAACTAATTAGGCTTTTTATTACCACCTTAGGTTACCTAATAATCCTTAAATAACCCTAAATAAAGCTTTATAAGGTAACTATTAATTAGGACAACCTTAAGCTTCTATTTACTGCCTCCCACTATAAATAGAAGTGCCTTATAACTTACTACTTAGACCTAAAACTAATATTTAAAAAATCTATTAAAATCCACCCTATACCTAAGAGGTCCACCCAATTTCACTAGCCTAGGAATTCTACCAAATTCCACCAACATAAAACTTCTACCAATATCTATTAAGAATCTAAAAATTCCACCAAACCCTATAAACTAATTCTAACTACTATACCGCCCCAAGCTAAGTAGAAGCTTAAGCTTAATACACAAAAATACTAGAAGGACTGGTATTTTACTATAAAAAGGATTTTTAAAGAACCTAAACCTAAATTTAATACTAACTTCGTACCTAATACTAAACCCAAAGCTAAATAGGAAGCTATATAAGAAACTATAGATAATCTAAATAAGCTTAATACCCTAGATATTTGTATAATTAGAGCTACCCTACTAGCATAACTTACCAGGAAACCTAAGTATACAATCTTTGTTGTTATAATAGCCGATATTAAGAAGGCCTTAGCATTAAAGAAGTACACTAACCCTACTACAAAGGTACTAGTAGAGTATTATTAATGCCTAGATGCATTCTTATAAAAGGAAGCCAATAAGCTACTAGAACACCAACTATACGACTATAAGATTATACTTAAAGAAGGAAAGCAGCCTAGATTTAGACCCCTATATAGAATGTCCTAAAATAAACTCTAAGTGCTATAAAAGTATTTAGACAAGAACCTAAGTAAAGGATTTATTAGAGTAAGCTCGTCGCCTATAGCCGTACTAGTAATCTTTATTAGGAAACCTGGCGGCGGTCTGCGCTTTTATATAAACTACTAAACTCTTAATACTATTACCGTTAAGAACTAATATCCAATCCCATTAATATAAGAGATGCTAAACTGACTAAGTAAGGCTCGCTACCATATAAAGCTTAATATTATCTCTGTATTTAACCGTCTCTATATAGCAAAAGGAGATAAATAGCTTACTATATTTCGTACCCGGTATAGATTATTTAAATATTTAGTAACACTATTTGGCCTCACAAACGCTCCAAGCTTGTTTTAATATCACGTAAATAATACCCTATATCCCTACCTAGATATCTTCTATACTACTTATATTAATAACATCCTAATATATAGTAATAACCTAACCGGATATTAGAAATACGTTAACCTTATCCTATAAGCCTTATACGGAGCCGGTTTATAATTAGATATAGATAAATACGAGTTTTATAAAATAGAAGTTCTATACCTTAGACTCCTTATTTCTATAAACGGTATATAAATAGACCTAAAGAAGATTAAAGTAATTATAAACTAGTAAGAACCTAAGAACATTAAGGATGTAAGAGCCTTTATAGGATTTACTAACTTCTACTAACGGTTTATTAATAACTTCTCCGCCTTAGTTTTACCCCTTTTAGCCTTAACCTAAAAGAATAAAGCTTTTATCTTTAATAAGGAATATAAGAAGGCCTTTACTTATCTAAAGGTTATATTTACTACCGCGCCCGTACTCTAATACTTTAACCTAAACTAAATAAATGTTATAGAAGCTAATGTATCCAACTACATTACTAAAGGCATTCTGTTTTAATATAACGAGGATAGAGTATTATACCCTATAGTATACTTCTTAAAACGACTAAGCCTAGCTAAATATAACTATAAGATCTACGATAAAGAATTACTAGCTATTATTAAATATTTTAAACAATAGTAACCTAAACTAGAAGGCGCCGGATTTCTAATTAAGGTCCTTAGCGACTATAAGAATTTATAGTACTTTACAACTATAAAACAGCTAAGCCATTGCTAGGTCCACTAGTTAGAATGCTCCTAATAAGCTACTTTTATTACCTTATTATTACTAAATATTTCGCCTATATTAAATTCATCGTCCTTAATATCCGATCTATAGGATAGTTTATTAGTTCCTCTAAACTCTAGTAATTTTAGCTCCTATAGCTAATAGCTTACGCCATACTTAGCGTTCTTATAAATTTAGTATGTGTTATTATAATAAAATGCGAAACTCTTAATTAAATATTCTTTTATTCCTTGCAGCGTATTATCGTCCCTCTATATATATATATCGTCTACTAGTCTTATTCCTTTTACTATATAGTAACTCTAACTACTTTTATAGTCTCTAATAAAATAACCTTATTTTCTATAATTTATATAAGCTTTTTCTTTAAACTATTTTTCTTGTTATAGAGTCCGCTTAAATATCTTCTACTACTAAAATTTCTGGTTTAGCCTCTGCTCCCTAGTCCTATAATTACTTAATCCTTAACCTTTAGGTTTCTATAGTTTCTTATTTTATCTTTTAGATTCTTTAGTACTACTTAGGTTTATTAGTTCTACACTATACTATAATTTCTAATTTTAACTTTATTATTATATGCCCTACGCCTTATATAACTATAAAACTCTATTTTAACCCTTCTTAATCTATTCCCTCTAATAGATTCTATTATTAATTTTAATTACTTAATTAATTAGATCTTATAGGGTTTCTATATCTTCTATTAGGATAATTATGTCCTAGACTTTTACTTTAAGTCCCTATTTATATTATACTATAAGCGCCTTATTATTCCATTTAACCTATATAGCTAATATTTAAAACTGTGTCGTATACTTAATTACTAAGGTTCGCTATATTAGGTTTTAAAGCTTTTGTTTTACTATAGTAGTTACTTCTAGGTCTCTAAATATCTATATTAATTACTCTATAAACTTATTCTAGCTAATAAATATATATTATACTTCCTAATTAGTAGTTGCTATGCTATATTCTTATACCTTTATAAAATAGGGTTTAAACCACTTAAGTGCCCTTTTTATTAGGAATAATCCTGTATAGGCTATTTGGTCTATAGATATTGCTAATTTTATTCCCTCCTATATAACCTTAAAGTGCATTTACGTAAGGAATCCTTTAAGTTTTAACTTCTCCCCTAAGAATCGCTTAATTAATAGTAGCTTAACCTTAGCTGCTCTAATCCCATTAATCCTTTCTTTAAGTATCCTATTATTATCTATTAATTAATTAACTATTTCCTATAACTATCTAATTGTAACTAGTTATAAGTTAGTATCTGCTATACTAGTATTATTACCTAATCTTAAAGTAGTTGCTGCTGTTAACGGCGTTATAGCTAGTGCTTTTAGTGGTATATTATTTAACTTTATTAATACTATAACTTTAGTAGTAAATATATAACGAAGCCTTGTAGCAAAAACTACGGTAAACTTATTAATGGGCTAGGTATATAGGTAAATAAGAAGTTAATAATATAATAATAACTAGTAGAGTAGTTGCCTAATAGATTAACTCTAATTATTTTCTAAGATTTACTATAAAGAAGAGAACTATCTAGGTAGGGACTGTAGTCCTTTAAATACATAATACTGCGCCTAAGAAATGTACTAAGTACGTTAGTACGTCAGTACGTCGCGTTCCCACGTTCCCACGTTTCTACGTTCCGAACTTGTAACGTGACTGGCCACGTGACTCGGTTACCCCTCGTCCCATGGCTCGATCGGTTCCAGCGCCTCCCGTGCTATCTCAACCAACCCATTCATGTCCCTTCTCAGTAGTCGTACTACTGCCGATATAAGGTCCGTAACAGTCCGAGTACCGCAGGTCCGATCTTAATAGATAGGTAAGGGCTCTCACCCAGAATATTTATAAGCTTATGGCGACTAATATACTTCTTTAAAGTCGCATTTAAGGCTATTAGAAAGCTTTTAAGATAGAATAAAGGAAAAGGAAGAGGTAGAAGAATCTCTTTTAGATTTTAGCATTAAATAAAGGTGGTAGAGCTATCGTCTACTCACCTAATAAGGTGTAGGAGGCCCAAAAGCTCCACTAAGAGAAAGAGGATGCTAAGGAAGCTAATATAGTTCGCAAAGTAAAGGATAAGGTGCGGAGGCAGCTGGCAAAGGAAGACAAGTAAAGAATTAATAAAATGACGAAGGCTAGTAAAGCTACTAAGTAAAAGCATAAGGAGGATGCTAAGCAAGAAGAAAAGCGCCTTGCAGACGAGGCTCGCTTTATATAACAGTTTAATACACAGCTTAAAGCGGAGAGAAGATTAATGTAGGAGAAGCAGAAGGTTAAGTAGGTTGTATTCACTATTCCAGAGGAGGCTTCTATTAAGGAGGAGTACGAGGTGGAGGATGGGGTTGTGAAGGCGGCCTCCAGCTGGCCTCAACGAACGCGCAACCCCCCCCCCCCCCCAAATGGCATAGCGACTCTGTAATCATAATAGAATGAAAGCGCAACACCAAAAGACTCTTAGATTTTAATTTGGTAGAAATCTATAAATATCTGGCGGAGTTGTAAGTTTTTGAAGTTGGTAATGATGCGTGATCAAACCGTGCATAAGCCCGTAGCGTGCACAAGCCCGTCAGCACCTCTAGTAGCTGTGTTCGTAAGTCTCCGCTAGGGCTCACCCTCCCAGCAGGAAAATTCTTCCCGTTACTGCTATATCGCAGCGTCCGCGATGCGCTGCCGTACGTAACGTCTCTGTTTGCTCTGGTAGTCTATTAGCACGATCTACGATAGTAGAACGCTAATAGCTGTCTGCTAGGTTTCCGGGCTCTACCGCGTGGAGGTGCAGAGGCCGATTTTATAGAGTCGTCTTATATTGTTGACTAGGTCTTAGCGCTAAGACCCGTAAAAACTCTACTGTTCTGACGGCGTCGAGGACGACGTATTCGAAAGCGCCCTTTAGCCACGACGTAACGCCGCTGTATTAGTAACAGACGAGATCCTCACTCTTAGCTCAACTGTACGGACAAGATGAGACGGAAAAGAACCCCTATAGGACAGTATAGGTCGGATCTCGATTTTGGTGTTTTTTTTAGGTAAAAATATTACTAAGCTAATATAGGCTTTATAGATAGTAGGGGATAACTGCTGTAAAATTATAGTATACTTACCTATTATATATACCGATTCTATTACTATATCTAGATTCTAGTAAACTAAAGGGGTCTGCTCTAATTTAGCCTACTATTTCTCTTAATAGTTTAATTATATCTTCTCTTAAAAGATTATACTAAAAGCTTAGATACTTCTTTATTAAGCTATACGGACTTAAGATCTTATTTACTTATAGTAGAATATCTCCGTTTTCGCTAATAATATTCTAGCCCTTATTAGGGATATTAAGTATTTTAGCGGAGGTTAAGACCTTTAATTATACTAACTAGGCCTTACTAGTTAAGGGCTAACTAGGTATCTTAAAGTGTTAATAAATATAATTACTAGTACATATTAAGCTGCTTAAAAAGGATTTATATATATAGAACTATAGCGCTATAGCCTAGAGGCTATATGCGTAGTATTATATATATTATAATATAATATAATATATATAGTAGTAGTAGTAGATCTTTGATTAACGTCTGATACGGATCCTATCTAGGCCCACGCAGACTACTCCGTACACAAGGGGAAAGTAATATTAACAGGAAAAACCCCTTGCTATTGGGGGGGAGGAAAAACCCTATAAGCCACCTTAGTAGGATGAAAAACCCCAAATTGCCATGCCTGCACGTAGCGCGGCCCTGCGGGCCTACGCTACGTCCTCCTCCTTGGATGTTTTGAACTCCTTAGGAACCACTGCTTCCTTCTCTAGCTTATCCAAAGCTAGGGTTTACTATGTCCTAGCTAGGCCTTGCTGATCGATTGCCGTATGCCTGTAGTTGTGTCCCGTATCTTAACCACCCCCTGTATACTATCTCTTGTTAACTATTGCCATATACGCTATGCCTCCCCCCCCCTAAGGCCTATTGAAGGCGTAAGGGGGATTCATCCGTTCTACTATTTTAATACTAAAAGCCGAAAGCGGGATATGTGTGTACCTGGGTATCTTTTGTGTCTAGGCCCTAGTCACTAGGCCCTCTCTAGGGGCACCACTCCGTCGAGAGGAGACAGGGAAAACCATACGGGGTTGTATCCGGCTATCGCTTCAGTAGTATTACGGCAGTACGGCGAGTGACCGCATGCTCCGCGGGCGATTGCCCTGGGGGTTGGGAGGGGCCGTATATTTGCTCGTTCGTTCGTTCGCGCTTGTTTGTCCGTTGATATAAGGTCGTCGATGCTTTCTACTGGGGGTCGGGGGATGTTATCGAAAACTGTACATCCATGTTGGATCGTACAGGTGCCCTAGATAGAACAGTGTAGTAGTCGTCGTATTGTAGAGAGCCAACAGTAGTGGTTTTCAAGATCTCACCATCCGA
>Ga0307515_10006350_pt1 | contig 23657 bp, 15 predicted proteins | sample 17_EM_MG_FD_194513 | JGI IMG/M metagenome (GOLD analysis project Ga0307515, IMG submission 194513) | Populus trichocarpa ectomycorrhiza microbial communities from riparian zone in the Pacific Northwest, United States - 17_EM | ecosystem: Host-associated > Plants > Roots > Unclassified | place... | reverse complement strand
GAAAGAACCTTAGACTTATTCCTAGTTTTAATTCTATCTTATAGTCCTATACTGCATACTTTAATAGCTTTTTACTTTCTAGTAACTATAGTTTTTTGCTATACTTATAGTATCTCTTTAGTATATAGCTTAGTCCTTTTTCTATTTCCTTATAGGTTGCTCCTACTTAGTACTATACTAACTTAGCTTATTATTATATCTTGCGGCGTTAAGTATCTCTAATATTGACTTAACCTATAACCCAATTAATCTTTAGATTATATTCCTATAACTAAGGTATCCCTAATATTGCCTCATCCTTCCCTAATAGTAGGATATTAAAAGACATCCAAATTTGTCTTCCTTTAATAGTTAACTAAATAGGTCCTGTTTTAAGATTAATAATGCCGTCTCCATAGGCTATCGGATCTCCTAAAATTGTCACTAATAAATATAGGTGCTCCTTTTTCCTATATGGTAGTCCTATTCTTTTAACTACTACTAGTAAGATATGGTTCCTTATTGCTCCACTATCTATTAGTGCTTTAAACTATTAATCTTGCTATTTAACTTGTAAATTTAGGTGTCTTCCTTAAATTCCTTTAAGGGTCTAAGGCTCTACCACTAGCTCCCTCTAGTCCCGTGGGCCTCTACTTTTCTTAACTATTAGCTACTAGATCCTATTTATACTTAGTCTAACTTAGGCTAATACTTAGTTCGCTTTTTATCTTTAATATGCTATAGATAGGTGTTCTCTAGATATTCCTACCATTATTGTCTATCTAGGCATTCTTTTATAAGAAATCTTCCTGGTTAAAGTATTAAGTCCCCTTATTCTTAAACTTCTACTAAATGCCAGCCATGTATATACTTAGTGTTTTAGTATTTCACCTTATCTGTTATCTAATATATTCTTATTAAATACTTCCAATTCTTATCCTTTAGTGTCCTATATATGCTATACGTATTATCCATATATGCTATCCATAATAGTATATAATATGCTTGGTGTCTTAGGTTAACTCTTAGCTTATCTTCGTCCTTAAGTTTAAACCTTTCTTATATTAATCTAAGCGTTGCGACTTTATTTACAGGTACTAAGATTTGTCTTTCGCTTCTCTAGTCCTCTAATTACTCCTCTAGATCTTTTAATATTATAATTAAGGCTCCTTTAATATAAGTTATAGCCTTTTCCGTAATCGGGTGGTCTTAAATAACTTTTTTATCTAACTATATATAGAAATCTTCCCACTTATTATTGTGTCGCTGCCTATACCACTTTTAGTACAGCTGCTTAAGTGTATATGCTCTGTCCGTAAGGAAGTATCTTCTTATTACTATATCGTAACAGCCCTTTATATATCGTTCTTTGAACCTAGTTAGAATCCCTAAATCCTCTTCTTATTCCAGTTTAGTAAGCCATTTGGCTCTTAGTGTGCCTACTCTTAGCCTATTAGTAATTCTTTATACTAGCGCTCTATCCCTTATATAACCTAGCAGACTAGATCTCTTATCTAGTTTCTGCTCTTGCCATAAGGTAATTCTTGTCCTAAATTCCTCTATAGTTTCTTTTCTTTCGCGTCTTATAAGTGGATCCTTAAAGTCTTTATACTTCTTAATCTTGGTATTAACTTTTTAATCTTTAGGCTAAACACCGTGTTTAACTGGTAAGTCCTTTAGGTCTATATGTCTGTCTCCCAGTCTAACTACTGCCTAGATTGCAGATTCTCTAATCTATAAAGAAGCTCCTTACCTCTTATCTATAGGTATCCTTATTTATACTCCAAATTCTTAATCCCTTGGATTCTTTAATCCTAAGCTTGCTTCTAACTTAAGCTTAGCTCCCGCCTTAGTCCAACTAGGCGTCTATAGTATTCTCATCTTATCTTAAAAGTCTTAAATCTCATCTATCTCGTTTTAAGAATTTAATGCCTGTAGGAAACTCTATCCTAAGCTTATTCGTATATTCCTAAACTAAGCTACTACCCTACTCCATCGGTTTTCGTCTATTATAGGTCCTTAGGTGTGCCTTATCTCATCTTAAGAATCTTAGTTGTCTCTTATCTTATCTTAAGAATCTTAAGCCTTTGGCCTTTTACCTTTATTAAGTGGTAAGCTAGCACTAGCAGTTGTCTGCTTACTTAATCTCTTTTAGATACTACTCCTGCCGTCTTATAAAGCGATAGATGCTATATCCAACGGTGTTATAATACCCGTTACTAAACCTTACTCTATAGCGGTCTTAGTCTCTGCTTTTAATACTAATGTTTTAAGATCTTCTTTCTTAATATCGCTAAATGGATTTTTCCTAAAGTCCCTTTCTAAATACTGCCTTATCGATACTATACTAAAAGTTACTATTAGATCTTCGTCACATTTATAGAGCCTATCTTACTCTTTATAGTTTTAGGTAGCTCTTAGTTTCTCTAAACTAGGTTCTTATAGCCAATAGCTTACGCTATACTTAGCGTCTTTATAAATTTGGCACGCGTTATTATAATAAAACGTAAAGTAGTTAATTAAACAATCTTTTATTCCTTATAGTGTATTATCGTCCCTCTATATATATATGCCGTCTGCTAGTCCGGTTCCCTTTATTACATAGTAACTCTAACTATCTTTGCAATCTCTAGCAAAATAACCCTATTTTCCGCAATTTATATAAGCTCCCTCTTTAAACTATTTTTCTTGTTATAGAGTCTGCCTAAATGTCTTCTGCTACTAAGATCCCTAATTCAGCCTTTGCTCCCTAGACCTCCAATTACTTAATCTTTATCCTCCTAGTTTCTACGGTGTCTTGCTCCATCTCTTATAGGCTTCTTTAGTACCACTTAGGTCTATTAGCTCTGCGCCATACCATAGTTTTTAACTTAGCTTTAGTTAATGCGTACTCTACGGCTTATACGACTATAGAACTCTGTCCTAACCTCTCTTAGTCTGTTCCCTTTAGTAGATCCTATTATTAATCTTTATCGCTTAATCTATTAATTCCCTTAGGGTATCCGCATCTTCTATCAGAATAATTACGTCCTGGACTTTAGCCTTAAGTCCCTATTTATACTGTGCTATAAGCGCCCTGTTATTCCACTTAACTTATATTGCTAGCGTTTAGAACTACGTTGTATACTTAATAGCTAAGGTTTATTACATAATATCTTAAAGCTTTTTTTCCGCCGTAGTTGTTGCCTCTAGGTCTCTAAATATCTATGTAAGTCGCTCTATGAATCCATTCTAGCTTAAGAACATAAACCGTACTTCTTAGTTCGTTGTTGTTATTTCATTTACTTATATCTTTATAAGGTAAGGCTTAAACCATTTAAGTGCTCTTCCTAATAAAAACAATCCTGCATACGCTATTTAATCCATAGGTGTTGCCAGCTTTACTCCCTCTTGCGCAACCTTAAAATATATTTATATAAGGAATCCTTTAAGCTTTAATCTCTCTCCTAAGAATCTTTTAATTAATAGTAACTTAACCTTTGCTGCTCCTATCCCATTAACCCTTTATTTAAGTGCCTTGTTATTTTCTATTAACTAGTTAACTATCTCTTGTAGTTATCTAACCGTCACAGGTTATTACAAGTTAGTATCTGCTATACTGGTATCGCCTCTAGACCTTGAAGTAGTTGCCGCCATCGATGGCGTTATGGTGGCTGCTTTTGGTGGCATGTTGTTCGACTTTTAATACTATAACTAGGTAGTAATTATGTAACGGAACCTTATAGTAAGTACTACGGTAGGTCCTGTTAATGGGCTAGGTGTGTAGGTAATGCGTAAAGTTAACAACGTAATAATAACTGGTGGAGTGGTTGCCTAATAGATTAACTCTAATTATATTCTGAGAATCACTATAAGAAAGGAACTATCTAGGTAGGGACTAAGGGTCCTTAAATATACAACTATACTCCTATAAAATCCTTCTTATACGTAATGTACGTAATGTACGTAATATACATAACGTTCCTTTCGTACCTCGCGTATCCTATATATCACATCATGTAACCTTAGTTACCATTCCTCGTCACATAGTTCTACCGGCTCTATCCTGGACCGTGCCTATATTAACCAACTAGCTTCTTCCGACTCTTCTTTAAGTAGTCGTAACATTGTACTTAAAGCGTCCGTAACAATATTAATTACTAGACTTATTTTATCCCTATAAGCTACTATAACCACTATTATATACTTAGCAGCGTTTCTAATAATTAGGAGTAGAATAAGACCGATAAAAATAGTAGAGATAGTGCCGCTTGCCGTAATATTACTAATGCTATTAACTATAAACTTGGAATAGAAGGCCACTAACGTAATAGAGATTCTAAGGGTTATAATTACACCCTAGATTGTTAATTTGGGCTCCCTAATCTCGTTATCTCCCTTTTTTACGTTTAAATCCTATATAAGCTGTTTATAGTTTACTCCGCCTCTAAATATAGCCGCTACTACGGCACTAATCTATATAATACCACGGAGAGATATACCCTGCTTAACTTAGGAGGATTTACGCTTAGGAGCCTTTTTGCTTAGAGTATTATATATTTTAATATATAACTTTAATTAAAATATAAGGTAGCAACCGTATATAATTAGGAGGATAATAGCTATTCTATAGAAAAGCTCCAGATTAAATATAGAGCTATTAAGGCTTATAGCTACGTGGGTTAGTATTTATTATTAGTCTAAAGCCGTTATTAAATTTACTTAACAGTATAGAGTAGAAGGTAGTTAGAATAATTAGACTGCCGACGTATAAAGCTAGAAGACTGGCTGTAGTACCTACTACTATTCCATTAAAATGTTATTCTATTTAGTTAATGCCTCTAAAGAAAAAGCATATACTAAGGATAAGGAGTAAGTTTAAAAGCATACTGCCAATTAGGGAAGTTTTAACAATAGTAATCTAGCCCTTAGTTAGGGCTAAGATGGAGATAAATAATTTAACAGCGTTTCTACGCTAAAAGTTAGATTATATTAGGACAAACAAGAAGTAGAGAAACGTACCTAAAAGTTGCGTTTAAAAGACTACCTAATATATTACCAGCGCGGAGCGTAATCTCTTTAGTAGCGTAACTAAGCATTATAGTAAGCGGAATGATGGTAATAAAGTTAACAATAAATATAGCAATGCCGTTAATATAAAGGTAATTAACTATAAAGCTAACGGGAACGGTAAGAAGAAGTATATTTATCTATAAGTTAAATAAGACGGCACAAACCTAATCCTTAACAGGTATTTTACGCTTTAAAGCTACTTTTAGCCTTTCCTCCTTAGTTGTTAGCTTAAGATTTAAGGGTCTTCATAGGCCTATACCAGCCTCTTTATTAAGTTATTTATTACTAAACCTTATTTAGGCTGCTTAATAGGCTTTTAAGAATATTGCTAGATCTAAATATGCTATTATAAGCACAGTTTTTAATTATTCCTAGAAAGAGCATAATAGAGAAAGGCGATTTTATAGTCTAGAGGGACCCACGTATAGTAAAAACCGAGAAGTCTGATAGTACTTAGGCTAACACTAATACCTTAAATCCATAATAGTGCGTTTAGCTTTTTTTTTAGTTAATTTTACGAGTAAGGGTCTAAAGCAAATTCTAGAATAGTTGTTATAAAGGATAGGAGGATTAATGCTAATAACTAGACAGAATAGTTAGTAAAAAGAGGAGAAAATGGAGTATTCTAATAGATGAGTGGTAAGTAAAGAGTAAACTAACTATTTATAGAAATAAGGACGTAGTATAGAATATACCTTATATAGGGTCCTTTCCTGGTATATATAGGCCCTAGAATGCCTTACCATCCTATAAAACATCTATTAATGTATAATAGATATTACGTATAACTTTAGTAAGTAATATAACTTAGGATAAACTACTAGCTGCGCCTCCTCTTTCCTAAGAGTATAAAATAAACTTGCTTTTAGATTTATGAAACATAAAAAATGCCGTAGTATAGTTAGCACTCTAAAGTCTATTACTAAAAGTAATAATCTTAATAATATAGCAGCAAGGGCAATATAGCTTTAGAAAGATAACTTTAAGATTTCCCAGTCTTTCCGGTCTGTCCTTAGTTCTTATAGTAACTTTAGGATTCTTATTCGCAACGGAGTTAGGTGTTAAATACTATATCTGCTATTCCGGCCGGGGTGATAGCGTGCCTAGTAGTATATCCTATTTGTCCTCTTAAGACCAGCGCTAAAGCGTGCTAAAATAATTTGATCTATTAGAGCAAACGGAGATTCCGTTAACGTAGTGGCGAAGTTAAGAACTAGAGATCGCCTCCATTAAATAAGGGGCTCCCTTATCGCCCTCATCACCCTCATCACCCTTACCACCCCCATCGCCCTCATCACCCTCACCGCCCTACCCTTCTTGCCCATCCCCTTCTTGCCCACCCCCTTCTTCACCAGCTTCCTGATCTACATTGCCCTATGCATTAGAATCCTTTCGGACAGCAGCTTTAGCAGCAGCTTCTTCCTAGGGCGGAGAAGTCACCGACCCGGCGCGCTCACCTCACCTTGGTGCAGAGGTCAGACAGCTAGCGTATGACATCCGCGTTCAAGGAGCCTTACATAATGACGTGCGGGGCCCTAAGATTCTCTGGAACGCTGAGCGGCGACGGCCGATGCTGGTAGACTTCGAGCGCTCTGCTATTGTCAGCATCGATGGGGGCTTGGTCAGAGCCAAGCCACTACAAGGTATATCTTCGAATCGGAAGAGAAAGTGGATGGTCACAGGTAATAGAATACGTTAATTATTATTTAGTTAAAATAGAAAATAAGGATAATATATGGCATAATAGTAGATGATTAAACTACCAATATAATTAAGTTCTTAAACATTATATTGACCCCACTTTAACCTCATTAAGCCTACCTATTTATCTGGAAAAACTATTTAATGGAAAAAGTTAAATGTTTACTCCGCCCGTTTCCCCGCAGTTTTGCGATTTTTCCGCTAAAACGTCCTGTTTTTGCAATCAAACTATATTCTATTAGTTTGCGAATCAGTTTCCTTCGCTTGGATAAGGTTCGACGTATCTGCGTTGAAGACTCCGCCTTTCCGTCGCCTCGGACTAATAATGTAACCGGCCTTGCGCTTTTTGGACGGCGTCGTCGTTGTACCGTGTGGAGGGCTTCTAAGTTAATACACACCGCTGCCATCCTTGCAAATCAGTTCATCCCCACCCTCCCACTCACTTGCAGAGACATCACTAGCCCAACATCATCAAGTACACGAATCCATTCAAAGTTACCCCGTGGCGTACCCATCAGACTCATCGGAATTATCCGATAGACTGTGGCCCGACTCAGCTTTTTCTACATCTTCCCTCAAAATGAACCCGAGCTCTAGTTCATTATTCCGTGAACTTCGCCATCTTGGTGAATCGAGGATATCCACCTTAACACTTTTGAGAATTGTCTTTTCCAACAGAATGCATGTCGTTTTGCTAGTGATCAAAATTTTACATACTCTGCTGAGACCGTCGGCTCCAAGAATTGCCTCATCCTCCGCGTCTTCTTCAGAACTGAGACCAGGAACTAGTGTTGCCAATCGGTCGATCAGATCGCGTACACCATTGCCATAGTGGAAATAAGTGTCGATCAGATCAATTACAATCACAGGCGCCTTTGGCAGCAACCTAATGACGTCGACGAACAAGCTCCAGATGTTGTCCAAGGCCATCGCTTCTTCAAGTCTTTCTTCTGTAAAGACTGCATCAATTCCCTCGCTGTTACTGTTTCGTGCAAATTTCTCTCTCCATTCCAGTGCTTGCAAAACTAAGCTCGTCATGATTGTGAGTGTGGGCGTCTTCGAAGATCCACTGCAAATGTGCAATCCACAGAAGTAGTAGAGGACTGGCACATGCGCAAGTTGTACAGCCGAAACGATATTCGCTGCCATTGTACTTATCGGGTTTACGAGGTTGCGTTGTACTATATATCCTCGCAGCCAGATCATCGATGGATCCGCCGAAGTGAGCCATTCCCTGATGCGGCGAACAGGTTCCGGAGCAAGACTGATTTTTGTCAAGCTCGAATGCCATAGCTTGATTTTCGAAAGGTCGCGGCGTACGTCGATGCCTTCGAGATATTCTGAGAATATTTCGTGAGCAGTTGGGAATAATGATTCTGATGACAGCTGTGTCTCGGTCGTAAGCATTTTCTGCTTTCCAGATCCCGTCGAGTCTCCGGTGAATGCTTAGCGTCAGGTCAATTATAACGGAGTTAAGGCTCATACCTGAAAGACCTTGAACGGCATGTATATTCTGTTCAATTTGAGGCCTGCCTTCAGTGGTCTTGGGACTTGGCGCATAAGTTGGCTGAGATTTGACTGTAAAGTCCAGCTCGCATTGCTTTGCAAATAGAAATTGCACAGCAGACCACATCAATACCCGCTCTATGTTTTTTTGTTAGTCTAGGTATCAGTACCAGACGTATAAAAGAGATATGGGACTGTACCAGACTTATCACGAGTCTCTGCCTCCCGCGCTCTGAGATTTAGATCTCTGTTCTCGGCCTTCTCTGCTTTGGAAGCAATATCCTTTATTCTCTGGGCAAGCACTTTAATTGTATCTAATTTATCAGATACCTTAGACCAGTATCCACCTTCCTGGAAACTATACAGAAATCGCCCTAATTCATGTCAGCACCAAAGCATAATGCTAGCAAAGATTGCCCATAGGAGTGGCAAGAATAGAGGATGATGAACTCACCAAATGGACCTTGGTCCATGCACCACTTCATTGAGGCACACAGAAATTTCAGTACGTGACTATATAGGCTGATCACGGCGGTGGTCATCTCAGGGGTGTCGTACAACGCATGCAGGTCTTTGGCATTCGAAATTTCGAATGCGATTTGGTCCAACGCTGTTGCGAAACCTTCTGCCATAGCTTGGTAGTTTGCAGACGCCTAGTCAACGTCAGCCAGAATTAAGACACGCCAGTACAATTCCCGCTCTGATACGAAAAACGGAGCCTACGTTTATCAACAAAGTTAGTGCCCCATAGAGAGTTGACGTGTACATGTTGTCGCTTGGTATCAAGTCAAATACTCCCTTGAAGTCGTTGATTTTGTTGCTGAATTGCATGAAAAGTTCCCTCGCCTTCTCGAACTTCTTTGGTCGATTTTCCCAATCCTCCCATGTTTTCTTGATCTCATCTACGACGTCGCCGATATCTTTAACTTTCGGAGCAGAAGCTTTGTCCAAGAACTTTTCTTCAAACGTCTTCTTCTTGGAAGCAGGCCAGAAAGTCGTTCTTGGACGAGTCTGTGATTTCATTTCCGAAACGAATCGCTTCATCATTATTTCAGTAGCATTCTTCTGCTGCTCTGCTGGATCAAATATCCTGCGCTTGGTTTAGCATGATTTCACTCCGCCTGAGATCCGATTATACGTTAAGTCTTTCTCGCCTTGATATAACTGTTTGCGCTTATTCGCATCTTCACTCTCCTCATTGATAATATCTGACCAGACACCTTTTGGGATAGTTATACGTAGATCCCCCTGCGTATTCGACAGGAGTAGTTGAGAGCCACCTGTCAGTTGAAGCACCTGTTGGAGTGACGGCCGACGAATATTCATAGCTGGACTGACAATCGAGATAGCCTCGCTCTCGCTCATAGCTGGGGCAGCCATTTTCACGAAAATGGCATTCGACGGAGCGTTTGACCGTGCTGAGAGGGCTTTGAGTGATGTGAGGCTAGAACAGAGACATCATATGCACAGACAATCGGGCCTGCTGTAGTAGGGGCGGAGTCGCGCCGGCACTCGACCCCCACAATCGCTCTCACCGAGGGACGGGAAGTTCATGAGCGAGGGTTGCATCTTGGGATTGATAAGAGAAAGCCTTCTTCAGCCGCTCCCCACTTAAACCCCAGACCCTGCATGCCTCTGTACTACCACACGTTTTATCCCGCAAAGAACCTGGACAGTTTTGGAGTAGCATCCAAGATCTTACCCTTACCACTTTATTGATCGTCTCCCGCTACCCTTTTTGTCGGGGCTCTGTTGTGCGCAAAGCGACGGTGATGTTCAAGGGGGGGGGGAGAGTTACCCCACTCCGTTTCCGTAACAACACCCCACGTTGAGGCTGAGGCTCAGCATTCAGTGTTCTTCTCATGCAATAACGTTGCCATGATAATCAAACGCTTCCCCCGGACCCGGCCAATCCAGTGTGCTTCTCATGCAATGATACGTTGCCATAATAATCAAATGCTTCCCCCAACCAATCCATGAACATCACTGATCCAGCCACGGACCGCACCCCTGTTTTGGCCCCCAGAGCCTGATGGTCCTTGTCAAAGCCAAGACAAACGATAACCCCCCTTCAAACAGCTCAAGCAGTCAAATACGGGGTATGTCTGTTACTATCGAAGACACAGCGCAAACATCACTGATCATTGCAATGACGGACAATTCAGAGAACGGAAGTTCCTTCGAGGACACATCAAACGGAACGACTCAAACCGAACCCTCAAGCATTGACTTCGACGCTGGAAGTTTGAACGGCAATCATGTCGACAAGGCTGCGGGGTCCGATGAAGCAACCCAAGAAAATGGCACATCCGAAAAGGATGCAAAGTTCGATGAAGTATTCGCGGAATATGTCCAAAAGTATGGCCGCGAAAGAGTTCTTGAGATGATGTCCAAAATCCATTCAGAAGGCAAAGCCCAGCCACACGTGAAGAGTTTTGAAGGCGAAGAATCGGAGGTGGATCTCACTAAACTCAACCTTCCAAATGAGATGGATCCTGCAGTCTTGGATACTGCCCTTAACGATTTGAAGGTTCTGACGGAAATGGACAACTACAGCAGCACCCTCTGTCAATGTGCACTCTGCATGGATAGCCGTCTGAAGCGAGATGGACAGAGTTTCTTCTCAGGGGTGAGTGGTTCCAGTCACCCAAATACTTAATTCTCATGCTTTTGCAGGTCAATGAATCTAGGTCCATGTACCTATGGACGCTCGAGAGATCCTTACAGAAGCTTCATAACAAATACAAGACGGATAAGGAGGAGAAAGACAAGGATGGCAAATCTGGGTCTGGTGAAAAGGGGGCTGAAGGGGGAAAAGGTGACGACCAAGAGGACAATCTGATTCCAGAGTATGTCAAATTCCTCTCTTAACCTGTCATTTTGTAGAGAGCCGAGCTGGCGAAGCATATCTTAAGAGTTGTCTTAAGAGCTCGGCTCTTCGGTTGCTAATACATCTCTCGAAAGCTTATACTAATGTGTCTATAGAATAGCCAGAAGGACTGCCTACGAGGATGAGGAAGGGAATTTTCTCGAGTCTCTGCTTGAGACAGAAAAGCCCAAAGCAGAAAAGACTAAAGCGGCAGATATGTATGCAATTGAGACCGAAAGGCCAATTAGACGATTTGTCAAGGACGGGCGGTACCACTACGCCCCAGTTCCTGCAGGGCTCGCGACCTTGACAATCAATTCTTCACAGTTGATTGAGGCCTTGCGAAAGGTAGCCCCGTACCACCCGCCTGGAATCCTTGAGCGCAATACCTTCCAGATCTCGGAGCCATTTGACTTTGTGGTGCAAAATATGAACCGTCTTGAGGAACACGCCACCAAGCAAGAGGAAAGCGAAATCCTGAAAACTCACAGCAAATTGCTCAAAAGTCTCGTCCAAGATACTTACGGTGAGCAGCTTGAAGCAGAAGCGGCTCTCCGGTCTCAGAACCCTCCTCGCTGTTCGTTCAAGATGCTGTGGCTTCTCTTCGAGAGAGGCGAGGATGTCGTCTCCAGAATCCAAAATGAATACCGAGCCTTTGTGGTATCGGATACTTCCAACCCAAAGCGTCACGGACGAGACGGGCAAAATGCATTCTTGGTCCACTGCTGGTACATGGACTTCGATGGCAAGGACTTCGGAAGGGTTCAAAAGTCAGAGGAGTCCTCTTTCACTATCTTCCCTTTTCAGGGAACGAAGGAAATCACCTCTTTGCCTGTATACCCTTTGAAATATCATACAGCAAAACAGAACGGGCTTTCTTTGGATGATTACCTGATCGAAAGAGGCGAAAGGATTTGGAAGCTTCGATCTCCAATTCAAAGAGTATACAAGGGTGAAACACTCGACGATGGCAAACGATATATCGATAGCAGAGTGATGATTGATTACCAGACGTACACTCGATTGAACTCACATTCGATCGTTCTTGGCGAACTAGAAGTTGTGGATTCTATTGTCATGAACAAGCCCATTAACGGCTGCAACTGTCCAGAATGCCTCCAGTCGAAGGATGACGGCTCTCAAAGCTACTCAACAGTCTTTGAGAAGTATGATCATATTTCAGCAGATTCCGAGTCTCTTACACCACACCAACTCAAGTTGCTCACCAACCGTGTTCCTGGATTTTATCTCCAGGATCACAAATGGGGTAAGCTCTACTTCTCGAAAACATTGACAGACATTAATATACGCGTGCTCAGTGATGCTTAATATCGCAAACATCGAAGAGTATCAGCCAAGCGACCTCGGCTTCAGACAATTGGTGCTTCCGGAAGGCCATGCAGAAGTAATTGAGGCTCTCATCAAGACTCGCAAAGCCCCAAGTAAAAGTGCCCAGGGCTCTAGACGAGAGACCTACACCGCCGACATCGTCAAAGGCAAAGGAAAGGGTCTCATCATTCTGTTGCATGGAGCTCCTGGAGTGGGCAAAACCTCGACCGCAGGTGTGTATTATCACGTGCTTCCTTTTCCCAGAACAGTACTGACTTGATTCGAAAATAGAGTGCGTTGCTGAATTGACGAACCTGCCATTGTTTCCAATCACATGCGGTGATATTGGCACCAACGCGGGGGAGGTCGAAGATAATCTGAGAGGGCATTTCGAATTGGCTCAAACTTGGAATGCCGTCTTGCTTCTCGATGAAGCAGATGTGTTTCTGCAGGCCCGAGACTTCGATGGCTCAAGCCTGCAACGTAACAGTCTTGTTTCTGGTACGTTACTCACACCAGCCTGGACCTCATAATTGGAAACGCAAATACTGACAGAGGTGATAGTGTTTCTCCGAATCCTTGAATATTACGAAGGGATTCTCTTCCTGACAACAAATCGCGTCGGTGACTTCGACGAGGCTTTTAAGTCTCGCATCCACGTAATCCTGCACTACCCGCAGCTCGACAGCGCAGCGATGGCCAAGATCTGGCAAAACCTTATTGATAACATGGAACGTCTGCGACCGGATATCCAACTGAACGAAGCAGCTCAGACCTACGTCCTTGGGAACAAGGAGGTGCGGAATACAAAATGGAACGGACGACAGATTCGCAATGCATTCCAGACTGCAGTTGCATTAGCTGAGTATGAGCAGAATCCTGATGGGAAGAAGAGTTCGTTTACGGTGTCGTTGAAGCATTTCAAGAAGGTGGTGGAGCTAAGCCGGAAGTTCGAGGAATATATCGTGAAGGCCAAGGGGGCAAAGGATTCAGCCATCATAGAATCAAAAGCAATCCGTGCTCCAGAAGGAGATGAGGATGAAGAAGAGGAGGAGGACGGGGATGGAAGAGAGGAGAAGCCAAGGAAAAAGAAGACTGGAAAGAAAACCAAGCGGGATCAGGACGAGTAAGAATAGGCGGGAACTTCTAGCGAGTTGCGTATATGGGACACGATTTTCATTGGAACACGAATGTTTATGGTTCTGTCTTTTTGGTTCCCTCGTATTTCCTTCTCTCTTGTATGGGTATACGTAATCGAGTTTCAGGATATACAGTTCTTATTATATCAGATATAGATAATAGCTAGCTATATACTATAAATAGGCTACTTTAAATTTTATAGGGTAAGTATTACCCCCCCTAATATACTACTATTAATAATTTAGCTAAAGCTAAATATTTAAAAGAGTTAATTTAGTCCTTAAATTAGTTAAATTAATAACCTTATAGCTATAGGCGCTATAACCCTTTTATTTTACCTTTAGGTGGTTATTTTTATAGAACTTAGTAGTCCTTTATAATATATTTTTAAGCAGCCCTATATAGAACTATACTACTTTTTTTTAGAATAAGGCCTATTTACCCTTTATATAGAAGGTTAAAACCTATCTATAGTAGAAGGAAGAAGGCCTTAGCTAGCTATTATAGACTACCTAAAGACTATAAACGCCTAAAATAACCTAAGAGTATATAAGAATAATAAGAGAGTATATAAGTTATAGGCGTTATTTAATTATATAGCTAAGTCCTACTATATTACGGCGCTGGTGGAAACTGGTGGATTGTGGCTGATGGATATCGGTGGATTATGGCAGACAGTCGCAGACAGTCGCAGACAGTTTCATACAGTTCCAGACAGTTGCCGTCACGTGACCAGAGGATCGTATATAACGTCGAGCGGCGCCGCCCTCTGTCTCCTTTCCTTTCTCTAGCTTTAGATCCTCGTTTATAGACTACCAATCGTACAGGCTTACGCGTCCCTCTTGCCGTGCTCGTGCCTTAATTAACTAAGTCGCTAATATTATCTAAAGCTTAACTACCTCTTCTTTTTAAGAAGGAACTTAAAAATATCTAAGGACCATAAATAAGAATAGAATACAGAAATAGACCTAAAGACTATTACCAGAACTTAAAGAATAAAATAGAACTAGAAGAATAGAAAAGAATAATAAGATCTATAGAACACGCACAAACTAGAACCCCTGCAGAATCCTACTAGAAGTTACCCTAATAACCGTACCACAATGCCAAGAAATACAGCAGCCGGCAAAGCAGCCGTAGGACCCTTAAATACCTCCGATAGTAAAATAGTAATTGACTTAAACTCCTAGGTGGAGCTTATAGCAGCCAATGCCGAAATCGAACGACTTTGAGAGCTGCTTAAAGCTAGAGAACCCCCTATACCTAGCGAAGAGTCATTAGACACCTAGAGACTTGCTATAGTCCTTAAGGCTCTAGCCCAACGTATAGCATTAGCATCGTTGCAGTCCGTAAAGGTCGCGGACCCCCTGTTGCTTATAGACGGAACCGACCCTATATTTAATAATTGGAAGCTTTAATTATAGAATAAGCTCGAAGTTAATACAGACCACTTCCCTACTACTCGGGCTAAAATGGCCTATGTCTTCGGCCGTACCGGCGAGGACGCATAAACGTACCTACGTCCGCGGTACGCACAGGACTTAGCAGATCCCTTCCTCTCTAAAGAAGAGATAATCATCTACCTGTCTTCTATTTATAAGGACCCCTTTAAAGTATAAAACGCCTAACTTAATTATAAAAGCCTAAATATAAAAACGACAGAGACCTTCTTAGCCTTTTAGACCCGCTTTCTGTGCCTAGCCGGCTAGACTTAAATTCCCTAGGAAGATTTAATACTAGACCTATTTAACAAGCTTACCCTAGACCTGCAGTAAGCCGTATTACTAGTTTTTACTACTATATAGACGCTAAAGGAACTTACGGACTAGTGCTTGGCTATTAACTAAGGCCTCTGCCGAATTAAGGTATGCGCTAAATAGTATAAAGCTAGAAACCCTTTAAATTAGACTATAAGCAATATAAGAACGGCCTATAATGCCCTAGCACGATTGGCAACCCCCGTAGTACCGCTAGTACAGCCCGCCGCTAATTTAGCAGCTAGCCGTGCGGCTAGTCCTGCTATAGGTCTAGCGAATGCTCGGCCTATATATAGTAACCCCTGTATATAGGCCCTTAGTAATTAAGGAGCTTACTTTTTTTGCGGTTAGAAAGGTTACCGTATAAAGGATTACCTAATAGGCGTAAAAGCGGATAAGGTTTTATTAATTTAGGAGGATAGCGTGGAGTTAGAAAAAGAGGAACCCTAAAGGAAGACTCCTCTTTAGGGTTAAAAGGGATTAATATGTTAGATGTTAATCTGGGTTAGCTAGTTAGTAGAAAAAGCTGCACTATCCCTTATACTTTATTCCGTAATAGATACTAAGCTTTAACCTCTACTTTAGCTAACTTTAGAGTAAATATCTTTGCCTTAATAGATACCTAGTATACTATAAAGCTGGCTAACTTTTTAAATATACCTATTAAAGAACTACCTAAACTAATTCCTATCCGTGGGTATAATGGGCGAATAGGGCTACCTATTACAACTATCTTGCGGATTTACCTCCATGTTAACGGACGAAGGTAGTATAATATCCCCTTCTTTATTATAGACCTAGGTAGCTATAATATAATTTTAAAGTAAAAATGGCTAGCCTATTTAGGCTTATAGCTTAATATATAGAGTAGACGGCTTATCTAGCCTAAAACCCTACCAGCTAAGATAATATATATCGGCATAGCTATAAACTATAAATTCTTAGCTATCTAAGTATCTATAATTGCGGAGAGGGTAGTTAAGTAGGGTGATAAAGGTAACTAAGATGACGACTAAACTTCTTTTATCCCTTGTACCACCCCTATCCCCTATATTATCCTTACCCCCTATACTACCTCTATCCCCTACATTATCCTCACCCCCTATACTATCCTTACCCCCGATAGGAACTACTACCCTAAAAAAGCTAAGGGTATCGTAGAGCCTCCGATTACTAAATTTGGTATCCCTGGATATTTTAACATTCTATTAATTAAATGTCCGTATACCGATTATAGGAAAAGAATAAGGACTCTATCTATTGAATATAGCTCTAAGAGCCTCTATATATATATAAGAAAGGTATAAGAAATAAGAACGAGAAGGGGGGAGAGGGGTAGTAATAAAAATAGGGGTAGGTAACTAAGTTAAGATGGGGTAGGTAACCGAGTCAATAACTAAGTCAATAACTAAGTTAATAGAGGTAGCTGAGTCGGTGACAAGATAACCTAATTTAGGTCGATATATTTATGTATATAATTCTGCCGCAGCTATAGATTAAGACTATATAAATTATAAGTAATATATAATTACGTTTTATAAGAGAATTTTATAATAAAACTATTTAAGGGAGGTTATTTTATATAATTAAGAGGATATACTAATAGTAGAACTACAGCTTATTAAGTTAATAAGAATAATATATAGATTTTCCGGCGGAGTTAAGGCGTTAAATTAACCAATTGCACCAGTCCTATTAGAAAGATGGCTATATACATAACAGTTAATTAAAGAAAGAGAAAATGATTCTAAGATTTGCGGAGTAACTATAAAAGGCGTAGTAGTTCTATATCTAATAGCTATCCCTATAACTTGTAAAGAAAAGGCTAGTTAAGGAACTGCTAGACTATATAACACAGAATTTATAACTATTAGCTTCTAAATTATTTTAAAAATATAAATAAGAGATGCTAGTTCTACCTCCCGCTGTAAAATAAGGTTGGGTGTTGTTAAAAGGTACCTTATAATCCCGGTAAAGCGATAGGCCAAAATTCTATATAGGATTCCCTTCCCCTTAATTTGTAGTAATAAGTATAGTAGGTATTTTATCCGATATATAGTTCTAGAGCTTAAAAGCGGTCAGAAAAAAGAATACTAGGGAGAGTAGTAATTTATATATTATAAAAGTTAGTCTTAAAATATAGCAGTAGAAGATAGTACCTGCCTTTAATATAAACATAAATACGGCACTTTAAGAAGCAGTTACTACCTAAAATTTAATAGATAAGTTAACTGGGCCCTTAGTAATACTAATTTATCGCTATAACCTAACTTACTATAAGGGATGCGCCTATTAATATGTTATAAATAAGCCGCCGTAATCTTATTTACTAAAATGGAAGTACTATTAACTTACTTTAGTACTTTGCGCTAGCTTATATATTAAAGAATGACAAATAATATATCTAAACTCCCGTATACATTATATAGTGTTAAATAATAGAGCTAAAACGTATCCCTAGATTGGAAAAGGGCAAGAAATAACTGGCCTTCTTATATTTATCGTGCCCTATTAGTGCCGCCTATATTGCCTTAGTAGTAATATAATTACGGCTGCGAAGGCTAGTATCCTAGCGATTGTACTAAGACTAACTCTAATCTTCTTAGCCTTTACTATATAACTCTGTAAAGAATTACTAAATAAAGTGCGGTTATTTAGCACTTGTGTTTGCGTAGTAGTAGAAGCGGTATAATACTTATTATTAGAGGAAACAATAGTATAGAAAGAAGTAATTAGTGTACTAGGTTTATCTAAGATCTATAAGCTTATCTAAGCTCTAAAGTAGCTCCTACCTATAGCTATACTTAATAGAACAATTTCCGAAGTTAATATAGGAAAGATACTAAGAAGCTAAGCACTTAAGGACCCTAAATCTATTATTAAGGTAGCCAGTATAAAATTTATCGTGCTGCTGTAGTCTATCTAGTCCTATCCAGTTAAACCTAGTAGTAAAACCGCAGCTATTTCTTTGGCTGGAATTGCGGAACTTAAGGAAATTAAGGAACTAGGAGCGACGTCTAAAGCGCTTAAAAATCGTCTAAGTAACTATAGCGTTATTGGGGAAGTTAGAATTATCCGTGTAAGCGTATATATAGTAGCTATAACTTTTATAATATAAAAAGAAGAGATAAAGGTAGAAATAGAGGCTATGAGATCTAGAGATATATATAGAAGTCCAATAGTAGAGCTTGTAGGATTTAAGATGGATATAGTGTTGGTTAAAACTAAAATGGATATAGTGCTAGTAAGAACTAAGATAAATATAATGCTATTAAAAACTAAGGAAGATATAATACTAATAGGAATTAAAATAGATATAGTGCTAGTGGGAACTAAGGTAGATATAGTGCTAATAGAAGCTAAAATAAATATAATGCTGGTAAGAACCGAGACAGTTTTAGTGCTAATAGGAACTAAGATAGGTATATTATGAGTTAGAACTAAGATAGCTATAGTACTGGCGAGAACTAGAATAGATGCGTGGTTTATAGAATTTGAGATAGATATAGTATAGCTAAATGTAAAAGTACTGCTAGCTATTATAAGGCCCTCCCTATTTACAGGCCGTGTTAATAAAAAAGAGAGCAGCTATATAGATTTGGAAAGGGTGGTTAAAATACTTAAATATCTGTTTAAACTTAGGATTAAACTTATAGACTAGAAAGCCCCACTAAGGGAATCTAGAGAAGTATATATTGACTTAGATATCTAGCTTAAATCTAATATAAGCGGCAGTACCGTAAAGCGTAATAGTCTGTTAAAGGGTTGCGTAATAGTTTTAACCGTCCTTAGGGAGTTAACGGATCTTAAAGTTAGATCTATTATAGTGCTTATAAGAGAGATCTAGAGATTAGCTTTAGTATAAGCTATAGTAGCGCTTTAAGGTTCTATAGGGCTATTACTCTTTAAGGAAATCTAAAGACTATTTAAAGTTTAAACACTATTTAAAATTTCTGTAGTAGTTATAGTTGCCCCTATAGAATTAATAGATATTAAAGTTAAGTTATTCCTAGTCCTTATAAAAGAGAGCTAGGATAAAGCTTTAGTATAAGTTATACTAAGGCTTTAAGAGGGAATAAAGCTAGTGCCCTTTAAGATAATTAAAAAGCTTTCTAAACATAATAATCCGTTTAGATTTGCTATAGTTATTACTATCCGTTAGAGGTTAGTGGGTATTAAAGTTATATCTATTCTAGTGCCTATAAGAGAAAGCTAAGATTTAACCTTAATATAAATTATAATACTGCTCTAAGGCCTTATAAGACTAGTGGCTATAAAGAGGACTAAATAGCTCTTTAAAAGTAGAGGTCTATATATATTTGTAATCGTTATTACTGCTAATAGTAATGTAGTAGATACTAAACTTAAGTCTATTCTAGTGCTTGTGTAAAAATAATAGGGTCTAATATTAGAAGAGGTTGTAATAGTTTAAGGCTCTATAAGGCTAGTGCTTTTAAAAAAAATAAAAGAGCTTTAAAAATCTATAGGACTGTCTAATAAGCTAATAATAGTGTAAATGCTATCTTTAGAAGTTAACTTATTAGTCTAAGTTTTTTAGATTATAGTTTATACTGAAGAATAAGTAGCGAAGTCGCTAGGTAGCGTTAAAGACGTTCTTTTTATAGTAGTATTTTGCCACCTAGGAGCCCGTGCAATTATTATAGCCGCGGATAACGTTACTTTAACGCTATTATAATCTAAGAAGAAGTAAGGGATAAGAAGAAGCAGAAGACCCACAATAAGATTTGTTGCTATTTTTATACTTATTAATATAAGGAAAGTTATAGGTGTATTACTTGTTTTCCGGGTATTAATACTGCTTACTAAATAACATTAGTGTGTACCTTATTATTACCCTTAATAGCAGGTATAAAGTTAAGGGATTTATTAAATAGGAAAGGGTTTACCAACTTTACTATTAATATAATCGCCTATTACATATTTAATTATTATAATATTACTCTATAACTATTAACTTAAGACGGGTGTTAACTACTTTAATACTTCCCTTTATTAGATATAACTAATAGAAGCTAGTAATAATAGCGGGACTATAGAAGAAAATAAGACTTAGGGAGAAGGGACTTACTTATCTAATTCAAATAAGTATATTGGCAGGGAGGTGATCTACTAATAAAGAGAAACACTTTTTAAAAAGGCGGACGAGTTAGAAATAATAAGCAATGTATATATCTACCTTCTTATATATAATAGTAGGAGATACTACTTATATTTATCCAGAGATAAGCCTTCCTAGCCGCCGTCTAAAGAGTATATTATATACCTTACTCTTTTAATATAGTATATACTAATAAAATGCAGAATTAAAGCTTTCTAGTACCTAAAAAAAGAACTCTAGCTAATTTTAGGCTAAAGCGTAGGGGAATAAAGATATAAATTTATAGATAAATTATATGGCTAGACTAGTTAAAATAAATATTATTTCTATACTTAGATTAATTTATTTAATTTATTTTATTTACTATTTTATACCCTTATAGCCTTAAAATGCAGACTACTAAATTTTATAAATGTTATAGTAGGTTTACTAATTTATTTATATAAGATTATCCCTAGTATTGGTTAAGCTAGGTATACTTAAGGTAGTACGTAAGCTTTACTAGGGAGCTAACCCTAGCTAGGCTATAGCCGAAATTAATACTATTAATATATTATATCTGCCGCCTATAAAGGCTTTAAACCCTAAGGATCTATTAATTTACTTTATATCTAGCTAATTTAAATATATCTTTACCCCTAACGTATAACTCTTATACTTAAGTTTTATTAACGCCTAAGTGTTTTCTTTAAGGCCCTTTTATCTATTTTTAGGCCGTCTCTTATTTTAATATCTATAAAGGCCTCCGATTTCGACTAGATACCTAAAAAGTAACTTATCTAAAATATTGCTGGAATTGGCATTAAAGAATACTGCTATATATACTTTAGGAACTTGCCTAACAGAGATAATATTATCTAGCTATAGTGTTATATTAACTAGTTATATAAAGCTTACTTACTAAAGGTATACTAGCATTAGCATTATAGAGTTTATAAAATAGATATAGCGGAGTATAATGAGAAAAAAAAAGATAGAACTTATTCCTCTTTTAGTAGAGATATATTTTAAAACCGGCCAAATTACAGAGGCTAAAAAGTACTAGGTGCGGCTAGTAGAGATAATTAGGAAACTAAAAGGGCCGGAATATAGGGATACTTTAGAAAGTAAAATCTACCTAGCTTATATCTACGTTAAGTAGAAACGGCTAATCAATGTTAAAGAGCTACTGCTATAGTTACTAGAGACTAGTAATAGGGTATTAGGCCAATATTATTTATAGATATTAAGTATAATAGCCGTCTTAGTAGAAGTCTATTATTATTTAAAACGGTAAACGGAAGCTAATAAGCTAGAAACTTAAGTAATAGAGATAAGAAAGAGAATTTTAGGCCTATAGCATTTTAAGACTTTAAAAAGTATAGAAGAGCTAAGTTCTAAATACTATATAAAGAACCGACTTCTAGAAGCAGAAGAGTTATAGAAATAAATAGTTAAGGTAAAGAAAGAGATTTTTAGTAATAACTATTTAGATACCGCTAGCAGTATAAGTAACTTAGCATTTATATTCTATAAGCAAAGATGAAAGAAGGAGGCTTAAAAGTTAAATATAGAGGTAATAAAGATAAGAATTAATGTATAGGGCCTAGTGCACCTAGATATGCTTATAAGTATAGCTAGACTTCTAGCTGCTAGTTACTAAGATAGCTAATTTTAAGTTAAATAGTAAAGAAAGGAAAGTACCTAAGGTATATAGACTTGTTTAATTATTTTATATTAACTAATTTCTTCTCCGTCTTATTATTAACGTAAGGAAATTATTTTTTTCCCTTTCTGTTCCTCTATAAAATATATTTAAGTTACCTAACTATAAATTTAACACTTAAGATCTAGTCACGATTAAAAAATTATATTTTATTATATTTTTACTTTATAGTACGCCGGATATAAAGCTTCTAATTTATAAGGGAGTACTATAGTGCCACCCTTATCCAAACTAGATAATCTTTTTCTATTAATATAAACGAATAAGGCGCTTAGGAGCGTAAGTGCTACTATAGCGCTAACGACTATTCCTACTACTACTGTACTAAAAAGGTCTTAAAAAATTAAAGGTGGAACTAGAGTTATAGATAATAAGGCGCTATTAGTTATCGCGGTTAATAGGGAGGTTAACATAGGCGTTTAAGTTAAGGTAACTACGCTCGAGGCTTTTGCTAGGAATGGTTCGCTAGGGTTTAGTATAAAGGTTAAATTTTTAGTATATACCCTCTACACGGCGATAGTTTTGGTCTTATTCTATACCTACTTTTAATAGGCTAATCTAAAATAAGATATATATGGCTTTTAAAATAGTAATAGCAATAATAATAAAGTAAAAAAGGAGGGGGGGAAATAGTAAATAATTTATCCCCTTATAGGATTTATACTCCTACTATTTCTTATTAAATGCACGATCTAGGAGCTAAATAGTAGAAGAATATCGGCGCGGTATTATTAATGGTAAGGTTCTATAACGACGGCTATTAAAATATAAATTACTAATTAAATAAAGTGGATATATTAAGAAAAGAAAAAAGTAACTTTTACCTCGTTAGATACCACGTCTATTAGATAAAATCTAGAGAAGAAGCTAGTTTTTTGCGGCCCTATTATTTTATAAGAAATATACGGGTCTTATTTACGTCGGTTTAGTAATAAAGGTATAGAGGGAACTAATACAATTTAGACTTATATTTATACTCGGCGTAAACCACGGAATAGTTAGGCGGGAAGAATTGGAAATAAATAATATCTCCTATATTTACCGTTATAGTATCTAGGATAAATTGCTAAGTTAGCTTCCCAATAATAATAATATAGAGTTTTATATCGTTGCTATTGGTAGCAGTTGCGGAAGGGCTTACTAAACTTAGTGTTAAAGAAGGTAAAATTAAGATTAAAGGTAAAATGGAAATTAAAGAATATCTTTCTTTAGAGGAGCTTATACCCGAAACCTATATAATAAATTAGGCCGTCGAAATCGGACTCTGCACCTGTACGTGGTGACGGCTACGAACCTGGTCTTCGAAGTTCAGATCCAGAGCCAACGCAGAGACGTCGCACAGCGTGCGGACAGGACCTGGTGGTGGTGGAAAATTTTCGGATGGTGAGATCTTAAAAACCACTACTGTTGGCCCTCTACAATACGATAACTACTACACTGTTCTATCCAGGGCACCTGTACGATCCAACATGGATGAGCAGTTTTCGATAACATCCCTAA
>Ga0307515_10006349_pt1 | contig 23658 bp, 5 predicted proteins | sample 17_EM_MG_FD_194513 | JGI IMG/M metagenome (GOLD analysis project Ga0307515, IMG submission 194513) | Populus trichocarpa ectomycorrhiza microbial communities from riparian zone in the Pacific Northwest, United States - 17_EM | ecosystem: Host-associated > Plants > Roots > Unclassified | place... | reverse complement strand
AAATAGGTAACGCGAGACTGCCTTATAGACAGCGGCGCGAGTATAGGGTTTATTTCTTAATTACTAGTAAAAGAATTAGATTTGGACCTTAGCGGCTTATAGGTGCGCACCATTCAAAGCATTAGAGGCTACTAGATTCTATACTATAGGAAATAGGCTTTTTCCGTGGCTAGCTAGGACCGCGATAGTCTATAGAATATATAAAAGATACGCTTCTATACTGCAGAAATTAAGGGGTATAACCTTATTTTAGAATACCTATAGCTTTACCAAGTTAATCCGGACATTAATTGGCCTTCGGCCTCGTATTAATATTAGAAGTCTTAACCACGTATTATAGTTAAAGATTAAGAGACTTTCTTAAACTATATATAAAAAGAAGGGTGGGTATATGCTATATATGCCACTCTTAACACCAAGAACGGGGATATAGGATATTTATTTTCGGATATCCGGCTATACGTAGTTAAGAAACCAGAGATTTTATAGGAATATACGGACTTAAAGGATATTTTTAGTAAAGAGGCTATATAAACCTTATTTAACCCTATATTGGTTAAGCATAAGATAAATATAGGGGACAAACAACCTTCTTTTAGACTACTATATAACCTATTAGAAAATAAGCTAGCGGTACTACGTTAATATATAGTAGACAATCTTTAGAGAAAATAGATTTAGCCCTCTATAAGCCCGGTAGGGGCACTAATTATATTTATACCTAAAAAGGACGGGACCCTTCGCCTCTATGTTAACTATTAGGCGCTAAACAAGATTACTATAAAGAATTGCTACCTATTACCCTTAATAGGGGAGCTTATTAATAGGCTATTAGGCGCAAAGATATTTATAAAATTAGATCTAAAAGATATATACTATTAAATCCGGATTAAAGCCGGCGATAAGTGGAAAACGGCGTTTTAAATACAGTACGGCCACTTTAAGTACCTAGTGATACTATTTAGGCTTACTAATGCACCAGCGACATTTCAGGCCTATATTAATAAGGTATTATTAGGCCTGTTAGACATAATATATATAGTCTATCTTAATAATATTATAGTCTACTCTAATAACTATAAAGTATATATATACTACGTATAAATGGTATTAAAAAGACTGCGGGAATATAAGCTCTATATAAACCTAAAAAAGTGCACATTCTATGCTACTAGCATTAATTTTTTAGGCTTTATTATCAGCGTCAATGGAGTATTAATAGAGAAAAGTCGGGTGGACGCTATTAGGGAATAGCCCTACCCTATAATATTTAGAGAAGTATAGGTTTTCTTAGGCACGGCGAACTTCTACCAAACATTTATTGTTTATTACTTATAAGTAATACTCCTAATTACCAATCTACTAAAAGGATCTAAGAATAGCAAGAAGTTAGGACCCTTTATATTTAGGGAGGCTACTAAGCAGGCTATAGACCAGTTAAAGGATTTATTTACGTCGGCGCCTATCCTAATACACTTCTACTAGGAGCTATATATATACCTCAAAATAGATGCATCTGGCTTTACCCTAGGGGCAATTATATCTTAATTAAAAGACGGAAAATAGCATCCTGTGGCGTTTTAGTTAAGGAAAATAACCCCTATAGAGCAGCGTTATATAACGCACGACTAGGAGCTACTTACAATAATTACAGTAATAAAGCATTGGTAATATTATTATATAGGAAGCAATTATCCTATTAAAGTCCTCACTGACTATAATAACCTAGAATACTTTATAACTATAAAGGTATTAAGCGGTTAATAAGTGAGATGGGTAAAGGCACTATTATAGTACGACTTTAAAATTACGTACTACCTAGGGAAGACAAATCCTGCTAATAGGTTGTTAAGACGTCTAGATTACGAGATAGGGAGGATCTAGGATAGTATAGGGGAAATAATCCCTATATTGCAAAATTTGCTTAGAAAGAAAGAAGACTCTTTCCCTAGAACTACAGAATTTTACAGTAGGGTAGAGGTCCTGGCGATACAGCTGCAAAGCGATATAATTATAGAGCCGTAGGATATAGTTATAGACTAGGTTATAGACTAAGCAGACGTTATAAAGTTAGCGTACCCTAAAATTAGCGAGAATTCTACGGGATATACTAAAGGTACCGTAGCACCTTTGACTTAACGGCGCATTAGCTGCGAGTTTTCAGATCTAAGGGGGATAGGCAAGATGCCTATCCGTAGCGTGGTATACTATATAACGGCAGGAGAATCTACTAGCACTAATAGTTTGAAACGTCTTGTGCTATACCTTAAGTCTATAATAGCGGCAGGCGAAACGGAAGTAAGTAATCTATATAAAACCTTTCCGGATCTTCTTCTTTAAGCTTAATAAAGGGACGCCTTCGCCTCTAGGGAGAGATAAAAAAATATAGTAGAGACCAACTTAGCCGGAGTTATTAAAAAGCTATAGCAGCAAGACCAAAAGGGTCTATTACGCTTTAAGGGTGCTATATATATTCTAAAGGACTAAGCGATTTAAGATGAAATTCTAAAGGTCTTCTACAACAACCTTTTTAGGGGTCACTATGGTGCTAATAGGACCCTTAAGGCCGTTTAAAGGAAATACTTTTGGGACGGAATATCTAAAGAGGTTAAGGACTATATATTAAGGTATAATACGTGCTAAAGGATATAGATATCTAGGCATTACCTATATAGCGAGTTATTAGTGCTTTCTATTCCGTAGGGACCTATATTAGAATTAATAATAAATTTTATTATAGGCTTACCCCCTACTAAGATAAGAACTAGAGAGGTTGCTAACGCTATTCTAGTAATCATTAATAGGTATATAAAGTTTTTAGGATACTTTACTGTTATAATAACGATTATAGTAGTAGAACTAGTAGACTTGTTTTTAGAACGGTAGCTCTTATTTAGTATACTAAGGGGAATTGTGTCTAATAGAGGTACCGTATTTAACAGTACATTTTAGTCTTTATTCTATCTCTTATTAAAAATACGGCGAAGGATAAGTACTACCTTCTACCTATAAATAGACGGGTAAATAGAGCGTCTAAATGCGTTATTAGAATACTACCTCCACTGCTATATTAATTATTAACAGGATAATTAGATATTATAGTTAGCTCTAACGCAGCACGTGTATAATATAAGCATCTATAGTAGCATAAAAATGACCCCTTATAAAGTATTATTTAGGGTAAAAGCAAATAACCCTTAGAACGTTAAGGACATCGTTTCTAAAAGAAAGGTACCGGTAGCGTCTAAAAGAATTAAGTAAATAAGAATTCGCAAAGAGAAACTTAAAAAGCACTTACTAAACGCCCAGGCCGTACAAAAAAGGTACTATAATAAAAAATATATGCCGAAAGAATTTAAGATAGGAGACAAAGTCTTACTATTTATAAAAAATATCCAAATAAAACGCATTAAGAAGAAGCTGGATTACCAGTAGCTCGGACCCTTTAAGATAGTTAAAAAAACTAAAGGAAACTAAGCCTACAAATTAGAATTACCGAAATCTTATCTAATATATCCCACATTTTATGTTTTCTTACTAAAGCTATACCGGAGAAGAGATAGTGCGGAACTACCCCTACCTAGCGAAATTAATAGGGAACTAGAATAGAATATAGAAGATATTCTAGACTAAAGATGGCGCTAGAAGAAGCGCGAAATTTTAGTTTATTAGAAAGGATACTCCTAGGTGTATAACAGTTGGGAACCTAAGGAGTACCTTTAGCCAAAATATAATACCACAATTAAAACCTTCCTAAGAACTAAAGGTAAAAACTTAGAAATAGTTCCGGATATACCATAGGTAAAGTAATAGGGAAGACCCCATAAATTAAAACCATAAGATTAAGCATAGGTATTAAGAACGGAAACGTTTCGCTATTATAATAGGGATCCTAAAATCCTATAAGAGGAAGCCTATAGGGATTTATAAGAGAACTACTAGGGATACTATTTAAAGAAGACGCTATTTAAGAAGGAGTAGTAGCACTATAAGAAATGGCCTTAGGGATTTAGAAAGATCCCCTAGGGATAAAAGGAGAGTATCTAGCCTAGCACTAGAGATACACAGTAGAGTTAATAGTATAAAGAGGAGTAAAAGGACAGCCTATAAAGAATTAGAAATTTTAAGGAATTATAAGGCACCTATAGGAATACCACCCGTTTATTATATATAGGGATTATAGTAGTACACTGCGTTTATATGGATTATCACCAAAGCTTAAAATAAAGGCATCCCTAAAGTATAAAGTTAATTCCTAATAATAGGGCATCCTAGAGGTACCCAAGAGGCACTATATAAAGCTATTCTATAAAAAGAAGGAAAGAGCTAGGTAATAACTTAAATACTAATAGCAGCAATAGGAGCCTCTTCTTTTATCTTATTATTATTATTAACGGTATTATCAGCTCCTCCATTCCTAGAAGCATTAACACTTCCACTAATATTCTTCTTAGAACGACGGGTACTAGAAGGACCAGCACAGGCGGGAGACTGGCAAAAAGAACGTTTATCTTAACCTTTATCGCTATCCTTAGTATCCCTAGGTTCTAAATTAGCGTTTAAATAGGGATTAGAGAGATATTAGCTAAAGGAGTTAGCACAGTTCCTAAGTAAGTTACTAGAGAAACTTACCTAGCCAGAGTAGCCCGCATAAGAGTATAAATATTATTATTAATAAGGACGAGCTGTTTATATATACGCTCCTAGATACTATATATCCAAGAACGTTACGTCTCTATAATAGTGGAAACCCTTATAAAATTAAAGAGTCTGCAAGCGAGGGAAGACACCTTCTATCCCCACCTATTACTATTAGAATATTAGCGGAAATCTTAGATGGCGTATTAGAGCCTATAAGTCTTATATATATAAATAGCGGGGATTTAGTATAATTAGCAAAATCTAAAATAGGACGGAATAGGAAATACTAAGACGCAGGTCTTTCTCCTACTGCGATAATAGAAGTACTTAGATTTATTTTCGCTAGAGCGAGGTATCTTATAAACATAAGAAGGATCCTGCGTAAGAGCATAAATATAGCAATAATAGCATTTTAGGGAAACTGCCGCAGAAGCAATAGACGCTGTCTAGGGCGTTACTAGGAAATTAACAATACTACCACCGGTTTAGGGACGCGTAGAAGGACCACAAGCCATTATAAGAGAATACTCTAAGAAGTTAGCATTGTTATAAGAAATAAGATAGGGATCCTATTACTTATAAACGCGTTAAGAAGAAATAATAAGGCAGTAATAGAAGTATAACTAAAGATATAGAAGCTAAAAGGTAAGATATAATAAAAACAGCCTACTTAAGAATAAGATAAATAGTATTATTAATAGAAGGATAAGGGAGAGACAACAACTTATAAATAGAAAGAAATTAAAATAAAAGACGTTATTATCAAGGCCTATTTAGGTAAATAGAAATAGTAGTTAGTTAACGCGTCGCACTAGATAACCTCTAGATCCATTTATAACAAATTCCCAAAATTAAAAAGGTAAATCCTACTAAATTTTTATTACTATTATTAAAATCCTATTACGAAAACACTATAAGAAGCTAGGGTAGGAGAAGAGCAGAGGAATAAAAGATAAAGTAAAGTTCCGCGCTAGTAAAGAGCTAGTAATAAGTCGCATTATAAAGTACCTTTTTATTAAGGGTTTCCCTAATAGTTTTAGCCGGAACTCTATAAAAGCTTAGTAGAGGCAAAGTCTTAGAGAACTAAGACCCTAAAAGGGGAGGCAATTATAATGGAATCCCCCAAGAGGTATATATCTAATAAGACGGTAGAAGGTTTTATCTATATCCTATCTATATTCTAGAAGATACAGTTAAATAGGTTAGGGGCAAAAGGTTTTACTAGCGTTTTAAAAGAAATATATAGGAAGCTAGTTCCCCTCTAAAGAAGAACTAGCAATTAGTCTCTAAATAGAAGTAGTTAGAAGCATTTATCCTTTAATACGTAAAACTTATTCTACCTTTAACTTACCTTTAACTTACCTTCTGCTTACCAGTAACACTGTTAATTAAATAATTATACATTCCGGTTAGGCTGGCCTCTTATATTATACCTCTATATAATATTTATTATACCTCTATATAATATTTATTAAGGCTATATTAATATAATTATATATAAAGTAATATAGCTTTAGTAACAAGCTAATTATAAGGAGAGGAAGTTTATCTAAACTATCTATATTAGAGCAATTACTAAAAGAGATTTATACCTTTTACTTCTTTATTCCTAATAGAACCTTAGTAGCTAATATAGTATCTAGTATAGCCTTTTAAAATAGCCCTATTTTATCTATATTATAAATATCCTTTAATAAATAAGGCTTAATAATTGCTTAAAGCTCTACTATGCGATCTTCTACCCCCTTTATATTAGCTAAGGCAGCCTTACTATACTACTTCCTCTTATAAATATTTATCTTATAACCAGACCTCTTACCGAAGTTCAACCGCCCACTAAGCCGTTTTAGGTTTCACCTTCGTTAGAAGCCTTACCTCCACCTTACTGCCTAGGGCGCTAATTCAAAATCTAAGCCTTACAGCCTCCCTATAAGGCCAAGGCACTTATAAAGAACCTTCTTTTAACAGACCTTTTAAATGGCTATTCACACGTTTATTCCTTAACCTTGCCTTCTATCCAGCCTGTAAAGCGCGCAGCGCACATCCCTTAGTATAGAACCCTTGGTACACAGCCCTAATATAGATAACTTAAGAAACTAAGAACCCCATAAAAGCTCCAAAAGGCTGATCCTTAGCCTCTTCAGTTCAGATATTTTCAGACTTTAGCCCGACTCTACTCTAAGAGGGAGAGCCTAATATTTCACCCATTTTCCACGAATACAGCAGTATCATAGTATTATAGTATCCCTCACAAGCGCCTAGTAATCCCACTGACATTGGCTGACCCTTATGTATTAGAAGAGATGGCTAGATATAAATACAGTCCTATTGACCTTGAAGGCCCTTTACTTCGACTTATCCGGCTTTTTAAAGGCTCATTTCTAGACGATATTTAATGCGAAATTTTCCTGGCATAACTCCATGGATACAAGAAATGCATGCCTTATAAGGCATTGTCGTACACTTGGGGAAGCATAGAGAGAACATCCGAGATCACGACCAACGACTGCACGCTAGCCGTTACGGAAAACTTACACCATGTACTTCGTTATCTACGCTACAAGTACACTAATCGCATTCTATGGATTAACCTTATTTGCATTAACCAGGATAACTTTCAAAAGCGAAGTCACTAAGTTGCGTAAATAAGGGATATATATAAGGAGGCTGAATAGGTTCTAATCTGGCTAGGCCTGCCTATTTACAACACTAACCTTTCTATGGACTTTATGAGAGGATATTAACAGAGACATAGGATCTAGGGGAATAGGGTTCCTCAGGCTAACCTTTGGATTGATACTTAGCTAAGATCTAATTCTAAGGAGTATCCGCAGAGTAACGGACTTAAAGAACTCCTTAGTCGACCATGGTTCCGGAGAATTTGGGTTTTATAAGAGGTCGCTAACACACAAGTCGCTACAATTATTTGTGGCCAGAAATCTATTTTATTATAGATTTTTGCTTTTGCACCTTCTATATTAAATGTCTAGCTAGATAAACACTGCTAAGCCGTCTTAGATATAATGCTAGGCCTAAGGAGAAGGCAGTCTTGGTGGACTAAAAGGCGGAATATCTATACGCTCCTCTTAAAATTCTATAAAAGTAAAGTAACTAACTAGCGGGATATGCTCTTTACTTTATTAGGCATCTCGTCCAATATATATAATAATAACGCTCTATATGCAGATTATTAAAAGAGCCTAGACTAAGTTATTATAGAAACCGCGTTAATTTTACTCTTCGGCGTTAATTTAGAGAAATTCTCAATTGCTCTCCCTTATAAGACGCTGCTGGAGCTTATAGAAAACCTAGGCTTAATATTTATTAAAATACTCCGCAAGATAATTAAAGAAGGAGATAGTTAGAGAATAGAAATGCTTCTAGCGAACCCTAATATTAATGTCAACGTTAACTTAATGGACAAGGATAGACAGATACTACTTTTATAGATAGTAGAGAAGGACCACGAAGTAGCGGATAAGCTACTGTTAGCGCAGCCTAATATTAACGTTAATATCAACTTGACGGACAAAGATGGACGGATACTATATTTATGGATAATAGAGAAGGACCACGAAGCAGTGGATAAGCTACTGTTAGCGCAGCCTAATATTAACATTAACGTCAACTTGACGGATAAGGATGGACGGACACTACTTTTATAGGCAGCAGAGAAGGACTACAAAGCAGTAGTTAAGCTGCTGTTAGCGCAGCCTAATATTAACGTCAACTTAATAGACAAGGATGGACGGACACTACTTTTATGGGCAGTAGAGAAAGACTACAAAGCAGTGGTTAAGCTGCTGTTAGCGCAGCCTAATATTAACGTCAACTTAACAGACAAGGATGGATGGACACCACTTTTATGGGCAGTAGAGAAGGACTATGAAGTAGTAGTTAAGCTACTGTTAGCGCAACCTAATATTAACGTTAACTTAACAAGCGAGGATAGACAGACACTACTTTTATAGGCAGCAGAGAAGGACCATAAAGTAATAGTTAAGCTGCTGTTAGCGCAGCCTAATATTGACGTCAATTTAATAAGAAAAGATGGATATATACCACTTTTATAGGCAGTAAAGAAGGCCCACGAAGCAGTAGTTAAGCTACTGTTAGCGCAGCCTAATATTAACGTTAACTTGACAGCAAAGAATGGACGGACACCACTTTTATAGGCAGTAGGGAAGGACCATAAAGTAGTAGTTAAGCTACTGTTAGCGCAGCCTAATATTAACGTTAACTTGTTAGGTAAGGATGGACGGACACCACTTTTATGGGCAGCAGAGAAGGACTACGAAGCAGTGGTTAAGCTGCTGTTAGCGCTGCCTAATATTAACGTCAACTTGACGGACGAGGATGGACGGACACCACTTTCATGGGCAGCAGAGAAAGACTATAAAGCAGTAGTTAAGCTACTGTTAGCGCAGCCTAATACTGACGTCAACTTGACGGGCGAGGATGGACGGACACCACTTTCATAGGCAGCAGAGAAGGACCATAAAGTAGTGGTTAAGCTACTGTTAGCGCAGCCTAATATTAACGTTAACTTAACAGGCAAGGATGGACGGACACCACTTTTATGGGCAGCAGAGAAGGACCACGAAGCAGTAGTTAAGCTGCTGTTAGCGCAGCCTAATATTGACGTTAACTTGACAGACAAGGATGGACGGACACCACTTTCGTGGGCAGCAGAGAAAGACCACGAAGCAGTAGTTAAGCTACTGTTAGCGCAGCCTAATACTGACGTCAACTTAACGGGCGAGGATGGACGGACACCACTTTTATGGGCAGCAGAAAAGGACCACGAAGCAGTGGTTAAGCTACTATTGGGGGAATGTCAGTAAAGAAATGATGAGATTTCTACTTAATCAAAGAGGGGACGACATCCCAATTACTGAAGGGGTAGTAGTGCAGATTGCAAAGAATTTTGATGAAGAAATAATGAGGCTTCTACTTGATTGAAGAGGGGGCGACGTCCCAATTACTGAAGGGGTAGTTAAGGCAGCAGCAGGGAATGGGAGGTGGAGCGGCAAAGAAATAATAAGGCTTCTACTTGATCGAAGAGGGCGCGATGTCCCGATTACTAAAGGGGTGGTGGTGCAGATTGCAAGGAATTTTGATAAAGAAATAATGAGGCTTTTACTTGATCAAAGAGAGGGCGATGTCCCAATCACTGAAGAAGTGGTTAAGGCAGCGGCAGAGAATCAGTGGAGCGGTGAAGAAATAATAAGACTTCTACTCGATCAAAAAGGGGGCAATGTCCTAATCACTGAAGGAGTGGTTGAGGCAGCAGCAGGGAATGGGGGTGGAGCGGCAAAGAAATAACAAGGCTTTTACTTGATCGAAGAGGGGGCGGTGTCCCGATCACTAAAGGGGTGGTTAAGGCAGCAGCAGGGAATCAGGGGAGTGGTGAAGAAATAATAAGACTTCTACTCGATCAAAAAGGGGGCGACATCCCAATCACTAAAGGGGTGGTTGAGGCAGCAGGGAATGGGAGGTGGAGCGGCAAAGAAATAATAAGGCTTCTACTTGATCGAAGAGGGCGCGATGTCCCGATTACTGAAGGGGTGGTGGCGCAGATTGCAAGGAATTTTGATAAAGAAATAATGAGGTTTTTACTTGATCGAAGAGGGGGCGACGTCCCGATCACTGAAGGGGTGGTTGAAGCAGCGGCAGGGAATTGGGGGAGCGGCAGAAATGAAATAATGAGGCTTCTACTTGATCAAAGAGGGGGCGACGTCCTAATCACTGAAAGGAGGGGCAAAGAAATAAAGGGGTAGTGGCGCAGATTGCAAGGAATTTTGATAAAGAAATGATGACACTTCTGCTCGATTGAAGAGGGGGCGACGTCTGTTAAGGCTGTCGCCTTCTCGCCAGACGGCAAGCTGGTTGCGTCGGCCTCAGACGATGATACAGTACGGCCCTAGGCGCCACTACACATGCTTTTAAGAATTGCTCCGCTTCTACCTTAGCGTTTTCTAAAGACAGTCTGTACTTCAAACTAACCGAGGCTTATATTTTTATCTATAATTATTCTCTTTAAATCTCTATTTTATAGAGGGGCTAGGGGGTAAGCGCGAATATATCACTTCCCACGTGGTGTCCTGCGGTTATTGATAATCAACATGGTCTGTGCGCGAACATCAAAAACATCGTCAATTGTCCTTATTTGATTGGTTAATCCTTATCGATAATGGCAGGACGTACACCACCGTGGGAAGTGATAGTGGGGTAATTTGCCACTTTACAGAGAGAAGCTTTTAGAAACATCTAGATGCGTGTCAAAATATCCATTAAAAACTACCCAAAAGTGGACAAAAACACCTCGATCACGCTAGCAGGGAGGGCGGCCGACCCGCACCGGCCAGACCATTGTTTTTGTGGCGTTTCCCAGACATTAGCGCGGTCAAAGCTACGATCCACTTTGCAAAGGAGACAGGACGTTTACACCCAAGCAAACAACAAGCCGATCTCAATGAGCGAATACACTAAGGATCCCCTCTCCTACCTACACCTCCTAACCGACTACACTGGCGGCGCGAAGAAATTCAGAAGAGAATACGTTATTAGCCTAAAGAGGTAAAAAGCTAACTAATAAGAGGGCGAGAAAATTCGACGAATAAGAGGGCGAGAAGATTTGACGAATAAGAGGGCGAGAAGATTTGATAAATAAGAGCGTAAGAAGATTCGATAAATAAGAGTGTAAGAAGATTTAACAAATAAGAGCGAAGAAGATTTGACAAATAAGAGGACGAGAAAATTTAATAAATAAAAGGGCGAGAAGATTTAATAAATAAAAAGGGCGAGAAAAAATAACCGATGAGAGGGCGAGAAAATTTAGCCAATGAGGGCGAAAAGATTTGACCAATGAGAGGGCAAGACGAGCGCACCCCAATTTTTTCTCGGGCGGTATTCAACTCCTTTCGGAACTAACGTTCCTCCAGGCACCACCCCCCAAAATTCCTCTGCGAAGTGTCTGAGAAATTATAGGCGTACGTTTGGTGTAAACTGGGTCCTTTTCCTAACGTGTGTTAATTTTAAATAACTCTAGCGGCGTAAATATATTAATTACAGTCTTAATGCGCGATGCATTTAAATTATAATCTCTTCTTTTTGATTATAATAATTGTAATTAATTAACCACTGTATTAGGGGGGGGAGATACAGCCTCAAAGTTCAAAGACGCGTTTTTGAAACTGGTCCCTCTCCGCCAGCCGCATCAAAACAGCAGCCGTACTCCACCACCACCACTCCGTTTCCTTCCAAACTCACAAAGGTGCCTCTTCTATCCTACGATAACCAGCTCACCTAATTATACTATACCTATACTAGTAGGTATGGATTTGCTTTGCAGCAGGGGGGAAGCTTTGGGCAGAGGCTTGTGTAGAGCTTTAGTAGAGCTTTGTGCAGAGCTTTGTGCAGAGCTTTGTGCAGAGCTTTGTGTAGAGCTTTGTGCAGAGCTTTGTGCAGAACTTCGTGCAGAGCTTCATGCAGAGTTTTGAGCAGAGCTTCGTGCAGAGTTTTAAGCAGAGCTTCGTGCAGGGCTTCGAGCAGAGCTTCGAGCAGAGCTTCGTGCAGAGCTTCGAGCAGAGCTTTGTGCAGAGCTTCGTGCAGAGCTTCGTGCAGAGCTTCGTGCAGAGCTTCGTGCAGAGCTTCGTGCAGAGCCACGTGCAGAGCAACGTGCAGGCGTGCAGACGTGTAGATGTGCAGGCGTGCAGACGTGCAGACGCTTGTACAGGCGATCAATTGCAGAGACGTTTGTAGAGACGATTGTATGGGCAATTATTTGGACGTTCGTATGGGCGTTCGTATGGGCGATTGATTGATTGATTAATTGTATGGACGTTTATATGGGCGTTCGTGTGGGCAATTGATCGATCGATCGATTGATTGTATGGGCGTTTGTACTGGCGTTCGTGCAGATGATTGTAGTCTTCCTAGTATATAGAACTTGTATTTGGGCTTGTTTTTGAAGGCCTTATAAGCGGCTTTATATAGGCGTTCGTGCAGGCGTTCGTGTAGGCGTTCGTGTAGGCGTTCGTGTAGGCGTTTGTACAGACATTTGTAAAGACATTTGTAGAGACATTAGGGGCACAATCAGGCTCTATTGCAGATGGATTCTGTAGAGCAAGAGGAGGGCTTTTAAATGGAGGTATTGGCAAGTTAAGTGGTGGTGTATTAGGGGGCGATATACCACGTTAAAGGCGATACAACAGTCGTCTACTAAGCAGGTGGCCTGCCTTTACAAATCGCGCCCATAATCTCTCAGACCATCGGAGAGGAATCCACCTCGGCGCTCTGTAACGTAGCTGACCGGGAAGCGAGCCACCCCACCCCACGAAGCGAGCCATATATGGAAATGCCTACCATTTCTAATTTCATAGCAAATTACACCAAAATCAAAAAGCCTTAGCACATTACACGATGCCAAATCAATCCTTGCCCTCTCGTGAGGCCGAAACTACTATAACATGCGGATCGTTGGTACCCCCTAACGAAAATTTTAAGCCGACTTTATAATTAATAAGCTGATTTAGAGCTTTAATTAACCCAAAATTTTAATTTAAAGCCTTATAATATAGAGTTTAATTAGTATAACGTGGTTAACGGGGTTTTAACCGCTCCCTTAGTTATAACCGTTTTAAACTTTTATTAGTTATTTACCACCAAATTAACATTTTTGTAACGGAACCTTGTAGCAAGTACTACAATGGGCTCGTTATTGGGCTAGGTGTATAGGTGATGTAAATTAAAGTCAACAACGTAATAATAACTGGTGGAGTGGTTGCCCAATAGATTAACTCTAATTGTATTTTAAGAATTACTATAAGGAAGGAACTATCTAGGTAGGGACTGTAGTCCTTTAAATACACGACCGTACTCCTAAGAAATCCTTCTTATACGTAATGTACGTGTGCTCTATCTACTCTATTATAGATCTTATAGATTATACAGATTACATAGATTATATTACGTGACTTGGCTACTATTCCTTATTATATAGTTTTACTAGTTCTATCCTAGACCATGCTTATATTAACTAACTAGCTTCTTCCAACTCTTCTTTAAGTAGTTATAATATTATACTTAAAGCGTCTATAATACTATTTTCCTCCTTTTTATCTTTATCCTTAAAGGTTCTAAATATCTTTAAGTTGTTTACTAAAGGTATAATATCTGTCTAATTATTTTAGTTAATATTGTTACTTATTATACCTAAAGCAATTTCTCTTTCTTCTATAGCTTAACGTGCTCGCACTATTACGGCTATACTATTGCTAGGTAAAATAATACTATCTTTATATTCTTATTGTGTAAAAAAGGGGTTAGTTTATATTGCGCTAGCGAGTCCTTTATCTTAGCAAACCTTTTTTTATTTAGAGTATACTAAAGCAAATATTTATTTATCCTACGACGTTCGCTTTATTTTTAACGCTAAGTATACGCGTCCTATAACCCTTAATAGTCTGCAAGTTCCCTAAGTAATTTGTTGTAGGGTTTTATATTTAATCTACTACTATAAAGCTTAATAGTAAGCTCTTAAGTGCTCTTAATAAATTACGCCGATCGCGAGAGGCGGAATAAGAGGCTGCGGCTACTTAACAGCGTGCTCTTAAAGCTCATCTTCTAGCCTTTACTTATCTTCTACGCCTTAAATAGGTTTATAAGAAGGTGCGTTTTAAGGAGTGGAAACTTATAAAATAAGGTCTATAGGAACTTAGTAATAAGAGGGCTAACCCTCTTCTAATTGCAAAGGAAACAACTCTAAGTAGCTTAGTAGTTGCTCTTTCTAGGTCCCCCTTAGGTAACTCATTTTTTAGCGATTCTTCCCTATTAATATTGCCTAACCTATTTTCTTTTAATACTCCTATACCTTTCCTATAGTGTTCTTTAGATTCTCTAGTAGTTCCTAGGTAGTCTTATCGTAGCCTATCCACTTTATCTTATACTATATTTTATTGTTAACGTCTTTATAACTAATAATCTTTAAAACTTACTATTTGTCCTCTTCTTATCCTCTATATATATCTGCTTCGTAAACTAGTGGCTTAATATTCCTATATACTAGCTCTAGTATTGCAATATATTATATAGGGTAGATTTTTATTTTAGCTGGTAGGTTTAACTTAAATATAACTAGTAAAATCTTTTATATAATTTTAAAAGGTCCTAGTCTAACATAGTCTAACTTCTTACTTAGTTATTAACTCTTGAAATTTTTATATAGTAGTTATACTTTATCTCCCTCCTTAAGATCTAGTCCCTTAGATCTTTTAGCGTTATAGTACTTTTTTATTCTTTACTATACTACTTTAGCTGTTTCTATAAGGTTCTTATAAAGATTTATTAATATCTCTATTCTTTACTTAGCTATACTACTTGTCTTTTTTACTTAATATAGCGATAATAATATCCTTAGCTTATATCCGTAATTCGCCTTAAATAGTAATATACCCATTCCTTCTTATAGTGTTATATTGTATATAAACTATATAACTAGTAATAATAATACCTAATTATTCTATACGTGATTAATATATTGCCTTAGATACTGTTCTAGTATCTAGTTTAGTTTTCTTATTTAACCGTCTGTCTGCGGATAATATACGGTGGAAGTTGCTGCTCTAACTCCTTATTCCACTAAAAATACCTCCTAGAATGCTACTATAAATCTTAAATCTCTATTTAACACGATTTTACTTAGTGCTTTATATCTTATAAATACTTCCTTAATATAGATTCTAGCGATATCTTCTACTAATATTTCTTCTATACACGCTATAAAGTATCCCCACTTTATAAGCTTATCTACTATTACTAAGATTACGTTATAATCTTATCCAGTAATAGGATCTCTTAACTTTAGCAACTTTATAATAAAGTCCTATAATATAACCTCCTATAGTCTCTCTAGTATTTTAATAGGTTATAGCCCTCCGTATAGCTTATGCCTTATTAATTTATTTCTTTAGTAATTTAGGCATTCTCTTATAACCCTTTATGCTAGGTTCTAGATTCTATTAATAATATACTTCTCCTAAAGTCTTAACACTAAGCCCGTAGCTCTATTATATCCTTAAGTTAATCCCTTATAGAAGTCTTTTATAAAGTGCTCTGCTATACTTCTTAGGATATACTTTACCTCTCTATGCTTATATAGTATTTCTTCTTCTAGGTATTCTAACTATTCTTCCAGTTATGCCTTAAAGATTCTTTATACCTAAAAGCTTTTTAGTAACTTATAAACTCTATCTAGTTCTTCTTAAGTTATTATAATTTTTGGATAATTATATCTAATCAATCCGTCTATATCCTTTTGCAGTAAAGCCCTTAATGGCTTCTCTTTATTTTATAGTTTAGCTTTCTAACTTAGAGCATCTACTTACGTATTATTTGTACCCTTAGTATACTAAATCTTAAAATAGTATTCTATAAGCATCTTTACCCATCTAACTTATCTTTAGTTAAGTTCCTTTATTATTAGGAATCCCGTTAAATTCTTATAATCTATTTTAACTATAAATAGTTTCTCTATACCTTATAAGAATGCTCTCTATATTTTTAGTGCTGTAACTATACCTAATAACTCCTTATTATAGATGTTATAGCTTAACTCTAGTAGTATTATCTTCCAACTATAGTATACTACTAGGTGCTATCTATCTAGATACTTTTATATAAAGTATACCCCTAGTATAAAGTCTAATGCATCTATTTTTATAACTATTTCTAGTCCTAGTTAATAGATTTTAAAAACTAGCTATTAGGTAAACAATTCTTTAACTTTCTTAAACAGTTCTTATTATTCCTTTCCCTATACCTATAGTTCTTCTTTCTTCGTTAATTGCGTAAATAGTTTAATATCCTTTAACTATTACGCTATAAACCTTTTGTAGTAATTATAAAAACCTAAAAACAATCTTAATTATATAACGTTCTCTAGTTCCTACTAATTTACTATAGCCTTAATCTTCTTTAGATCTATACTAAGTTAGCCTAATTTAATAATAAATTTAACAAAATTGGTTTTCCTAGTAAAGAACTTATATTTCTTAATTACTACTAGCATCTATTTCTCTTATAGTCTCTTTAAGACCCATTTAACGTGTTCCCCATATTCTTCCTTAGTTATTAAGTAGATAATAATATCGTTAAGATATACTATAATAAATTTATCTAAGTATTCTCCTAATACATTATTAATACGCTTTTAAAACGTTACTAGTGCGTTTATAAGCCTAAATTGTATAACTAATAGTTTATATAGTCCTTCCTTTAACCTAAAAGCTGCCTTCTATTTATTACCTTTCTTAATTCTAATCTAATAGTATACCTATCTCAGATTTATCTTTATAAAGATTTGTACATTACCTATCCTATCTTAGATTTCACTAATTAAAGGTAAAGGATACCTATCCTTTTTAGTGATGTTATTTAACTATCTATAGTCAATATATAGCCTTAGTTTACTATTCTTCTTTAGTATAAATAGTACTAGATAACCCGCTAATAATTGCGATGGTCTAATATATCCCTTTTATAGATTTTCTTAGACAAACTCTTTTAATGCTCTACCTTCTTTTTTAGTAAGCTTATAGATTAAAAAGAACCTTAAGTTTATTCCTAGTTCTAATTCTATTTTATAGTCCCATACTATATACTTTAACAGCTTTTTACTTTCTAGTAACTATAGTTTCTTACTATACTTATAGTATCTCTTTAGTATATAGCCTAGTCCTTTCTCTATTTCTTTATAGGTCGCCCCTACTTAATACCATACTATCTTAGCTTATTATTATATCTTGCGGCATTAAGTATCCCTAATATTAACCTAACCTATAATTTAATCGATCTTTAGATTATATTCCTATAACTAAGGTATTTCTAGTACTACCTTATTATTTCCTAATAGTAATATATTAAAAGATATCTTAATTTATCTCCCTTTAATAGTTAACTAAATAGGTCCTGTTTTAAGGTTAATAATACCTCCTTTATAGGCTATCGGATCTCCTAAAATCGTTACTAATAGGTAAAATTGCTCCTTTTTCCTATGTGGTAGCCCTATCCTTTTAACTGCTGCTAGTAATATATAGTTTCTTATTACTCCACTATCTATTAATGCTTTAAACTATTAATCTCGCTACTTAACTTGTAAATTTAGGTATTGTCCTTAAATTCCTTTAAGGGTTTAAGGCTCTACTATTAGTTCCCTTTAGTTCCGTAGGCCTCTACTTTTTCTAACTATTAGCTACTTAATCCTATTTATACTTAGTCTACTTTTAACTAATACTTAGTTTACTTTTTATCTTTAATATACTATAGATATATTTTCTCTAGGCATTCCCACCACTATTATCCGTCTAGGTATTTTTCTATAAGGAATCTTCCTAGTTAAAGTATTAAGTCCCCTTAGCTTTATACTTCCGCTAGGTGCTAACTATATATATACTTAACGTTTTTATGCTTTACCTTATCTAGTGCCTAATATATCCTTACTAGGTACTTCCAGTTCTTATCTTTAGGTACTTTATATATATTATACGCATTATCTATATATATAATCTATACTAGTGTATAATATACTTAGTGTCTTAGGTTAACTCTTGGCTTATCTTTATCCTTAAGTTTAAATCTTTCTTATATTAATTTAAGCGTTATAGCTTTATTTATAGGTACTAAGATTTACCTCTTACTTCTTTAGTCCTCTAATTACTCTTCTAGGTCTTTTAACGTTATAATTAAGGCTCCTTTAATATGACTTATCGCCTTTTCCGTAATTAGGTAGTCTTGGATAACTTTTCGTCTAACTATATATAGAAATCTTCCTACTTATCGTTATGCCTTTGCCTATACTACTTTTAATATAGCTGCTGGAGTATATATAGTTTGTCTATAAGGAAGTATCTTCTTATTACTGCGTCGTAATAGCCCTTTATATATCGTTCCTTAAACCTAGTTAGAAATTTTAAATCCTTTTCTTATTCTAGTTCGGTAAGCTACTTAGCTCTTAGTATGCCTACTCTAGGCCTATTAGTGATTCTTTATATAGGTGCTCTGTCCCTTATATAACTTAGTATACTAGATCTCTTATCTAGTTTCTGTTCTTATTATAAGGTAATTTTTACCCTAAATTCTTTTATGGTTTCTTTCCTTTTATATCTTATAAGTAGATCCTTAAAGTCTTCTTACTTCCTAATCTTATTAATAGTCCTTATTTATATCTCAAAATCTTAGTTCTATAGAATTCTTAATCCTAAGCTTGCCTCTATTTTAAGCTTTACTCCTACCTTAGTCTAACTAGGCTTAGGTGTTTTTATTTTATCTTAAGAGTTTTAAATCTTACTTATTTCGTCTTAAGAATCTTATACCTGTAGGAAATTCTATCCTAAGCTTATTTGTATATTTTTAAACTAAGCTATTACTCTACTCTACCGGTTTCTGTTTATTATAGGTCCTTAAGCCTACCTTATCTTATTTTAAGAATCTTAGTTATCTTTTATCTTATCTTAAAAATCTTAAGCCTTTGGCTTTTTGCCTTTATTAAGTAATAAATTAGTACTAGCAATTATTTGCTTACTTAGTCTCTATAAAATACTTTTTCTTTTATTTTATAAAGCAATAGATACCATATCTAATGGTGTTATAACTCCTGTTACTAAACCTTACTCTATAGCGGTCTCAGTTTTTACTTCTAATATGACTTCTCTAAGGTTTATACGCTTTTAGTAAGCTGCCTTTATTACCTTATTATCTGTAAATGTTTTACCTATATTAAACTTGTTATCTTAAATATCTAATCTATGTAATGGTTTGTTAGTTCCTTTACACTCTAAGGATTTTAGCTCCTATAGCTAATAGCTTACGCTATACTTAGCGTCTTTATAAATTTAGTACGCGTTATTATAATAAAATGCAAAACTTCTAATTAAATACTCTTTTGTTCCTTATAGTACACTATTGTCCCTTTATATATATATGCCTTCTGCTATTAGTCTAGTTCTCTTTATTATATAGTAATTCTAACTATCTTTATAATCCCTTATAAAATGACCTTATTTCCCGCAATTTATATAAGCTCTATCTTTAAACCACTGACTTTGCTATAAAGTTTGCTTAAATGTCTTCTACTACTAAAATCCCTGGTTTAGCCTCTACTCCTTAGTTTTATAATTACTAGATTCTTAACCTCTAGGTTTTTATAGTTTCTTACTCTATCTCTTATAGGCTTCTTTAGTACCGCTTAGGTCTATTAGCTCTGCGCTATACTATAGTTTCTAACTTAGCTTTAGTTATTATGTACTTTATATCTTATATAGCTATAGAACTCTATCCTAACCCTTCTTAGCCTATTCCCTTTAGTAGATCTAATTATTAATCTTAATTGCTTAATCTATTAAATCCTATAGGGTGTCCGTATCTTCTATTAGGACAATTACGTCCTAGACTTTAGCCTTAAGTCCTTACTTATATTATGCTATAAGCGCCTTATTATTCTACTTAACTTATATCGCTAATATCTAGAACTATATAGTGTACTTAATTACTAAGGTTCGGTGCGTAATATCCTAGAGTTTTCTTTCCACTATAGTTACTGCCTTTAGGTCTCTAAATATTTATATAAGTTACTCCGTAAACCCCTCCTAGCTTAAGAATATAAATTATACCTCCTAGTTAGTGGTTATTATTCCATTTACCTATATTTCTATAAGGTAAGACTTAAACCACTTAAGTGCTCTTCCTAATAGGAATAGTCCCATATAGGCTATTTGATCTATAGGTGTTAGCAGTTTCACCCCTTCTTATATAACTTTAAAGTGTATTTACGTGAAAAATCCTTTAAGTTTTAATCTCTTTCCTAGGAATCTCTTAATAGATGGTAACTTAATCTTTGCCGTACTAACCCTATTAATCCTTTCTTCTAACGCTGTATTGTTTATTATTAACTAGTTAACTATCTTTTATAGTTATCTGACCGTTATAGGTTGCTATAAGTTAGTATCTGCTATACTTATATTACCTACTAATCTTAAAGTAGTTGCCGCCGTTAATGGCGTTATGGCGGCTGCTTTTAGTGGCATATTATTTAACTTTTTGTATTTAGTACTATAACTAGGTAGTAATTATATAACGGAACCTTATAGTAAGTACTACGGTAGGCTCGTTATTAGGCTAGGTATATAGGTAGCGTAAATTAAAGTTAATAACGTAATAATAACTGGTAGAGTAGTTGCCTAATAGATTAACTCTAATTGTATTCTAAGAATTACTATAAAGCAGAGAACTATCTAGGTAGGGACTATGATCCTTAAATACACAACCGTACTCCTATAAAATCCCCTTTATACGTAATATATATATACTTTATCTACTCCGTTACGGATTATATAGATCCTATAGATTATATAGATCACGTTATATAACCTTAATTACCATTCCTCGTTATATAGCTCTATCGGCTCTATTCTAAACCGTGCTTATATTAACCAACTAGCTTCTTCTAACTCCTCTCTAAGTAGTTATAACATTGTACTTAAAGCGTCTATAATAAGGAGTACGTTTATAAAGTCCTATAACAGCTCTATAAGGCTAGCCTCTAGGTTAATATTAAGAAGTTAGAGTTTAGTATTAAGCGTATAAAGTACCTAGGTTTTATTATTAGTATAAACGGAATTAAAGCCAACCTAGAGAAAATAGCCGTAATTAACTAGTAGGCACCCCTACGGACCATAAAGGGGGTATAATTATTTTTAGGTTTTTATAACTTTTATTAACACTTTATTAAGAACTATAGTAGGATTGCCTAGCCTCTTAACTGTCTTACTAGAAAAGACTAGCCCTTTTACTTTAACGCTATATATAGGCAGGCCTTTAATAAGCTTAAAAACGGCTAGTATCGGCTCCCCTACTTGCCTATTTTAACCTAAAACAGCCCTTAATGCTAGAAACTAATACCTTAAATAGTATAATAGCTAATATTTTTTCCTAAAAGTAACTAGATAGAGAATGGCACCCTATTATATACTATTTAAAGACTGTAATAGATGCCAAGCTAAACTACCTATAAGAGTATATATATTAGATCCCGCCGCGCTTACGAATAAGTTCGCAAGCACTCTATATCTTTTTGGCCGTATAGCGACGTAGAGGCGGGATACGTTACACTACCATATCTATAATAAAGAAATGCTAGCTATTATCTCTAGCTTTTAGCACTAGCATATACAGCTAGAGGGGACCCCTAAGCTAATTAAGGTAGTTTTAGATTATAAGGCCCTAGAATACTTTATAATAACTAAGGCCCTTATAGCCCGGCAGGCACGCTAGGCGGATATTCTATCTTAGTTTAACTTTTTAATTATATATAGACTAGGCGCTATAAACTACGCAAACGCTCTTATAAGGCGCGAATAAGACCTAAATAACTAGATGGCTATAAAGATATTATTACGGACCTAGGCGCTACTATAACTAAAACACCTTAACCCTTAAATATAGGCAGAACTAAGCACGGACTCCTTAGGCGCCAAAATATATCCTATTAACTCCTCTAAACTTAACCTTATTAATAAACTACTATAGGCCAACTAAACGACCCCCTCTTTATAGGAGTACCGTAAAAAGGCAAAGAATATTACTAGCTTATGGTCCCTTAAAAATAGACTACTTAAGTACTAAGAATGGCTAGTAGTAGCTAAAAAATAGAACTTATGGACCTAGCTTATTGCCAAAGCTTATACCTAGGTCTCTACGGCCTACCCTAGAAAAAATAAGACCCGTAAGATTATTAGTAACCGCTATTACTGGCCCAGAATAGTTATAAATATTGACCGTTATATACGGAACTGCGACAGCTGCTATAAATATATAATCCTATAAAATAAGACCCTAGGACTATTAAAACCACTCCTAATACTAAAACGCCCCTAGCAATATATCTCTATAGACTTCTATAAGCCATTTATAGACCGTAACGGATATAATATAGTTATAATTCTAGTTAACCACTTTAGTAAGCGCCTATTTTTAATCCTATATTATAAGAATATTAATGCTAAAAAAGCGGCCCAACTGTATATTTACTATATTTACTAAATTTACTAAATTTACGGACTACCGGATACTATTATATCCGATTATAGGCCGTAATTTATATTAGCTTTCTAGAATAAGTTTATCTAGATCATAGGTATTAAGCTAAAGCTTTTTATAGCATACTACCCCTAGACAGATAGTTAGACGGAAATTGTAAATTAATACTTAGATTAGAGACTTTAGCCCTTTATTAACTACTTCTAAGATAACTAGGCTAAACTGCTACCCCTAATAGGCTATACCTAAGCAACCCTACCCTATAACTCCATAGGATTTGCCCCTATTTAACTAGAAATGGGCTACTTACCCTATATAAGCTTTAACTAGGAAAGACTAGAAAGACCCCAAACTATATATAAAAAACTATTTTATAAGGAAGCACGGCAGTACGTAAATAATAGCCTATATAAATCTAGAAAAGGCCTAGAAATTAATATAATAGTAAGCAAATAAGTATAGGCGAGAGCCTAACTTTACCGTAGGAGATATAGTCTAAGTTATAATAAAGAACTAAAAAATAGAACGACCTAGCTATAAGCTAGACTATTAAATAGCAAGGTTCTTAAAAAGATAGGCAACTTATATAAAGTAAAGCTCCTAGATTTAATTAAGGTTTACTATATTTTCTCTCTAGATAAACTATAGAAAGCTATAAATAACCTATTACCTAGATAAAAGAATAACCATCCCCTACCAATCTAAGTTAATAGCAACGATAAATAGGAAATTAAAGAAATACTAGCCTATAAGCTTATAAGGGGAACGTAAAACTATTATATTAGTTGGAAAGGGTATAACTTAGACCCTACTTAGTACCTTATATAGAACTTTATAGGTAGTCCCTATAAGCTTTAAGAGTTTTATAGTAGTTACCCTAATAAACCCAGGCCTCTAAAATACCTTAACAAGTAAATAAAGTGC
>Ga0307515_10006348_pt1 | contig 23663 bp, 2 predicted proteins | sample 17_EM_MG_FD_194513 | JGI IMG/M metagenome (GOLD analysis project Ga0307515, IMG submission 194513) | Populus trichocarpa ectomycorrhiza microbial communities from riparian zone in the Pacific Northwest, United States - 17_EM | ecosystem: Host-associated > Plants > Roots > Unclassified | place... | reverse complement strand
TTTTTTTTTGTGTGGGTTGGGGGGGGGGGGGGGGGGGGGGGGGGGGGGGGCCTGGGGGGGGGGGGAGGCGGTAGTAGTGGTGGTGGCTGCGATAGAAGAGGGTCGAAGGAGATACTAATAATTTAGGAAGAGGATTAAAGATAATTTTAATAAAAAGGTAGACTAATCTAGGATATCTGGCCTAATTTATAGATAAGCTATCTAATATCTTTACAAAAAAGAGGGGCGTGTAATATGGTAAGATTATTATAACGCTATTCGTGGCGTTTTATAAAAGGCTTATTCTAAAAGCTAAGTTATAGATATAGCTTATAAACTATAATAACTTCCTAAAAATATAAGGATGCTTTACTACTTAATTTCTAATAGGGTTATAAGCATGCATATATATACACTAATGGAAAATATATAAAAAGTTATGCACCTAAAAGTCTATAAAACTTAGAGCGTATATAATACGGATAAGGTCCCTATAGGGGTATATATTACTTTGCTCTTTAACTATACTTTAGGCGTTAAGAAATATGGGGACGCTGTTAATATTACGGGTAGTAAAGATAGGCGAAGGTTAAAGTTTTATTACTATAGGCGTTAAATAATAAACTTTATTTACGGATATTATATTCTAAAAAAAAAAATCTTAATAAGTATAGAGATAGGGTAGGGAAATAGCTTGCTAATTTAAGTACTTAGTTCTTAAGATTTAAGGCTAGCTACTATTTAGAGCTTTAGGTCTCCTAAGTATATAAAAGGGTAAAAATAAGAAATCTAAGTCCTAAGCGCCGCTGCAGCTTTAGGCCTAACGAAGTACCTAGTTATTAAGATTCTAAAACCTACCTATATACTAGTCTAAATAAAAGGGTATAAATAAGCACTTAAAGCCCTAATTGCCGCCGCAGCTGTAGGCCCACTAAAGTGCCTAGCTATTAAGGTTCTAAAACCTACCTATATACTAGTCTAAACCGCACTACAAACCACTTTTATAAAATCTTGGTTAAGCTTTATTATACCTTCCCTAAACTATCTAGAGCTAATCTTTTATCCTATATATACAGAATATAATTAGGTTAGCTCTTACACTAGACCTAGCGTCTATTATACATAAATTATACCAGGATTTTAGTACTATAGTTACTCGTCTAGTGGAGATAGTCTGAATATTAAGTTATATAACTTTTAAGCTTGGAGTATAGGCTAAAATAAGCACCAATTATCTTAACAACCTATAACTTCGTTAATTTTGCTTAGTAATTATGCGGATAATAGCCTTACTTTAACTTTTCCTAGCTCTAGCTCTAAAAACTCTTTAAATTTATATAAAGAAGCCCTATCTACTTTAAAAATATTCTCTTTATCTTTAAGGACCTAACCGCCCAGGAATACTATATTAGTTATTTACTCTATAATATACTCTAGTAGAGATAGAATATATACGTTTAGGAGAAGTCCTTTAGTTATATTTATATGCACCTCTAGCTACTAGGGCATAATTCTCTATATCCTCTCCTTATAATATAGCGAGGTAAAGAGTTAACCTAGTTAAGAGCAAAGGCGCTACTAAGAGCGCCCTTTATATAACTAAGTATCCCTATAAATACTTCGCGTTAGGCGTAGTAGCCTACTAACTTTTAGACCGTTCCTATACTTCTATTAACTCTTCCCTAGTAGGACGCCACCGTAATATAATCCCCTATAAAAGTGACTATGATATCCTTAGAGTTATGCAAGCTACGCTTAAAATACTTTATATTAATCTTTTAACCTATAAAATACCTATTTAAGAGGAAGTATAGAGATATTTTACGCCTTAATAAAAATTAATAGGTTGCTTTAATAACCACTAAGTCTAATATAGTTTTACCTTTACGGCATTTAGCTTTAAAAAAAGGAAATAAGTACTTACTATCTCTTTTTTAGGGAAACTAATATTAACTTTTAAGAGGGAAATTTTTAATTGGATATGTCTAAATCTTAATAGCAAACCTGTCCCTCTTCCCGCTCCAAAATTCCCTTAGCCTTTTACTCTCTCTTTAATATTTTAGCTTTTTATATAAGGTAGCGTATTAAATAGCTTTAAAAAAGGGTGTTAATAACGACTAGAACTGGAGGTTTAAAAGTAAATATAAAGAGATTTTCCTTATGACATTTACTAAACCTAAATCTATTAAGGTTAGGAGCTATTCTATATATATATCCTACACTCTAACTATTTTATAAATAGAGAAAATATTAGCCTTTTACCCTAATCCCTTAAAGCTATATAATTCTTTAGTATTTATATAGTTTACCTAAAATAGGCTGTAATTAAATAGTTACTAGGAGTTATAGAACTTAGAGTTAATAAATGATTGGATAAAATTACTAAGAATAGACAGGATAAACAATTTCGTTAGTTAGATAGAATTGCTTAAGTAAAATAGATACTAAAAAGATTAATACAGAGCATAGAAGAAGATACTCTCTTTAATAGCGGAAGCTAGGCTATCCTAGTTAACTGCGATAGAGGATTTAAGTAGCTAATAAGGGACTTTAATAGGTATAGAGGCTTAAGACATTAGCTTTACTTTAATATAAAAATGCTATAGAATTAGAACCTAATATCGCCATACCTTAGCTATTAGGAGTGTAGGATATAAGCCATTAAATATAATATAGCGTTATTATATTGCCGTAGTGTTCTAAAGTTACTACTAGTGGTACAGTAATGCCTAGATATTAACCTACTTAATAATAATTAGATCTTGCCCTCTTTTTAAAAGCTCCTCTTTTTTAGTAAGGCCGTTATACGGTAGCTTTATTTAATCCTATAATTTAATAAGTCATTATACGCCAGTAGGGATCGCGATTGGCCCTTTAGTATGCTACTTTAATAATATAATAGGGTGTATAAACTTTGTCTAATTAGTTTAGGTATATTCTTCGTTAAAGGAGCGCTAGCTATAGTGGACATCTTTATAGCTATATTAAGCTTCTCTTTACTACTTACTTTTACTTTATAGAAAATATCTTTAAAGCTCTAAACTGCTACTAAGGTTCTGTATAGTGCGCTTAATCTTTACCCTATTTATATTTCTTCGCCTATTTAAGTAGTATAGTTAAAGCTTATATAAGATAGCGCTATATGTTAAAGGAGCTTTTTTATAGCAATAATTTAAGAATAGGTAAGTAGTTTGTCCCTTAAGGTATATAACTCCTTAAAGTAAGTTTGCCTTCTAGGGCGGGAAGCGATCTTCCTATATAGCGGAGATGGTGGGTACGCTTATAGTAGGCTTAAATGTAATTATATATAATAATAGTAGGGCTAACTAGATAATGGATGCTAGCATTAAATAGATTAACCTTTGCTAAAAAGGCGGTAATAGAACGATATATAGGCTATAAGGTAGCAGGGAGGTAATCTAATTAGAGACCTGCTTTGCGCCGCTACTAGGCTAGTTAACGTTAAATAAAAAATATTAAGTAACTAAATTATAATAAGTGAAATATAGGCTGTAAGTAAAAGGTTTAGTTTAAGTATCTATATAATATCTATTTGTTAATAGTTCCCTATTATATAGCTCTAGAAGACAATGTATTTACTAACTATTAATACTATAAGGAAACCTACTAAATACTAGACTGCTACTCCCCTATATAGTCTCCCTTTAGAATATATTTTCTTAAGTTACCTCTTATAAACCCTTTATAGGGGTTAGCTGTATACCGTAAAACTAATAAGATAAGCTTTTTGTAACGTAGGGTTTATAAAAATATTAAAAGTAAAACCCTCTACTATATTAACTAAGAGCTCCGCACCTTAGCTTATATATATTTTATTAATAATAAGGGTCGTTAAAAACTTAGTTTCTTAAAAGGCCATCTCTATATCCATAAAATAAGTGGTAAAATTTATATTAGACACCTCTATAATCTACAACATTAGGATTTTATCCTCTATATTAGATAAGTAGGGGCCCTACTTTTAGGGATGGAATCTCATCGTCCTTAAATGTTTTGTAACTTTTAAATATAATAAACTTCTTATAGCTCGCAACGCCTAATACCCACTTATTTATAGTGGAATCTATTATATTAGGAGGGGTAATAGTAATTTCGGTAAAATAATAAGATAATTTTCAAGGCGATAGAGATAAAGGTCTTATATAATTAAAACTAGATACTAAGGAGGGTTTAAAGAGCTTATTTAAGCGTGTGCGGGTTAGGCTAGATTAACTAAATACGGCCCCTATCTCTAACCTAGTATTACAGATACGTATACTATTTTATAGTTTCTTAATAGGAGCATACGGTATAATATAGTTGCTATAGGTAATAAAGACCGGTAAATACCTGTATGCGAGGTATTAAGCTAAGACTATAAATAGGAGGGTGCTATAATATATATTTCGAGGCTATAAACGGACAAATACCGCTTACTTCTAGTTATGCTCTAAATAGTGACAAAGTGTAAGATAATTAGTAAGTAATAAAGGTTAGGGATGGCTTAAAGCCCCTATAAGACGAATGTAACTGCATAAAGCGGGGCAAATGCGCATAGCTGGTATGCTTATTATTAGGAGGTTACTAAAGGAGGTCTTATGGCTAATTTATTAGATGATAATAGTACTTAAATAAGCTAGATATACTTTAAAGTATACTCTAAGCACTAGAAGAGAGTAGATATATAACAATATATAGATAAAATACTTATAGATAAAAACTATCCGAATATAAGCTTAGGTAAAAGTGTTTATTAGCCCTCTGGTTATTTAGTATTGCTCCTACTATATAATAAAATTGCCTTCTTATAGACTTTAGGTAAGTCTACCCTAGTTTCTAATAGCTAATAGTATAGGCTTTTTACTAGTACTAATTTACGCTTTCTACTTCTTCTGTTTAAAGGCCCACTTTAGAAAATAACGGTAAATTGCTTTTTCCTTCTTACCGCTAGAATTTTGCTGTTATCTAAATACGTATAGTAAATAGTGCTACGGTATATTTAAATTGTATTCTACGGCGCTCTTAATTACCATGCTTGGGATATTAGAGAAGTTTTTAGGGATTGTTATAATAGCAGATAATAAGCTGTATAATTAAAATATTATAGCTTACTATAAAACGTAAATACAAAGCATTTAGGGTTAAGGAAGAAGACCTTACCTAGTATGACTTAATTATTACTACTAACACCTTCTAGTTGCTCTTGAAGTTATAGACCGGAGAAAAAGTCTAGAAATTAGGCTCTTTAGTTAATATAGTAAAGCGGTAGTTCTAGTAGGTAGGAAGGCTATTTTTAGTAATAAGAAGCCACGATATTACTATAGCAGCTAATAGTTAGTAAAGAGTATTATAGATAACTCCTTTAATAGGCTACGCGGAAAGCCTATTTATATTACGCGAGAGTACTCTATATAGTGTTTAGATGCATTAAGGAGCAGTTTAGCTAAGTTACCCTTTTTAAAATATTACGGTAGGTTTTAGGGCATTTTTTGTTATTAATCCTACTCCTTTATACTAAATGCCCGTAGAAGACTAATTAGGTACAGATAAGCTATAACTAGTAAGTAGGAAGGCTATGGATTAAATAGGCGGTAGAGGTATATATAGTTAAATATAAGGTACAGGATACCTATAGGGTTAGTAGGTATAGAAAGGTACGAGCTATATAGCTACTTACTTTTAATTGCTTTTAGGGTTTAGTATTAACTCTTTTTTTTAGTAATTGCCGTTATTTAGGGGGATTAGGGGCATAAATATATTTAATAAACTTCGCATCTCTTTTATAGTAAGATAATTAGTAACTAGAATTTAGAGTAAAAAGAGGGATAGGTTTATAGTAAGGTATAAAATTAACCTAGTTTAGGAGTAAAGGGTGCTATTAAGAGCGCTAATATAGCTATAGCTATATTAGCGTTCTTAGTAGCGTTCTTTATATAACCTTAAGTACCCTTATAGACACTTTCTTTTATACTTATTCCTATATAGTAAAATGCCACCGTAATACCCGTAAGCCTTTAGCGATCGCGATCCCCTATAAGAGGGAATACCTATTTAAGAGAAAGTATAGAGGCCTTTAACGCCTTAATAAAGATTAAAAGGTTACTTTAATAACTACTAAGTTTAGTACAGCTTTACCTCTACGGCACTAAGCTCTAAGAAAAGGAAAGAAGTACTTACTATCTCTTTGCCAGGGAAGTTAGCATTGGCTTTTAGAAAGGGAAGTTTCTAATTAAATGTGTCTAAATTTTAATAGCATTATAAGGGGAGGATGGAAACTTAGGGGTATATAGAGAATTATGCCCTGGCGGCTAAAGGTATACGTTAACTATAAAGTTGCCCTATTGCCCTAACGCCTCGCTAATTTTTCCTGCCTTATATTCTCCTATACTTACAATATTTACCCTATTTTTATAATATTAGGCCTAATACTATATAGATCCTACTTTTGTTCTTACTAGTATTATAGTTCTAATTTCCGTACCCGTAGTAATATTTAGCTATTCTACTACTATTTAAAATATCTATTTTATGGAGTCTCCGAAGTTTATTTATTTGTAGCAGCTATAGGGTTTTCTTATTGCTAGTTATATAGGTTGTTTCTTTACTATTATTATAGTAGGTATATTTATATTATTAAATTAGGTAAGGCCTAAGGAGTGGGCCTATTATAGCTTTATAAAGGCTAGCTTAACACTGTTGTTATATAGCATACCAGTTCTTAGTTTACTTTTTCTATTATTATTAATTTGCGAGCTAAGCCTATAAAACTACTAGGATCTAAGATATTAGCCCTTCTCGTGTTTAAAGCGTCTAGGTGGGATAATATGTCTCTATAAACCTGGATTGCTAAATATAGTATATTAACCATAATAAGTATATAAGCCCGCCTCTGCGTCCTTACGTTCCCTATAAGGAGCTATAATATTTACTAATTATAGCTTTTCTGGAATGCGTAGATCGGACGGGGGTATTAAATGTCTTAGTAGAATAGTAACTTGCTTTTAATATGTATAAAAAGGGAAAGGGTTAACTAGCTTAGCCTATAATTACACTTACCATTAAATAGGGTTAAATTTAGATATAATAGAGAGCTCCTTAGCCTTAGATTTATTCAGTTAGGTTAATATTCTATTAGGTTAAGCAACACCCTATTAGCTCTAATAGAAAATAAAAACTACTTTTTCTTTTTAATAGCCTCCTAGCCTTTATGCCTCCAATAGGATGCCTTTAGAATCCTTTTTAACGTATATTGCTTTTACGGGGGCTCCTAAGGACTTAGGCGCGCTATAAGCCCCACCGGGCCTTACTAATGCGGAATAGTCGTTGATGTTTTTTATTGTCGACCAGTACGGCAATTATTTCCTTTATTTAATCGTCTTGTGCCTTATATATAAGGTATAACTAACTAAACATTTCTAGTGCTTATGTTTACTACGTTTAAACGTTATAAAATACCATATTAAATAGATTTAAAATTTTATAAACTTATAATGCCATTCTAAATTATAAATTCCATTTAAAGGATGGGAAGGGAAGGATTATTCCACTAAACGCTTGGGGACTATTTATAATAAGGTATATAGAGAAAAGGAAGTCGGGTAAGGTTATAAGAATTATAGTATTGCCCCTATTTTTCACCCTTGTAGTTAATAATACTCTATTATAGGTTGTATTACTTATAAACCTATACTGCCCTATTAAGGTATATTAACTTAAACTCAGTATAAGAGCTATATCTTACCACTATTCTAGGGTATATATAGGACCATTCTTTACGCTTTATATTGGCTCTATAGGGATACGGATATAAATATAATTAGGGTTATAAAACAAGATCGGTACTAGCTTAAAAATTAATAAGGTGTACTTGTTTTCTTAGTATGCTTTAACTACCTAAGTGGTATAATAGTTAAGTTAATTATATCCAATTTGTAACGGAACCTTGTAGCAAGAACTACGATAGGCTCGTTAATGGGCTAGGTATATAGGTGATGTAAACTAAAGTTAACAACATAATAACAACTGGTGGAGTAGTTGCCCAATAGATTAACTCTAATTATATTCTGAGAATCACTATAAGGAAAGAACTATCTAGAGTAGGGACTATGGTCCTTTAAATACACAACCGTACTCCTAGGAAACCCTCCTTATACGTAAGGTATATATACTCTATCTACTCTATCGCAGATTATATAAATTATATAAAATATATAGATTATATTATATAACTTAGTTACCATTTCTTGTTATATAGTTCTACCAGATCTATCCTAGACCGTACCTATATTAACTAACTAGCTTCTTCTAACTCCTCTCCTAGTAGTTATAGTATTATACTTAAAGCGTCTGTAATACTATCTCCCTCCTTCCTATCTTTGTCCTTAAAGATCCTAAATATCTCTAAGTTGTTTACTAGAGGTGTAATATCCATTAAATTAATTTAGTTAATATTGTTACTTATTATACCTAAAGTAACTTCTCTTTCTTCTATAGCTTGTCGCGCTTGTACTATCGCCGTAGTGCTATTACTAGGTAAAATAATACCATCTCCGTGTTCTCGTTGTGCGAAATAGGGGCTAGTTTATATTGCGCTGGTAAGTCCTTTATCTTAGCAACCTTCCTCTTACTTAGAGTGCACTAAAGCGAATATTCGTTCGTCCTATAATATTTACTCTATTTCTAACGCTAAGTATACGCGTCCTATAACTCTTAATAGTCTTTAAGTTCCCTAAGTAATTTATTATAGGGTTTTATATTTAATCTACTACTGTAAAGCTTAATAGTAAGCTCTTAAGTGCTTTTAATAAGTTATACTAATTACAAGAGGCGGAATAAGAGGCTGCGGCTACTTAACAGCATGCTCTTAAAACTCGTCTTCTAGCCTCTGCTTGTCTTCTACGTCTTAAACAGGTTCGTAAAAAGGTACGTTTTAAGGAGTAGAAACTTATAAAATAAGGTCTGCAGGAACTTAGTAATAAGAGAACTAACTCTCTTCTTATAAAGGGAATAACTCTAAGTAGTTTGGCAGTCGCTCTTCCTAAGTCCCCCTTAGGTAACTTATTCTTTAGCAATTCTTCTTTATTAATATTGCCTAACCTATTTTCTTCTAATACTCCTATACCTTTCTTATAGCGTTCTTTAAATTTTCTAGTAGCTCCTAGGTAGTCTCATTATAGCCTATCCACTTAACTTCGTACTATATTTTATTATTAACGTCCTTATAACTAACGATCTTTAAAACTTACTATTTATCTTCTTCTCGTCCTCTATACGTGTCTACTTTATAAACTAATAGCTTAATATTCCCGTGTGCTAGCTCTAATATTACAATATACTATATAGGGTAGATCTTTATCTTAGTTAGTAGGTTTAGCTTAAATGTAACTAGTGAAATTCTCTACGTAATTTTAAAAGGTTTTAGTTTAACGTGGTCCAACTTCTTACTTAGTCGTTAACACTTAAAATTTTTGTATAGTAGCTATACTTTATCTCCCTCCTTAAGATCTAGTCCCTTAGATCTTTTAGCGTCGTAGTACCTTTTTATCCTTTGCTATACTACCTTTACTGTTTCCGTAAGGTCCTTATAAAGATTTATTAATATCTTTATCCTTTACTTAGCTGTGCTACTTATTTTCTTTACTTAACGTAGCGATAACGATATTCTTAGCTTATATCCATAATTCGCCTTAAATAGTAACGTACCCATTCCTTTTTATGGTGTTATATTATATACAAACTATATAACTAGTAATAGTAATACCCAATTGTTTTATGCGTAATTAATATAGTGCCTTAGATACTGTTCTAGTGTCTAGTTTAATCTTTCCGTTTAACCGTCTATCTGCAGATAATATACGGTAAAAGTTACTACTTAAACTCCTTACTCCGCTAAGAATACCTTTTAAAATGCTACTATAAATCTTAGATCTCTATCTAATATAATTTTGCTTAGTACTCTATGTCTTATAAATACTTCCTTAATATAGATTCTAGCGACATTTTCTGCTAAGATTTCTTCTATACACGCTATAAAGTATCCCCACTTTATAAGCTTATCTATTATTACTAAAATCGCGTTATAATCCTGTCCGGTAATAGGGTCTCTTAATTTTAGCAACTTAATAATAAAGTCCTATAATATAACCTCCTATAGTCTCTCTAGTATTTTAATAGGTTATAGCCCTCTATATAGCTTATACCTTATTAGTTTATTTCTCTAGCAATCTAAATATTCTTTTATAACCTTTCGTGCTAGGTTTCAGATTCTATTAATAATATACTCCTCCTAGAGTCTTAACACTAAGCCCGTAGCTCCGTTATATTCTTAAGTTAGTCCCTTATAGAAATCTTCCACAAAGTGCTCTGCTATGCTTTTTAGGATATACTTTACTTCTTAATTTTCGTATATATCTAACTATAGATCTTCTAGCTATACTTCTAAAATTCTTTATGCCTAAAAGCTCTCTAGTAACTTATAAACTTTCTCTAGTTCTTCCTACGTTACTATAATTTTTGGATAATTATATCTAATTAATCTATCTATATCTCTTTGCAATAAAGCCCCTAATAGCTTCTTATTATTTTATAGTTCAGCCTTTTAACTTAGAGCGTCCGCTCTTATATTATCTATACCCTTAGTGTACTAAATTTTAAAATAGTATTCTATAAGCATCTTTACCCATCTAACCTATCTTTAGTTAAGTTCCTTTATCGTTAGAAATCCTATTAGGTTTTTGTAATCCGTCTTAACTATAAATAGTTTCTCTATGCCTTATAAGAATGCTCTCTATTCCTTTAATGCTATAACTATATCTAGCAACTCTTTATTATAGATGTTATAGTTTAATTCTAGTGGTGTTATCTTCTAACTATAGTATACTACTAGGTGCTATCTATCTGGATGCTTTTATATAAAGCAAGCCCCTAGTGTAAAGTCTAATATATTTATTTCTATAACCGTCTTTAGTCCTAGTTAATAGATCTTAAGAACTAGCTCTTAGGTAAATAACCTCTTAACTTCCTTAAATAGTTCTTATTGTTCCTTTCCCTATACCTATAGTTCTTCCTTCTTTATTAACCACGTAAATGGCTTAATATCTTTTAACTATTACGCTATAAACCTTCTGCAGTAATTATAAAACCCTAGGAACGATCTTAACTATATAACGTTCTCTAGTTCCTACTAATTCACTATAGCCTTAATCTTCTTTAGATCTATGCTAAGTTAGCCTAGTTTAATAATAAATTTAACGAAATCGGTCTTCCTAGTAAAGAACTTGTATTTCTTAATTGCTACTAGCATCTGTTCCTCTTATAGTCTCTTTAAGACCTACTTAACGTACTCTCCATGTTCTTCCTTAGTTATTAAATAGATAATAATAATATTAAGATATACCATAACAAATTTATCCAAGTATTCTCCTAATATATTGTTAATTTGCTTTTAAAATGTTGCTAGTGCGTTTATAAGCCTAAATTGTATAACTAATAGTTTATACAGTCCTTCCTTTAACCTAAAGGCTGCCTTTTATTTATTACCTTCCTTAATTCTAATCTAATAGTACACCTATCTCAGATCTATCTTTATAAAGATTTGCGCGTTGCCTATCCTATCTTAGATTTCGCTAATTAAGGGTAAAGGATACCTATCCTTCCTGGTAATACTGTTTAACTATCTATAGTCGATACACATCCTTAGTTTGCTATTTTTCTTTAGTACGAACAGTACTGGATAACCCGCTAATAACTGCAATGGTCTAATATATCCCTTTTATAAGTTTTCTTAGATAAACTCTTTTAATGCTCTACCTTCTTCTTTAGTAAGCTTGTAGATTGGAAAGAACCTTAAACTTATTCCTAGTTCTAATTCTATTTTATAATCCTATACTATATATTCTAACAACTTTTTACTTTCCGGCGACCATAATTTCTTGCCATACTTATAGTATCTCTTTAGTATATAGCCTAACCCTTTCTTAGTTTCTTTATAGGTTACTCCTACTTAGTACTATACTAACTTAGCCTATTATTATATCTTGCGGCGCTAAGTATCCCTAATATCGACCTAACCTATAACTTAATCAATCTTTAGATTATATTCCTGTAACTAAGGCATTCCTAATACTGCCTTATTATTTCCTAATAGTAATATATTAAAAGACATCCTAATTTATCTTCCTTTAATGGTTATCTAAATAGGTCCTATTTTAAGATTAATAATACCTCCTCTATAGGCTATTAGATCTCCTAAAATTATCACTAATAGGTAAAGACACTTCTTTTTCCTGTATAGTAACCCCATTCTTTTAACTGCTGCTAGCGAGATATAGTTCCTTATTACTCTACTATCTATTAATGCCTTAAACTATTAATCTTGCTATTTAGCTTATAAATTTAGGTATTATCCTTAAATTCCTTTAAGGGTCTAAGGCTCTACCACTGGTTCCCTCTAGTTTTATAGGCCTCCACTTTTCCTAACTATTAGCTGCTTAATTCTATTTATACTTAGTCTAACTTAGGCTAATACTTAGTTCGCTTTTTATCTTTAATATACTATAGATAGGTATTTTCTAGATATTCCCACCACTGTTATCTATCTAGGTATTCTTCCATAAGGAATCTTCCTGGCTAAAGTATTAAGTCCCCTTATTCTTAAACTTCTACTAGGTGCCAACTATGCATATACTTAGCGTTTTAATACTTTACCTTATCCGTTAACTAATATATCCTCACTAGATATTTCCGATTCTTATCTTTTAGTACTCTATGTATATTACACGCATTATCTACGCATTTTATCCATAATAGTGTATAATATACTTAATATCTTAGGTTAACTCTTAGCTTATCTTCGTCCTAGAGTTTAAACCTCTCTCTTATTAATCTAAGCGTTGCGACTTTATTTACAGGTACTAAGATTTATTTTTTACTTCTCTAGTCCTCTAATTGCTCCTCTAAATCTTTTAATATTATAATTAAGGCTCCTTTAATATAAGTTATAGCCTTTTCTGTAATTGGGTGGTCTTAGATAACTTTCTCGTCTAACCATATATAGAAATCTTCCCACTCGTCATTGTGCCTTTACCTATACCACTTTTGGTATAGCTGCTTAAGTATATACAGCTCGTCCGTAAGGAAGTATCTTTTCATTACTACGTTATAATAGCTCTTTATATGTCGTTCTTCGAACCTAGTTAGAATCCCTAGATCCTCTTCTTATTCCAGTTCGGTAAGCCACTTAGCTCTTAATATGCCTACTCTAGGCCTATTAGTAACCTTTTATATAGGTGCTCTATCCCTTATACGTCCCAATATGCTAGATCTCTTATCTAGTTTCTGTTCTTGCCATAAGGTAATTCTCGCTCTAAATTCCTCTATGGTTTCTTTTCTATCGCGTCTTGCGAGTAGATCCTTAAAGTCGTTGTACTTCTTAATCTTAGTATTAACTTTTTAATCTTTAGGCTAAACACTATATTCCCCTAGTAAGTCTTCTAGGTTTATATATCTGTCTCCTAGTCTAACTGCTATTTATATTGCAGATTCTCTAATCTATAAAGAAGCTCCTTACCTCTTACCTATAGGTGTTCTTATTCGTACTCCGAATTCTTAGTCCCTTAGATTCTTTAATCCTAAGCTTGCTTCTAACTTAAGCTTAGCTCCCGCCTTAGTCTAACTAGGCGTCTATAGTGTTCTTATCTCGTCTTAAGAATCTTATATTTATAGGAAATACTGTCCCAAGCTTATTTGTATATCTTTAAACTAAGCTACTACTCTACTCCATCGGTTTTTGTCCGTTGTGGGTCCTTAAGCTATCCTTATCCGATCTTCGGAATCTTAGATCTCTCTTATCTCTTCTTAAGAATCTTAAGCCTTTAGCCTTTTGCCTTTATTAAGGGGTAAGCTAGCACTAGTAGTTATCTACTTACTTAATCTTCTTTAGATATTACTCCTTTCTTCTTATAAAGCGATGGATGCTGTATCTAATAGTGTTATAATACCCGTTACTAAACCTTGCTCTATAGCGGTCTTAGTCTCTACTTCTATTATAACTTCTTTAAGGTTTACACGTTCTTAGTAAACTGCCTTTATTCCCTTATTATCTGTAAATATTTTGCCTATATTAAACTTATCGTTTTTAATGTCTGGTCTACGCGATAGTTTATTAATCCCTCTATACTCTATAGATTTTAGCTCTTATAGCCAATAGCTTACGCCATACTTAGCGTCTTTATAAATTTAGTATGCGTTATTATAATAAAACGCGAAACTTCTAATTAAATACTCTTTTGTTCCTCGCAGTATACTATTATCCCTCTATATATATATATCTTCTACTAGTTAGGTTCCCTTTATTGCATAATAACTCTAACTATCTTTGCAATCCCTTATAAAATAACCCTATTTTCCGCAATTTATATAAGCTCCGTCTCTAAACTACTAACTTTGCTATAAAGTCCGCCTAAACATCTTCTGCTGCTAAGATCCCTAGTTTAGCCTTTACTCCTTAGTCCTGTAATTACTAGATCCTTAACCTCTAGGTTTTTATAGTTTCTTACTCTATCTCTTATAGGCTTCTTTAGTACCGCTTAGGTCTATTAGCTTTGCGCTATACTATAGTTTTTAACTTAGCTTCGGTCGTTATATACTTTACGTCTTATATAACTATAGAACTCTATCCTAACCTCTCTTAGCCTATTCCCTTTAGTAGATCCTATTATTAATCTTAATTGCTTAATCTATTAACTCCCTTAGGGTGTCCGCATCTTCTATTAGAATAATTATATCCTAGACTTTAGCCTTAAGTCCTTATTTATACTATGCCATAAGCGCCCTATTATTCCACTTAACTTATATTGCTAGCGTTTGGAACTGCGTTATATACTTAATTGCTAAGGTTCGTTACGTAATGTCTTAAAGCTTTTTTTCTACCGTAGTTATTAACTCCGGGTCTCTAAATATCTGTATTAATCGCTCTATAAACCCCTCCTAACTTAAGAATATATATTACACGTCCTAATTAGTAGTCGTTATTCTATTTACCTATATCTCTATAAGGTAAGGCTTAAACCATTTAAGTGCCCTTCCTAACAGAAATAGTCCTGCATAAGCTATTTAATCCATAGGTATTACTAGCTTCGCTCCTTTCTGCGTAACCTTAAAATGTATTTATATAAGGAATCCTTTAAGCTTTAATCTCTCTCCTAAGAATCTCTTAATTGATAGTAACTTAACCTTTACTGCGCCTATTCCGTTAATCCTTTGTTTAAGTGTCATATTATTTTCTATTAACTAGTTAACTATCTCTTATAATTATCTAACCGTTATAGGTTGCTATAAGTTAGTATCTACTATACTAGTGTCACCTGCTAACCTTAAAGTAGTTACCGCCGTTAATGGCGTTGTGGTAGCTGCTTTTAGTGGCATGTTGTTTAACTTTCTGTGTTTAATACCGTAACTAGGTAGTAATTATATAACGGAACCTTATAGCAAGAACTATAATGGGCTCGTTAATAGGCTAGGTGTATAGGTAATATAAACTAAAGTTAATAACGTAATAATAACTAGTGGAGTGGTTGCCTAATAAATTAACTTTAATTATATTCTAAGAATCACTATAAGGAAAGAACTATCTGGAGTAAGGACTATGGTCCTTTAAATACACAACCGTACTCCTAGGAAACCCTCCTTATACGTAAGGTATGTATGCTCTGTCTGCTCTATCGCGGATTATATAAATTACACAGATTATACAGATCACATTACGTGACTTGGTTACCATTCCTCGTTACATAGTTCTACCGGATCCATCCTGGACCGTGCCTGTATTAACCAACTAGCTTCTTCCAACTCCTCTCCTAGTAGTCGTAGCATCGTACTTAAAGCGTCCGTAACACAATTTGTGTAATTCTGCGTCTCCTACTCTACCTCTTACTCTACCTCCTACGCTAGCTCCATCTTAAGCTTCCTCTTTTACTCCATATTATCCGCCTCTAATTATTACTTAGATAGAGATACTAGTTATTATTATTAACTAAGGATCGTTGCCTAGAATTAGTAGTTATGGCAGTAGATATATATTAATTATAATAGTCGCTAAAGCTATATCTAAATACTTAGGCGGGGGCCATTATATATAAAAAGAAGAGGCGAAGACTCTCCTTAATTGAGTAAAGAATACTACTAGGTATTATATTAACGGAATAGATAATACTAATTAAGGTAGCTATAGACTAGGAACTATACGACAGCTTTAATTAGTAATTAACCTCTTAAAACAGGTTAAGTGCTAGGGATTACGCGGTAAACTATTAACCTTTACTTTACCTAGAAATGGCTTAGACTATTATATAATTAGCATCCTTTTAAAGGAACTAATAGATAACCTTTTTATTATAGATTGTTAGATTCCTTAAGGGGAGTAGTATTAGGGGTTAGATCTATTAAAGTTCCTTATAGGAGAAGATAGGAAGATAGCCTTAAAGGAAGACGGGGAGTTAATCTTAGAGGAAGACGGGGAGTTAGTCTTAGAGGAAGACGGGGAGTTAATCTTAAAGGATGATCTTAGATAATCTTAGATTTTTAATACGCATTATTTTACTCTTATTAGAGGTAGAGGAAGATATACCCTAAAATAGGTAGTGCGGAGGACGTTTAAGGAGGCTATAAAGTCTAGGCACACTAATATACCTAAGGCTAGGCAGCTCCTTATTATACTTATAAAGACTAATCGCTAAATCTAATCCACTTTATTAAACTTCCTGGCTATAACTATAGATGCGATTATAGGACTGTTATAGCAGTTATAGAGTGCGGTAATTGCTAGGAAGATTAGGGTATATTAGTTAGGATAAGTAGGAATAAAAGGAGATATAAAGGAGATATATATAACCTAACGCATCCTATACTAAAGTATTAGCTACTCCGCTAGTAAACCGTTCTATACTTATAATAATTTATAGTTAATAAGGTTGCACTAATAACTATCTTTAAGTTTATAGTCTGTTACCTTACCCCTTTAAAGTCCAACTATTTTACAACCTAAAAGGAAGAATGATACGTCTAGTAGTTAAAGTAGTAGTTTAAGTATAGATTAATATTCTATTATAAAGGCGTAGGCTATAGTATCTAAATACGGTCTCTTAAATACTAATTATAAATAGTTCTCTTACTAGCTCTTTAAGTATTAACTAAGGGAAATATATAACCTTTTAATGGAGATACTAAATAAAAAGAACCCTTAAAAGGCGTAGGGCCTTATAATAAGTCTTTTAAAGCTTATTTAGTGTACTTATAGTAAGATTAGTAATAAGACTTCTCTACTTAGGATATAGGTTATAACGAAAAGCTTTAAAGTATATACGGATATTTATAAAGAAGGCTATAATATAAAGGATATTAGGGGGTTTTTAAGGATTATAAAATGCGCTCTTAAGGTCGCTATAGGTAGAACGCTCTACTCTAGTAGTGTTCGCCTAGCTATATTAAATAATCTATAAGATCTGCTACTTGTCTATATAGGAGGGCTCTCTAATTCCCTAGTATTTTAATTATAGCGGCTAAATTATAACAAATGCCCTAGGGGCCCCCTAAGATACTTTAAGCTTTAAATTCTTAATATATTTTTAAACCGTAATCTAATTTTTATTTTAGAGGATTTTTATAATCTAAGTAAATAAGAAGAGTTTCTAAAAACCTTTCCCTAGAGATACCTCCGCGCAAAAAAGGACGGTAGAGTTATTATTAGTATCGCAATAGTAAGCGGCTTAAAAGAAGAGTTCTTATCTAATAGTAATAAAGGTATATATAAACCTTACTTAATATTAAATAATTCGCTAATAAAGTTAATAGCTTATCTTAAATACCTTAAAGAAGACGTTTAAAGCCTAAGTAAAGACAGAGATATAGGGGCGCTTAAGTTATACTATATACAAACTAAAGTTATAAAATCCGAGTATGTATTATATAGAAGTCTAATACTTTTAATTAACTTAGTATAGGTACTTTAAAGGGAGTAAATTTAAAGTTAATATACTTACCGTACTTAGGACTTATTAGGCCCGCGGTTATAGGATATTATTACTAGATATATACGTAAAGCGGGCTAAGTCTTATTCTAGCAGCATAGCTAGATTATTTATACCTTAAAGTAAAAATATTACTAGGAGGGCTAGGTTTAATATTAAGGATTGCCCTATAAAATATAGAGATTTATCTTTTATTATAGCTCTTAGCGTTTATTTAGATAATTGCAATACGGCAGATATAGGGGGCCTAGCGTAGGGTAAATCTTATTTTTATTAAGTGCTAATATATATAAAACAATAAGTAGGCGTAAAAATTGTTGCAAATTAACTAGCTCTACTTATCCCCTATATTTAAATTCGCTGCTATTTTTAATTTAATAAATTGTGGTGGTATAAGCTTAGAATCCCTAGTAACTTTATATTTTCTAATAGTATATACTAAACTACGAAGGGTACCGCGTGGCAGTGTTATTTTAAAAGAATAACTATAAAGTAGTATAATTATCTCTGGGTTGTCTAGTATTATATATTATTGCTTTCCCGAGTTTTTAGCTGGAAATAGTAGCCGCTTTAAGGTAGATATTAAAGTTTTAGATATAGTAGTCAAGGAAAGGCTAAATATTTATATGCTGTTTAGTAAGTAGGAGGATAAGTTAGAAGATAATAAAAGTAATAAGCCGCTTTATTACCTAAAGGTATTAGTATAGGTCTTCTAAATATTTTATATAGTGCTTACTTTACTACATATATAATAAAGCTAAGTCGTAATAAGAAGTGTTATTATTTGGATTTTTAAGAAACGGATAAATCTAGTTGCTTTATATAGGCTAAGCGTTATAAAGGGGTACTTATCCTATTTCTAAAGTTAGAATAACTTAGTATATTTAATTATTTAGGTATTTAATATATACCTACATTCTAAGCTCTAGATTGTACTATTTTTTTTAATTACCTTTAGAGCTGGGCTGTAATCTACTTTTAGAGCAATAAAAGGAGGTACGTAGGCTCTTTAGTAGGGAGACTTACTAGATAGAAACTAGGAGAGACAGTTTAAAGACGAAAACCTAAAGGTATATAATTAATGGCGGAAATTAAAGCCTAGGTAGATACTAAGACGTAGATATAAGGGGTATAAAATATAATATAGGAGGGAATATAATAGTTTAAATAGAGATAATACCCCTATTAAATTTTTAGCTATGGAGCCCCCCTTTAGCGTCTTATAGCTACTAGTATAAGTTTAGCTAACACTAATGCACCTACTTCTTTTACTCCGCCTTATAAATAGGGAATCTTGGTTTATACTATATAGGGATTAAAGGAATAACGGGCTAGTAAAAGGGCTAATATAGGTACCATCTAACTAATTATAAGGGGAAGTCCGTTCTGTAAGTAATAATCCTAAATAATAGACTTTTAGACATTTTAGCTGGATAAATGCTTTAAATCCTCCGTGGTTTAAAAGGTAGACGGTAAATCTAATACTACTCTTATATACCAATCTTCCTATTATAGTAGGGAGGGTAAATACGGCGCTATAGATATAAGATCTATTTAAATGCCGCAAGGGATAGAGCTAGTAGGTTAACGACTGCCTATAGCGCCCGCTATCCGTTTAGAGGCGATTTCCGTTAAGTTTAGTAAGGTATAACCTATTAGGACGTATATAAAAGGACAAGGTAGACTTTAATAGGTTACTAAGGCTAGCCGGGAGATTGGTTAATGGCAGCTAATATAGCTATTAAACTCTATATGAGCAGCAAGGTAGCAACGGCCTACGCTTCTTTTATATATATACTAGTTAAAATAGAGGCGCATTAATTGTTAAGCTGGAAATATTAGTACTATATAGCCATATTATTAATGCAGCCGCTAAAACTAGCTATCTTTTATAGCTTTAGCGCTAAATTTATACTCTAGCTTTTATACAGCTTAGTTTTTAGCCCTTCCTAGAGTAACTAAAGCTAATGCTAAAAAGTTAAGCCTAATAGCAAAACCCTAATCCTAAAAGAGCATAATAATAACTAAGGCGCGTATTTAACTAAAATGGTTAAGAGCAATAAAGGTAAAGCCGGAGAAAAATATATAGTAGTAGATGTACGTCTAGGTGTTCTGGAGATAAGATAGTTAGATAGTAAGAAATATAGAGTAGCGGCTAACTAAAATAAGCAATTGGTTTCGCTAAAGAAAATTTAAAAAAGAGGGGCCATAGGAGTAGAAGAGAAGGGATTATTTAAGAAACCGCTATGCGTCTGCAAGTATTATTAGTATAAAATCTTAAAGTGGTAGTTAGGGCAGTAAATGCTATTAATTGGCCTTATAAAGCAATGCGGCTAGGGAAGAGGTAAGGGAAAGTTTAGGGGGGAGATAGCGGTAGCGGGAAGCGCGATAGAGCTTAGGTATTAATATTAGGTTAAAAGATAAGGGCGCGCTAAACCGTAAAAGGGTAGTTTACGTAATGCGTAACTATAATAATTAGCTAAGCCGTATAACGCTTTTATACCTTAAATAGATTATTAGGACTAAATGCTGCTATTAAGGTATTCTCTTAAGGTAAAAGCAATAGTTACTAATGTAAGTATAACCTATCTATTATCTATTTGCTAAAGTAATTTAAAGACTAACTCCTAACGTTTTATAATCTAATAAAAATAATAGCTGCTTAAATACCTACTATTTACTAAAACTTACTGCTTATCTCTTAATAAACTATTATAGTATTTAATAAGACTTATAGTAACCTAGACTTTTAGGTTAGATAGTTTATACTATACTAAGAGGATATATTATACCTTATCTCCCCTAAAATATATTTTAAATATAACCTTAACTAATAGTTTTATAGCGTCCTCTATTATTTTAACCCTTTACTCTAAGGTTTTACCTTATTTCTATAATTACTACTTTATTAACTAAATTAAAAAAAATAGCTCCGAGGGCATATATACCCATAAAGCTATAAGCTCTACCTTTATACCCTCTAGCTTCTCTACCCTTTACTATAAAGCTGTCCTTTCCTTCTGCGGTTACCGCTTATTAGATAAGGAAAACACTTTATAGGGGTATATATACCCTTTTAAACGCTAACTTATCCTCTAGATTTTCTATATATAGAGTAGGAGCATATAACTCTTAATCTTAATTTTTAAAAGTTTAACTAGATACCTTACTATTCCTACTAATATTAGAGTATAAGAAGTTCCGCGTAACCAAGCCGCTAATAAATATATCCTATAATAAATAAGTTAGAGAGTCGCTTAGAGGATTTAAGGGGGTATAAAGATATTAAAATAATTACTAAGGTTAATAACTAATAATATTCTCTACGTCGGTAATATATATAGGTGCACTACTATTGTTAGAAGACGGTTAGAAAGCCATTCTATAAATTAAAAGGTTAATAGAATTGCTAAAAGCTGGTTAGGTACTAAGCGTGGCGTTATATATTTAGTAGCTACCCCTTAAGTGTTTAATTATTTAATAAAAGCTTCCTTTATAACATTTTTATAAATAAGTAATATAGGTTATTAGATAAATGTTATAAACCCCTAGTATAGAAGCAATGATATAAATAGCTAAAAAATATCTAGTAATATAAAATAGCGTGATTAACGGGCGTCGCTTAGTGTTAGGTAATAGTACGCAATTACCAATTCTCCCTTAATGTCCTACTCTACGCCACTACGTCTAATATACGGTAGAGGTACTTTATAAAGTGTAGAAAAGCTTTAATAGGGGGCCGGCGTTAATATAATGTAGGTTAGATAGAGTCTGTGCTTATAAATAGGGGATAATCTTAGCTATAAGGGATCTGGCTAATCTGGCCCGGCTTATACAATCCTAGCCTATACGCGGTATAGTTATAGTCCGTAACTACCTAAGAGAAAACCCTTACTAGTTTAGAGGAGCTAACCCTTATAAGGGCCTATTAAATAATCTTTAGAAACTAAATTATAAAGCTTACTATATTTATTATCTTAGGTAGAGGGGTAAGTAAGGTAAGTAAGGTAGGTAGGGTAGATAAGGTAGGTAAGGCGAGTAAGTAGGTAAGTAGGTAAGTAGGTAAGGTAGTTATAGCTATTCCTAACCTTCCTAACCTTCCTATATTATTAGCTTGTTAATAATATAAAGATCCTTAGGGATTCTACTATAAGAATATACCTAAAAGCATATATATTAGCCCGAAAATGGTTAACTACCTAAATCTAATTTTTACTACATTCTATAGGTAAGTTTGCAGCTATAGAATTTAATATAAAGAAAGACTTACTTACGACTAGGAGCTATAACTTTAATATTATTACTACCTATACTAGTGGCGCAGGCGATAATAATATATAAAATTATATACCCCACGCATACTTTTATATAGTATTAGTAATTGTTTTCTTAATAAGCTAACTAGGAGCCCTAAAAAGCTTAAAATAAGTGACTTAAATTATAAGAACTACCCTTTATACCTTTTAATTGCTTTTTTAACTAGATTTTTTATAGTGAACTCTACTTAGGCGAGAGATATATCTATAACAACTATATAGGCTATATTATATATATCTACAAATTTGTAAGGGAGGATATTACCTATTTAGGACTATAAGACTATACACTAAGAACCTTAGTTAGGTTGGAGGAATATATCGAAAATATTAAAAGTTTGTTGGTGACCGTATCCTATACCTTCTTCCCCCTAGATTCCAGAGATGTAGTGTTAGATTTTCTTAATAAATCTCTACTTTTTAGAATTATAGCAATGATTACTACCTACTGTCTTTTGGAACTTAATCTAGACGCTATAAAAGCTAACGTATTGGAACTTAATATTAAATTCGTAGCTCTGGAAGGTAAATATATAGGCGAGTTCCTATTTATAAATAGTTATATTAAGATTTAGTCTAGCTTCTATAAGGTAGTTGCTAAAGAGATAAGCGAGATAGGGGTTCCGCCAAAATACCCTAGGTTTAAAGAAAGCTAGAAGTACCTTAAGTACAAAACTTAAAGACAAGCTAGATTAATTTAGTGTTATTAGCGTCTAGCCTAGTTCTAGCAAATTACAATTACAGCTAATGCACCTCCTATGCAGCTGTGCTTAATAATAGAGATACTTACTTCAAATCGTATGGATTAAATTTAGTGGATATAGAATATTTGTATCTTAGTATTTAACACATTAGAGATAATTAAGTAGTGTGTAGTAAATAGGTAGAGTCTAGCATGCCATAGACTAGCAAGTATGGTGTAATTAAACGTTATGTTAATTAAGAGTGTCTCTATAAGGTTTTTATAGCCCTGGATTATAGTAAAATAGCCATTTGCTATATTATATACTGTTAAACAAACGATTAGGAATAAGAACTCTATTTATTAAAGAGGGCTCTAGAAGCTCTCTTATATACATTAAGTAGGTCCAAATATAATAATAATAACATCGTTATTTAATAGGTTATAGTTTAATAGAAATAGGTAATAAGACGTTTAATAAGACATCTAAGCTTAAAATATAAGATAACTAAGATATAATTTGTATAGACAATCTAGGTCGTTAGATAGTATTATAATAGTAGTAAGGAACTTTAATTTAAGTCAACATATATAGCCGCTATTAACGCCTCTTAACTTATAAGCTAAGTGCTACTTCTATTTATTTATAATGTTAATATTTAT
>Ga0307515_10006347_pt1 | contig 23664 bp, 24 predicted proteins | sample 17_EM_MG_FD_194513 | JGI IMG/M metagenome (GOLD analysis project Ga0307515, IMG submission 194513) | Populus trichocarpa ectomycorrhiza microbial communities from riparian zone in the Pacific Northwest, United States - 17_EM | ecosystem: Host-associated > Plants > Roots > Unclassified | place... | reverse complement strand
GGGATTCATCCATAAACTACCACCACACCATACCATGAGGCAGCGGGACGTGTATGCCTGGGTATCTTTTGTGCCTAGGCCCTAGTCACTAGGCCCTCGCCAAGGGTCACCACTCCTTGAGAGGAGACAGGAAAACCGTACGGTGTCGTCTAGGCTGCTAGGTACTTTCGGTATTTAATAGTTGATGGCAAGTAACCGCATGCTCCGCGGGCGATCGCCCTGGGGGTTAGGAGGGGCCGTATATTTGCTCATTGCTTATTACTCGTTCGCATTCGCTCGTTCGTTAATATAAGAGGTCGTCGATGCTTTCTATTGGGGGTCGGGGGATGCTATTAAGTGCTATGCATCCATGTTGGATCGTACAGGTGCCTTAATAGGAGAATAGTGTTGCTGTTATTGTAAGGGGCACTTAGTGGTGGTTTTCGAGATCTCACCATCCCATGTGAAAACTTTTCACCACCGCCCATAATACTTATAACCACCACCACTAGGTCGTATCGCACGCTGTGCGACGTCTCTGCGTTGGCTCTGAGTCTGAAACTTAGGTTCGTAGCCGTCACCACGTACAGGTGCAGAGTCCGTTTTTCGACGGCCATTAGGTTATATATCTAGGTATCTAAAGAGGTAGCAGCTATATAGCTATAGGTAGATTTAGCAAATATTATAGTAGTAGTGGCGTATATTGGCCAAAGGAGACTTATAATTATATCGGTATATATTCTAGATAGATATTTAAGGAGAACTAAGGAAGAGAACCTAGAGGAGCTCTCTAGTAGGCTAGAGATAATTAATAGTCTAATTTAGGGTAAACTATTACGCGACCTATATACTAAGGTAGTAATTATAGGCAACTTTAATTAGCATAATCCGCTATAGGGAGGAAGTTATATTAGTACTATATTAACGTAGGAAGAAAGCGCGCTAATTATTAACTTTATAGCGGATCGGTTACTCCAGAGCCTACTTTTAGTAGGAGTACCTATATTTAAAAGTGACGCGGGGCGAATATTAACGATTAACCTTATACTTATAACCCCGGGCCTAGTAAATAAACTAGTAAAGTACGCTATTTAGAAGTATAAGTATAGGTTAGACTATAGAGCTATCTATATTAGCTTTTAGGTTAATATAGATACGTAAAAGAGCTAAAAGAGGCTACTTATTAAGAATATAAACTGGGACAAGATTTAAAAAGACGTAGAGTAATAGAAAGAGATAGGATTCCCTATAAAAGATATAGACGAAATAGTTAACTGCCTTAATAGGTAGATTAATAAAGCCCTTAAAGTATACTGCTAGCAGGCCAAGCTATTACTATATATAAAAAGATGGTGAAATAAAGACCTTATAACGCTAAGGAAGTTATATATATACTAGAGGAATAGGAATAGTATAATACGAAGGCAAGGAAGAAATGACCCTAAACTATATAATATTACAGTAAGAGCAAAGAAGCTCTTTTATAGGACTATTCAGCGATATAGGAAGCTCTACTAGGACAAATTCCTTAATAATAGTAATAATATATAAAAAGCGTCAAAATACCTTAATCTATAGGCTATATCCGCGTTTGCTAAAATACTACTAATTAAGAAGGCTAGAGGATAGGGAGAGGTTACTATAGAGAACTATAATATTATAAGAGAACTACTCTAGGTATTCTTTCTGGTCCCGCCGCTATGTAAATAAGAGAAGAATATTATAACTAGCTATAACTAATTACTATAAAAGCCTATCGCCAAATATAAGGTTAAGGTAGCTATATTTAGGGCTAGCCTAAATAAGGCTCCTAGAAGGGATAGCTTACTAGCTAGGATATAGTAAGAGCTATAGCCTATACTAAGCGGTAAGATTACCACTCTCTTTACTAAATTACTTAAGATAGGAAAAGTACTATATAAATAGAAGGTAGTAAAGATTGTGCCGCTATAAAAGCTAAAGTAGGGGGACTATACGGTAGTAAACAACTATAGGCCGATCTCCCTCCTCCTAACGCTAGGAAAAGCACTTAAATTGCTAGTAGTAGAGAGGATAGTATACCTAGTAAAGAAACATAGCCTATTACCTAAGACACACTTTAGAGCTAGGAAGTAAAGGTTAATAATATATACGCTATTATATCTCTATAAGGACGTATTTAAAGCATAGAGAGAAAAAAAGACGCTATCTCTAGTATTATTTAATATTAAGGGTGCGTATAATAATATGGCTATAGAGCTAGAAATTAGGAGACTATAGCAGTAATAAATACCTTAGACGATTATATAATGGGTATAGGACTTTTATATAAACTATTAAGCCTATATCCTAGTTAACGGATATATATTAGAGGTACAGGCGCTCCTATAGGCGGGCCTTCTATAGGGATTAGCACTAGCCCTAATACTCTTTTTATTCTTTAATATAGATCTTATATAAAGCGCACCTAGAAATAGTAGCTTTATAGCCTTTATTAATAACTACTTAGTATAAGTTATAGGCCCTACGGCGGAGGAAAATACGTAAATTATCTAGGGTAAGATTATACCGATGCTTAAAAAATAGGAAAGAACTAATAGAGCTTAATTTAAAGTAAAGAAAATATTATTTATCTATCTTACCAGATATAAAGAAGCGGGTAGGGATGCTACTACGCCGCTCCAATTTAAAGGAAAAGGAATCCCCCTAACATAGGAAGTTAAAATCCTTAGGGTAATTTTTAATAAGGAGCTACGGTTTAAGGTATACTTAGCGGATAAGGCAGGCAAGGCTACTAAGGTAGCGCTAGCGTTACATAGATTAAAGGGACTATAGTCTAAAAGCGTTAAGCAGCTAGCTAAGAGCTTAGTCCTACTAGTAATAGACTACGCGTTACTAATATAGTACCCGCTTATAATATAAGAGTTAAAGTAGCTCCTCTAGTAGGCGTAGAGGATTATAGCATAAGCTATTATTAGGGGGTTCTATACCGTTACTCTACTAATAGCGGAGGTAGAAGTAGGCTTACTCCCTCTTAAATAAAGGCTGTATAATTAGGCCATCGCGTTCTAAGTATTAATCTATAAACTAGGCAAATTATATCCTTATTAGATAATTTAAAGATAGAGGCTTTATAGACGGCACTAGTCGCCACTCTAAAGGACAGTAAAGATATATAAGGATATCTAGGTAAAGGGGGTGCTAGAGGTTAAACTATATATATACCCGCCATAGGTAGCTAAGCCTAATGTGGTAATATATAAGGATAAAGAGCATACTTAAGCTATTATTAAAGACTATAAGCTAGGGCAGGTTAACATATACATTAATATATTAGTGCGTAATAGTAGGGCAAGAGTTAGCGTATATGCTATACTATCTAAAGCAACGCTTTTAAAAACGGTGGTAAGCTCTAATTAGGCCGACGCCTACCTTATAGAGCTTCTAGTAATTAGTAAGGCAACTAACTAGTTATAGAACCCTATATATACAGCTATTAACTAAGTAGGTTTTCTAATACCTGCTTCTAGTATAAGAATATTCTCTAACTTATAATTAGCGTTGCTGTTAGTATAGAGCTAAAGGGCTAGAGCCTGCTAGGAAATAGTTATAGAGATCTTAAAGAAGCTTTAGCTGAACAATATTACGCTATACTAGATTCTAGGCTATTTAGAATTTATAGAAAATAAGAAGGCTAATAAGCTTACTAAAGTAGTAATAAGACTAGAGAGTAAAAAGCCACTATAAAGAGACGGCCTCCTATAGTACCTTATAACGTAAGCCTTAAAAAGAGCTAAGATAATAATAAAACCACTTCTAGCGGGAAGATCTAATACGGGCAAGTTTATAAGGAAGATTAACGCAGCACTTTACCTTAGAAAGGCTGTAGGATTATACTAGCAGCTAATTAGCTTAAAAGCTGCTATTTTTGCGTAGCTATGGACTAGTAAGTTATTTCTAAAGGAATATCTCTATAAAATTAATGTATTAGAGACGGCGTTATACAACTACAGGCTTATAAAATTAATATAGCACTTCCTCTTCTCTTATAGGAGGTGGGTATAGCAGAGAATTAAACTAAGAGAGTAGTATAGAGATTAATTTGGGGATCTATTATATATATTAGGAGGCTACTTATATAGACAAGAAGGAGGCAGGAATATTAACGGCTTAATTAAGCGCTAGAAGCCAGACATTAGCGTAGTTAAAGCTACGATTAAATTTATAAAGGAGACTAGATATTTATACTTAAGCGTATAAAATATAAAGAGTATAGAAGCCGACGTTAATAAATAAAGACTCTTAAGAATTCCTTTAATTATCTAACCAAATATACTACGAGCCTCCTCTACACGTGCCTCTACTAGTACGTTGCCGATTAAGAAGCGCATAACGCTAGAATAGCCCTATGGACACGAGGCGTTAAAAACTACTTAGGCTCGCCTCTAAACTCCGACCTTCTTCTAATAGTAATACATTACTTTCCTTTATTTTTTCCTTAGTTAAGTATAGTATTAGGTAATAGATATATAGTTCTTATAGTTAGCTTCTAAACTAGAGCAAGTATATTAATAGCAGGAAGTATTTAGTTAGCGCTCTGTAACGGCCTATACCCTAAATAGTATATAGCTATAATAGAATATATATATATATATATATACATACGTAATAAAGCTAGTAGGGGTTTTATATAAAGCTATACTAGTTAAGTACTAGGGAGATTTACTGTCTCGTTTGCCGTCTAAGTCGCTTACTAAGATAACCTTAACCAGGATCAAGACTTACCTCAGCGAGCTCAGACGTGATTTTTTTGGCTAGCGTCGGAATAACAGCTGGGCCGCTTCCTTCTTGCTTCACGTCTGAGAGCGTTTGGCGAGTTTTGTTAAAATCATTAACAAAAATCTTAGTTTTGGCAATTTTATAAGGGGATTTCCTCCACCACATAATAAAATTAAGTTTTCAAAAGTTCATAAATGAATCTTAGGGGACTACTTTATATACTAAAGGCCTTTAAATTGCATTATCCCCTCCCAAATTTGAGATTAATTTCGTTAAAGTGAAAATTCCTGTTGTTAAAAGTATTAGCACTTTTAAGTACCCTTATATACAGGCCCACGTAAAGGTATAAAAAGCCTAAAATTTATAAAGCTAGATCTCCCGAGTAATATAATTTTTATTTTAAAAAATGTTGTGGGGATTTTAATTAATTTTGTTGAAAATTATGAGTTTTCCTTACAAAAAAAGCTCGTGCTTCCATACAAATCTCGCCAAAGTCTCTCAGACTAAGAAATCGATCAAATATCCGAAGGAGTTTAGCGCGCCAGCGCAATCGATTTCTTAGTATGAGTCCACTGAGGTAAGATCAAGACTACGCGTGCTCTATATATTACACCACCGCTATGCCTTGCAATCATGCAGGAACGACGCCTGCTGGCAGCCTCATATTAAGCGACTCAACTCCAATGGGTAAGCTTGTATAGAGATTTTGTATGAGAATTAAGCAATATCTGAGCACGGCTATCGAATCTAGTTAATCTAATTGGCTAGCGCTTATCGATAAGCTATAGACGACGGTTGTTCGTGCACAGACCACGCACTCTACCCCGACGGTTAAGGGACAGGTCTACCAATGTAGCCTTGCTTCCCTACATTCTAGCGCGCTGCTTGGCGTATCCTGTAAAACAAAAACCTTTCCACTTTTGGTACCACACTTCGGCTTTCCAGGTAAAAGGATCTCCAGCCCTTCATTGTATCTGCCTTTACCAACAGCAGGCGTTCTCCAGACCTGCGTTTGGCAGACCAAATTGCACTCTATCATCTTTAGACGATCATACCGGGCGCGATAGGCATATCCAAACGGAAGACACTGATAAAATCTCTCGACGATCCCGGCCTTTGGTTCTTTCCACTTTGGCACACCATCAGGGCTTGCCGTGCAGTAACTTAATCTCGGTTTATGCTGCCGCCTAGTTATGAGGCAGCGGGCTTAGAAACCTAACTATCCCTCAGAATTATTACTTTTAACGCCTACGGTCATATATATGACCGTTATCTCATTGTCCTCGTGGTATGCTGCCGCCTCTTGTGCTTCGCCGTGGTATGCTCATGACAATTTGGTCGTAGATGCAGGTAGTTTTTGCCACTCCCATTATCCTGCCTTACGATCGTCCGCTCTTTCCGACCCACTCAGCACGGAAGAGCCCCATACACTATGAGACAGGTCTCCGGGAACGAGACAGTCCATCTGGATGAGCAAGCGCCCCTGTACATTATGGAGAAGCTCCTTACGTGCGGACGATATAACCGTCATCTCGCTACTATCCATGTTGCTTGCATCGATGCTTGGTACGACCGTAGGCAGGCTTCCGTGCCAAGCAACTTCGATTCAACAACCTCTTAGCAATGGACTTCATTCGCCTCATCGTTGTAGCCCTCTATATGCTGGCAGTTGCCTTCGTCATTGCCGCGGCCATTGTTGAAAGCGGGCTCGGGTTATATTCGTTTACCATATGCCGTACTGCTGTCCTCATTTGCCTCGTCTTCTATGTAAGCAGCAAGGTGACTATGTAAGATCTCCGTCTAGTTACCCAAGTGCCTAGATCAGAAATCTATCTTTCTTTTCGTTTTAAGAACCTCTACATCCGAAGACTATTGTATTCTAACGGAAATAGGTATATATTCTTAGCCGAAAGGGCCCATGCATTGCGTGCACCCTACCTACGACGTGCTCATGATTGGATACGGCTTGCAAGAATGATAGTCGTTGCTTCTGGTTTTGGAACCATTACAGTCTTTGCTTTCATCTACCCTCTCACCGACCTCTCTACTACGGATGGGGAGTGCCGCATTGGTTTCCAATTGAAAGTTACAATACCCCTACTCTGGAGCCTTCATCTACCTTCTTCAGCCTCTATTAAGCTTTAGTGGACTGTCAAACACCTCCCCACTCTGGGCAAACCGGCTAACCAGCTGTATTCGCTGTGTACTGAAAACTAAGGAGCGACCGGATAGCGATTATCTATATCCAATCAACAAAATTTTTCCGAAGTTAGTCGAAGTGTTGTTGTGGAAATTCTTGATCGGATCTGTCCTTTTGATGCTACCAACAGTAGTGAGCCTAGGCCTGCTACACCACATGAAGGGATGGGAATTACAATATGCACAATTGACAGTATGTCTAACTTTCATGATCCATTCCTACCAGGTTGAAGCACTGTTATAACCTTTATAGCTCTGCTACAAAAAGCATACTACAAATAAACTTGTTGAAATTGCGGTGTCTTGCAAACGAAATGATAGTAACCTGGGCAGTTTGTATAATACACTGGCTAATAGTCGACTCCATCGAAATAGATGGAAGAACGATGGCTTTGTTAATTCAGTCGGATATCAATAATCCCAGATCGACAGGTGCTGGAATCTCGCTGTGATGGAGCTGTATTTCCAAAGGTGTTGGGGTTTTTAATTCATCTATCTAGAACAATGGAATTTACGGCGCTCATTACAGCCACGGCTTGTTTCACTTTCGCACTTTCCGCTACCTTCAATCACTCACCTTGCAATGCGGCATAGAGATTTCGATTACATTTCACACTCTGGCAGAGACATTGGGTATCATTAGGCGCATGGTATGGTACACAACCTCTCCCCCGCAATCAAAAGTCGGAATCCTCTTCCTCAATTATAGTTTGTGAAAGCAGACCTCGTTGGGGTTGGATTGTCTCCTCCGTCTTCAGTAGAGGTGGGCTCAATGGGTAATCCAGAGACTTCATCTTCTTCTTGCGCCTCGCTGCCCGATATGAAGCTGCTGTCCTCCCCTTTTCTTGCGTGTTTCCGGCGGTAGAGTCGATGTTGAGTACCGCGGAGAGGAAACCAAAGCAAAGATGGATAAAGCCGCCAGCCACGAATCCGATGAGACCTGCGACGCCTAAATATATGTAGATAGTCTAATATTGCAGACTCTTAGTCATAAAGCCAACTATTAACACGGCCAGATTCTTACCTCGATGTTGCTCAGCAACTGAGGGTGGAAAGGGAAGAGGAATGTTCCCAGGAGAACGTGACCGAGATGTGTCAGAGGAAGAAGAAAGAACTGCACGGCGTACCAGAGCGGCGACAGCGCAATCAAAAGCCATTGGACGAGTTTGACGATGGGGTAGAGGATGTAATAGAGAACTGTGAGCGTGGCGGCCAGATAGTCGTAGGCAGTCATGGTGATAGCTTTGATGGGTTCGTGACAGTCATGTCATGTTTCTAGAAAGGTTAAGGAAAGGAAAGGCAGACCCGGCATGGCATTTAGACTTTAGACCCGCACCCTCATCACCATTAACACCAAGCGATCAAGGTAGTGAAAGCTGGTATGGCAGGTATGCGGTGGTGATCTGAGATGGTTGTAAGATGCTGGCCTGTGCTGTGGCCGAGGGACTGCGCACCCCCCCTGCAGCGTGTCTCTTAGCAGGCTGCCTCCTCCCGACCCGAGATCTCACCTCGATATCTGAATGGGACCAAGAGTGTGCCAGTCCAGCCCTACCGAGCCCACAGCACTCTTATATGCCCCCCAAACGCACTGGCAGAGGCCATGGGAAACAATCCCTCCCGCGCAACCACACCCACGAGCAATCCGCAGTCCCCGGCATCAGCGACTGCGTCACATGGCTCCGCGACTGTTCATCCAAGTCACTCAGTGCGGAGGGAGCCGCGTCGCCGTGAAAGCATCCAGGCGCTTTCTAACGTCAAGGCTACTGCTGCCCCTCCAAGTGCCAGTCTTGAAAGTGCCACCGCGCATTCCTCCACTGTCCGCCAGCATTCTCGTAGCCGATCACAGACAAACTCCGCCGTGTTGGTGACACCGCAACTGCGAGCCCACGACATACCCTTAAGAGAGAAGCCCACCCTTGAGGAGAAGATGGGCAATGACCAGTCCCGTGAGAAGCTTGCGAGAGAGTCCACGCCGCCGCCCGCGCGCCCATCTCCTCTAACAAAACCGGTTGATGTCCCCGCACCTTCGGCGGAGACCTATAACAGATTCGAAACTGCAGCCATTGGCCCTGCCGTTTCTTCCCAAGAAGCATATTACATACCGCCCTCGCAATCTCAGTACACCCGGCCTCCGCGTCTGCCATTACCTATCGAGGAGGAAGTGCATACGCCTGGCTCTCCCATCATCTCCCCCGCAGACCTATCTGCCCCTCTTGATCCTGTTGACGTGGATGGCATACTGCCGCGACGGTCCTCTGTGCTGAGCAGTACGACGGTGGACGATGATGACCTGGGAGATGGTCTTCTTCACGGAGATGAAGCTGGTGCTCGACCAGCCGTGCCAACACTTATCGAGTGGACACAGGGAGGCGATCGAGTTTACGTGACAGGCACTTTCGCTGGTAACTGGGATCGAAAATACAGGTTACATAAAGAGTAAGTGAGATGTTTCCGCCATGTGCGTCTTTGCTTTTAACCTTCCCTCAAAACCTTCAAAGCCTGGTTTGATCCGCTCATGCGCCCTCCCCTTCGCATGCATCCTTCCGTACAAGCACATTTTTCACACCTAGCCCGAGTCCTGAAATCATGTCAATTAGCAACGCGAAGTGTACTGAGCTAACATGTAAAATGCCAACTCGTTCATTTGCCTAATGTTGAGGTTGCACAAAACGCTGACATTACATACGACTGCAGTGGTCCTAGTAAACATAAAGATGCACTCTCCGCAATCATCAATCTCGTCCCGGGTACCCATCATCTTAAGTTCATTGTGGACGGGGAGATGCGGCTTTCGGATTCTCTCCCTACGGCTGTGGACTTCACCAACATTCTCGTCAACTACATTGAAGTGTCACCAGATGATCTTCCTCAACCTCCTGCGGCCGTCGGCATTGCTGGCAAACAACCAGAGCCCGCGCCTGTACCCGAAATTGTAATACCTCCCGGACTTTATCCCCCTCAGGTTCTGCCCCCAACCCCAGAACTTAGACCAGTGGCGCCTAAAACTCCACTGCAGCCTATTGCCGAAGCTCGCGCTCTTACTAAGCCGGTTCCAATCGCGCCCTCGTCTCCAAAGCAGTACCACCAAGTGATACCTCGCTATTTGGCAGATCTGGACGCGCCAGAAGAATCCCAACGGTTTGGTCGTGCAAATGCAGCAGTTAGCAATTTGCCAACGCCGCCTACACTACCCATGTTCCTCAGCAAGAGCATTCTTAATGGCACCACGCCAATGAAGGACGATAGCAGTGTTCTAATCATGCCAAACCACACAGTGCTGAATCATCTAGCGACAAGCAGCATCAAGAGTAATGTTCTAGCGACGAGTGCAACAACAAGGTATAAGCGGAAGGTGAGTTTTGTGGAGCAATATAGGTCAGATGGCATTTCCCACTAATGCGTTACAGTTTCTTACTACCATCATGTACAAACCAACAAGCGTGAGCGGCGAATAAGTCGAATAATACATGCAAAATTGCATCCAAGGACTGGGAGCCATAACTGCTTTTGCTCCCTAAGCATCTAGCATTGAAGGGGCACAACTATGTTCACGTATGAGACTCACATACGAAACGACGATGATCATGATGGTTGGGCGTTTTTTTCATCCTCTCAACTCTGTAGATGGAAATTAATTTTGGGGTATCATTTGGCTCACTACAGGTGCACTGGAGAATCTCGGGCATCTAGGTAGAGGGGGAATCTGGACACCAGTACGAACATTTTTCAAGTTAGGATGGGGTGGGCATAGATTTCTGGCGCTTTCCTTCAACTTCCCTCTAATTTCCTGGTACGGCGCATCAATCTTAAAAGTGTTTTGAGATTTCTCTAGATCATGTGGCCCCTCAGGATCACCTTTCTTTTCAATGTTCAATACTTCTAAACACGGTTGAAGAGGCGATTAGTTATGCGCCGTGAACCCCACTCCAATTAAACGCTGTGTGCTGATATGTTATTCATTTCCACGTAAATTGTCCACATCGGCCCCTCAATCCCTCCAACCAACAAACACTTCGTCCGTTCTATACCTTTGTGTGCACGTACTATCCTCCAATTTTGTCCTAACTCCTGTCTCGTATGCGAGCAACCCGGCGTGGGCAATCATAATTCCATTATCAATGCAAAATCTCTCGTCAGTGGCAAAGACACTCCCGCCTCTATCTCGTGCCATCAGTCCCATCATTTCCTGTAGCCGCTCATTACAGCCCACCCCACCCACAACTAACACTTGATTGGACCCCACATGTGCCATAGCCCGCTCAGTTATCTCAACGAGCATCGCGAACACGGTCTCTTGCAGCGAAAAGCAAAGATCCTCTTTCGTTACTACTTCACCCTCCTCAGTTTTCAACCGCTTCTCTTCGGGCAGATCATCTGATATTTGCGCCGCAAGCACATCCGCCACCGCTAATATGCCAGAGAACGACGCATCCATGCCTTTGACTGCATATGGTAGGTCAATCAGATTCTTCCCCTTCTTTGCCAACTGCTCGATGTTGTAGCCAGGCGCAGGATCATTTGGGATTCGTATTGTGCGCGCGAAACGGTCAAGACAGTTACCCACGGCGAGATCTAAGGCTTCACCGAAGATGCGGTAGCAGCGCGACGAGTAAGCTATGACTTGAGTGTTGCCGCCGGAAACGTATAGCACAACCGGGTTTTGAGCGCGAGTGATTGCGCGACCCATTTCAATATCTGAGGTATGAAGGAATCATGATCAGCAGCCCTGGGTGCCATGCAGTATGTGGAGTTTGCTCAACTCACGCCCCACGCAGTGGTTAACTCCAACCAATTCCTTTCCCCACAGTAGCGCGAGCGTCCTTGCGGCAATTGCAACGCTCTGCAGCGGCGCACCCATTCCTGGTCCTTTTGTATAGCATATGCAATCTAGATGATCAACCATCACCCCTGCCTGGCGCATCGCTTGCTTAATCAGCCTTACAACCCATGTTCGGTGGTGTTTCGCGGTGTCTTTTGGGAGGAAACCTTCTCCAGGCGGGGAAACATATGTGTGGCGGAGGTTTGCGAGGATTTTCGGGGGCTTGGAGAGAGACAAATGCTGGATGATGCCGACGCCAAGTTTGTTGGCGCTGCCTTCGAGTCCGAGGGCTATCATCCTGTATCCAAGACAGTAAAATGCTCGCGTGGTGTTTGTGACGCAGAACGAACTTTGATACGCCAAGAATTCAGGTTATCGATAAGGCATGGAACAACTCCCGGAGCCGCTTAGCCTACTAGAGATCCGCTAAAATGTCCACCATTAAGTTCGCCAATAGCGAATATTACTCTTGCTACAATTCTTCCCCCAACACTCCTTTGGCTTGACCAAGTATTCAGCAATGGCAGACGATTTCCAGGCTAAATCTGAGGCCTTTATGGCCTGGCTAGCTAAATCTTCAGCCAATATCAGCAGCAAAATCGCGCTTCGGGACCTGCGGGAATATGATGCTGGACGCGGTGTGGGTAAGCGGATATGTCTTCAAGTAATTCTTGAGATAATCCTCCCAAACTTCTTTAACTTGCATTCACCGGGTAAGAGAGCTCGTCAGCTAATCTACAGTTTAGTTGCAATTTCACATATTGCAGAGGATGAGCTTCTCTTCAGCATTCCCCGCACGTCCGTACTCAGCGTAGAGAACTCTGCCCTTTCCGCCAAACTCCGCGAAACACTCCAAGGACTCGACCCATGGGCCTCTCTCATCCTCGTCATGATATTCGAGTATCTGCAGGGCGCAAATTCTCCTTGGAAGTCTTATTTCGATGTTCTGCCTACCGAGTTTAACACGCTTATGTTTTGGTCCGAGGATGAGCTGGCAGAGCTTCAGGCCAGCGCTGTGCGCGGCAAAATTGGGAAAGAGGGAGCGGACAATTTGTTCAAAGAAACAGTAATACCAATCATTCGAGAGAACGAAAAAGTTTTCTTTCCGGAAGAGATTCGACATAATTACGCATTGTCCGACGCGGATCTGCTGGTCTTGGCACACAGAATGGGCTCGACAATTATGGCCTACGCCTTTGACATCGAGCCCGTGGAGTCCAATAAAGAAGTGGACGAGGAGGGGTACGCTTCAGAAGAAGAAGATGAAGCGCTCCCGAAAGGTATGGTGCCGTTGGCAGATATGCTAAATGCCGACGCGGATAGGAATAACGTATGACGCCACATCTCGCCCTCAAGACTGCAGTTTTTGCTAACCCAATGAATAGGCGAGACTTTTCTATGAGAGTGATGTATTGACAATGAAGGCACTTAAACCCATTGTTGCCGGAGAGGAAATATTCAACGACTATGGTCCTTTACCCCGTTCGGACTTGCTTCGGCGGTATGGATATATCACAGCCAACTACGCGCAGTACGACGTGGTTGAAGTTCCTTTCGAAACCGTTTGCGAAGTTATACAATCTGAAGGCCAAATTTCAGCATCTGTTGTTCAAGATAGAGTAAGTTACGCATGGAATGCGTCAGCTAAACGTATCTGACACCGGTTAGCTTTCATATTTGGAAGAGCACGGAATCGACGATTCCGGCTATGATATCTCATACCAAAGCCGCCCTGGCCAGGATCTTGTGGGAAACATCTCACCTGAACTCCTTGTCCTTATCGAGACCTTCCTAGTCCCCACTGCTGAGTTCGACCGTCTTAGAGCTAAAGGGAAATTACCAAAAGCCGACAACTTGTCACCCCAAGGAACAAAAGCCCTTTTGAGTATACTCAGAAACCGGACTACGCAATATTCGACGAGTCGTAAAGAAGACGTGGATATGCTCTTCCAATTGGCTAGCGTTACAATTCCTATAGAGATAGCTTCTCAAAAACTGAAGCGAATGAAAATGGCCATTGAAGTGAGAATTGGGGAGAAATTGATATTGGAAGAGACCGAAAAGGCCTTGAAAGAGACGATCGAAAGAGCGGGAGAGGACTCATTGAAAAGGAACGAGAGGAGCCCTCAGGCTAGCGCAAACAAGAAAAGGAGAATTGCCTAGACTTGGCTTTACCATAAACAATGAACAGGATTTCACAGCAATGGAAAAGATATGGTGGCAGCGGCTCGGGTGAGCTACTATTATTGTTTGTTTCTTTATGCCAGTGATGGCTACTAATCTACATGCTCCTAGGTTTCTCCCAAAAAGCTTCCCTCAAGCTGGTTTGGCGGGCTTGATCATTCGGCACCTAACGTCCACTGGAGGACTATTGTACATGAACAGAATTCAGTCTTCCATCAATCCAAAGACTCTAAACTCGCTCAGTCGCTCGAACAGGATACAGGACTCGAAGAATCCTTGAGAAGTCAAGAATGGTGTTTCACGGAGAAAGTGACAATGTAATCGGACTCCAGGATGAGTGAGCAAACCTTTCAGCCTGCAGCATTCGAAGGTGGCAATAGATGTCCTGATGCCGATCTGTTGTGGTTCTGGTGTAGATGGTTCGAATCTCCAATACTCCTCTGGACAACACCCTGCCCCTTTTCACCCTGTCTGTCTATCATCATACGGTACTTGATGTGCAGATTATCATATGGGTCAACAAAGTACAGCTGCTCATCCTCGCTACTATCGCCAGAATATTTGTGTCGATCAAGGACGCGCTCATCAATTGGTTCTGGGCATGGCCGTTTCACGCCTCGACGGTCGACCATGACTCGCCCACCTCGTCCTTTGCGACGTCGATATCGCCGCTGGTCTAGGTATGGCACGTCGTCTGGCGGTGAAGCATAGCGAACTACGACTCTGTTTCGCTTCTCCGTCTTGTTCATATCTTGGTCAGCATTCAAATTGTCACTAGAGTTTTCAGATGACACTGATGCTGGGGGTGTGGGTAACTGTTGGCAAGTTACCGGACGGAAAGTGGATCTGGAGGCTGCCTGCTCCAGAGGCGGAGTAATTGGTCGCCAAGTAAGATCTTCCCAGCCCTGGTTCCACTTCTGGTGCTTGGCCAAGTTCTCTTCGATGAAACCATTGATGGCCTCTTCTTTCTTTGCCAACTGTTCTTGTAAAGACACGAGGTCGGAGTCTAGCAGGCGACCATCTGGACGTGTGAGTTGAGGTTTTGGTCCCATGCCAGGAATACCGCGTTGCACGGCTGTCGAATCCACCTTGGGCTTCGGTTTCGGTGCCGGCTGCATTCTGGTCAGTAAGTCCAGACATATCCTTTGGATATCTCAAATACCTTCTGGTTGATGAGGTCTTCGTCATCTCCTTTAATACTGAGTTTCCTCTTTACCTCTTTCACTGCAGCACGTTGCTCGAAGATCTGCCTGTCAATGGCTAGCTGTTCTCGGCCCATTACCTCTCGAACCTTGACCCTAGACATCAGGTATCGTGCCTCCTCCAGTTCCTTTCTTAGTTTCTTTAATTTCTCTGTCACCTGCGCATCTCTGCCACGCGTCTTGCGGACCTGCCGCACCTCGCGCCGTCGGAAGCACACGTATGGGTCGGAGTCATCTGTCTCTAAGTTTGTCTCGAATTTCAAGGTTGGCATTAGACCCCGATTGTTTGTCAGCAATCGTTGATTCTTCCAATGCTCATAGATATCTTTCGCAAATCTCCTTGAGGATTCGCTGATCGTCTCATCGAATTCAGTTTCAATTTCCTCGTAGGATAATACTGGAGGATTATCCACTGCCGCATACGGCTGTTTCGTTTGGGCAGTTTCCTCGAAAAAGTTCATCACTTCTTCAAATTCATCTTCAGCACATTGGATTGCCTTTCCCTTCTTTTGGTTCATCTCCTTGAGAAAGAGCATATCCTCGGAGGTCATGCAGTAAGGGCATCCTACGCAATCCTCTACGGTGGATGAAAAGCGGATATAAGTGGCTGGCTGGGCGAAATGCCGCGGATAGAGCTGCTCATATTGCAGACTACTCGCGACGGCATCAGGAGTTGGAATGTAGAGTTGTGCGACCTTACCGCCGGTCGCTGCAGCTTGAGACGCGGATATTACGGCTTGTAAGTGATGTTCCTATTTTGCAATGCATTAATACTTCAATTCCATATTGCGAGATGCAAAAAGGTGAGTGGACTAAGCAGAGTATCGTAATGATGACTCATCACGTAGTGATATCGAAGGTGTGGAATCGGGCAGAAAAATAGGGGGCTGTGAAGGTGATGAATCGGGCTAAGCGTGAAAACTTACGATTTCCTCGCCCTTCTCGACACCGGTTTCGACCTTAGGAATGTGGCGTTGCGCGTCGTCGTCGGGCAGCTTCTCGACCTCATTTTCGCGCAGCACAGGTAGGTTTTGCTTTGTGGATAGTTTGCGCTGGCGAAACCGCTGCCCAGTGGCTCGTTGCGTCATGTTTGGTGGTTGTAGACAGTAGCAAGAGGCGAAGGTTGTAGCGTAGCCGTGATCCCGCTGCGCGTACGCTGGCTCCCGGGCGCCTAAGCTTGGCGCAAAATCTGCGCTCGGTCGCAAAGGGCGACGGCCTAGCGGTAGCTGCGCGCGAGAAAGCGGCGGTTACGAGCTCAGCTTGTGCCCCAAAATCCTCGTGAGCCGTGTTAAACGAAAGCCCTCGTCGAGAAAAGTCGATCTAGCGGGTTTTTGGGAGTTTCACGATAAGTTGTGGTGAATGTTTTGATGGATTTGCGTGATGCAGTGATGGTCGGTCGCGGGCGTGGGCGGGTTGTTGGGGAAGGCAAGAGCAGCGGGCCTGACCTTGTTTGGCCTTGAAGCGAGCAGACGAGATTAGGGCGGCGCGCGCAGGATTCCTTTTGGATTGCTAGAGGAAGGGCGACGTTTTCATTCCTGCAAAATAATATATGTATATATATATATGCTAAAAACATGCTACAATAATATTATTGCATCTTCTATTGTGACTTTGCTGCTATTGTGACTATTGTCATTGCGTTTTGCGCCCAGTTTGTGGTTTTCTTTTCGACCACTACGATACTTCAGTGACATGGCCTCGCTCAGCTCCCTTCTTAGGCAACCGTAGTTTCCTAAGAGACGGTGTTAACCTTTCCCAGCATTTCCGAGAGCCTCGTACCGCAGCTGATCTATATAAAGCATACCTGTTCTCCAGTGTCGCTTTCGAAAGTTGCAAATGCAGTGCACATGCGAGGTGAAAGATAGTTGCGGATACCTATCGGAAAGCATCATTTCTAGCCAGCCAAGTCTCAGATAACTATGCCTTTCGTGTCCAATAGTTACACTTTCGTGAATTATTTCTCGCAATTGATTCGTCAAGTCTTGAAGTAATACATCATTGGTGCATCGTCGTGTCGGTGAGAGCAACGCATTCACTTGCATGACATTTATCCAATGCCTTTCAAAACCTGCGTCCTTTTCTACTGGAAATCGAAGCCTAGCTTTTTTAAGAGAACAACAACCATGCCTTCCGTCGGCTGCATGCGCTGGTGCCCTCTTTAACCGCTTTCGGCTGGCATGCTATGTCGAGTTGGCTCCGTTTTCGTATATCCTTCTGTGCATTCAAAGTTCTGAAAGGCAAAATTACAAGGAGAAGTCGGGGCTGAGGGCAGGGCCAACCTTTAGCGGCGGAGTTGTTTTGTATACTAATACAAAGGTATTCAAGTACGCCAAATTCTAGTGTACTGGTGGTGCAATTGCGTTGTACCAATCGTGTCTCTAAACCAGATATTAGCACCATTAACTATTGAAATGGTCACCTGTGCCAGAAAATTCACTGATATTGAAAAACGAGAATAAAAATGAAATAGAAGATCAATGGGCGGTACGTAGGGTACATTGAGGAGCAAAAGGAAATTTTAAAAAAAAAAAGTACGATTTAATGCTCCCAGCCAGGTTCGCAGCTACGCCATGGAAAGCTGAATTCCAACCGAATCGGAAGACATAAAAATTTCAGTATATGTAGCTTTACAGCTGAAGGAGGGGTAGAGAAAACTTAACCTCCTTGACAAAGGCCAAATTCATTACCCGAGACTCGAGCATGTGCACATTGCATATCTATAGAACTAATGCACATATGATGCCCCTAGGATGAAACACAATATAATTGTATTTGTCAATGATATTCCACTCCTATAAAGTCTATAGATGAGCGTATGGAAGCTGCGATTTCCGCCAAAAGGACCACTACGTTCCCCTCTCCGGGATTCTTTTCTCGGCATAATATCCAAACCTTTAAAGACGTGTCATGATCTTGTCAAAGCAATCCTTCTGAAGCACTCCACCAGCTATTCGCAGAGCCTGTAAGATTCACAATAAACGCCTGATCACTATCCGTTGGCGCAACTTGAAGAGTTGCCCTGTCGGTAATGCGCCTGGGCAAGTATTTACAAAAACTTGCCTTCGGCGCTTTCAGTTAGTTTTCCTTTGTTTTGATGATGTGTGCGCTCCTATTTGGGACATCTTTAGAAATCTTCGGTCGAGGAATACCGGCGAAGGAATCCAACACCACCCTTCGTCCCGCCAACCCCATCCTTTGTTACCTTTCATCATGCTCACTTTGCATAGTTCCTGCGAGGCAATTATGCGTTAGCTTCCGAATCATATTCTTTCTATTATTGCGCGCCCTTCCTTCGTCATGCAATTCGTCGATGCGACAGCCCACTTCCTGCCTAGCTTTGAACTGGCACTGCGAAGAGACACCTGTGGTACCTTTGTACTTTATATGAGCAGATTTATAAGAACAATTTTACTGGCCGAACAGCACCGTGAGCTCCCACAGAGTGGTTATCCGATTAATTGTGTGGCAAACCTCACCATAAGCTTTCCGAGTGCTTCACATCAACGGCAGAAGCAATGCGACACTTTGGCTTATGGCTAAGGGAAGAAAGCCCCTATGAAATTATAGTGCGTGTATCTCCGGTTCTATATACAAAATATGCTGAGTGGCCGAGGAGATTCTTGAGCTTCTTGGATCGTGTACGTACTCGTTACGTTATGGTAAACCTTCTAAGGATCCGAATGCTCTCCAGTTTGGAATGCGATCGTCATACGCGAATACGTGCTTGTGGTGAATCCGTGTTCCCTTTGTAATGCTATTATTCGCTGTCTCTTAATACTCAATACTTTTTCCTTTCTTCCACTTTCTTTTCTCTTTTCCCGCGGAGGGTTTAGGGTTATGTCACCTGTTTCAACATGAAAATACCTACGGCGGAGGACCTCAACTTCGACATAGACAATTATATAAACCGATACATTCCTCCCTCCCAGCTTTACCGACTGCCATACCCCATCTCTAGATTTCTTGGCTACCGCAGATCATCAGAGCGAAGGGATGTTGGGAACGTCCTTGTCTGTATTTGGTCATTCATCGGAGCGTTTTGCGGACTGGCTGTAATTGCTGGCGTCTTCAATTCCAGCCCGTTAATACAACAGGATCACCCGCCTGTCTTGATTGCAAGTTTTGTAAGCCTTCCTCTCATGACACTTCTCAGGTCTAGCTAATTTCAACGAGGGTGCGTCTGCTATTCTTGAATATAACGCTATCCGGGCATCTTTGGGCCAGCCTCGAAACTCCATCCTCGGGCATGTCATATCAGCAACCCTTGGGGTTGGCATCACAAAACTCTTTAAGCTTCGGTCAGATTTTGAGAGCATTCGATGGATAGCTGGTGCAGTCAGCTGTGGCGTGGCTTCAAGTGCGATGGTTATGACAAATACCATCCACCCGCCTGGAGGCGCCACGGCAGTGCTCGCAGCTACCCAATCTAATGTAACCGATATGGGATGGCATTTTGTGCCACTGATTCTCCTCGGTTCGACCTTGATGTTGCTAGTTGGCCTTATCATCAACAACATCCAGAGGAAGTTTCCCGTCTATTGGTGGACCCCGGATGACATACGCCGTGAAAAAGATGACGATGTTGAGAAGCTCCCTGAAGGTATTATCACAACAGGAGAGAAACAGCTGGACGCCTCAGGTCTCTCAAGTAGACTTTACAAACTCATCGTTACGGCAGACTATGTCACAGTTCCCGATCAATTTTCGTTAAGCATTAAGGAGGTTGAGATGTTAGAGGGACTGAGGGATAGGATTCGCGAACAGCGTAGTTCCGAACTTCATTGTCGTCCCTCTGCTGCTCCCAGCACAGAGTGTATGACTGTGATACCCAAGTCATGAAACACATTCTCAATGCGCTCTGACGGAGGCTAGCGATTCGTTAGAGAAAGAATTATGAGGAACTAGCTATCGTATTTCACCGACAGGAAAACGTTTATTCCGAAACTGTTGAATTATATGCATATGTGCAGAGAAAAAACCTTACATGTGATTGGGTAGCGCGCTTTCATTCCTCGCCACAAGTCAAGGAAAGCCCTAAAATTTGTGCGAGTTCGATCGTCTCTTAATCCTTGGTCGCCTTGTCCGCCCACAACTTATTTTGTCCCGCTGCCAACGCCGATTTCTTTTCCCTTCATCTTTCTACAACATTTGCATCCAGACAAGTGTTTTAAGAGCCAGTGCAGCGTCTTCATTACACCGTTTTCCTGAACTTTAAGCACCCCGTGAGGCTTTACCCATAGACCTTCTCTACTATCGATAACGACCCACCCCGCCGGCCACGCCTGACGTTTCTCCAACACTTTAAATTTTCTTCTTTCCACACCGAAATCCCGTTCCAAGACCACCACAGCACACCATGGTTTCCGCGTCAAAAGCTGCTCGCCAGGCCAAGCGTGCCGCCGAGGGCAAAGATACAACAACAAAGAAGACTGCAGCCTCCAAGGTTTCCTCGAGGGCTGCATCGAAGAATGCCTCAAAGGCTTCATCCGTGAACGGCGATGAGCCAGAACAACTTATAGACGCCGAGGACGCAGACGATACAGGCATCAGTGAAGAAGTCAAAAAGCTAACACTACAAGAGGATGAACACGGCTTGTCAGATCGAGTCACCACTGGTGTGTTGGCCTCCCTAGAAGCAAGCCGCGATGTGAAGATCACGTCAGCCTCCCTCGTTTTTCACGGCAAAGTTCTATTCAACGACACTACAATCGAAGTCAACTATGGACGCCGCTATGGTCTGTTGGGAGAGAACGGATGCGGCAAATCGACGCTCCTTAAGGCCATCGACAAGCGCGAGTTTCCCTTCCCGGAGCATGTTGACATCTACCTATTAAACGAGGGCGCTCCTCCTTCCGACCTCGGTGCATTGGAATGGGTTGTAAGGGAGGCTGAAAATGAGTTAGCGCGGCTGGAGAAGCTGGCCGAGGATATTCTGGAGAAGGACGGACCGGAAAGTCCTGTTCTGGATGAGTTATACGAGGTAAGCCGCTACTGAATGTAGTTGGCAGAGGGCAAGGCTAACCATCAACAGAGAATGGAATCTATGGACCCTTCGACCTTCCATACTCGCGCATCACTGATTCTTACCGGTCTCGGCTTTAACAAGAAGACCATTGCAAAAAAGACGAAGGATATGTCTGGTGGTTGGCGAATGAGAGTTGCGCTAGGTAAAGCTCTCTTCGTGAAGCCATCGCTTCTTCTGCTGGACGATCCTACTGCACATTTGGACTTGGAAGCCTGCGTGTGGTTGGAAGAGTACTTGAAAAAATGGGACCGCACCTTGATTCTGGTATCTCATAGTATGGATTTTTTGAACGGTGTCTGCACAAATATGATCGATATGCGCCAAAAGCAGCTCATGTACTACGGAGGGAACTATGACTCCTACATCAAGACCCGAACAGAGCAGGAAGTCAACCAGCAAAAGGCCTACGAAAAGCAACAGGACGAAATTAAGCACATTAAGAAATTTATTGCTTCGGCGGGTACATACGCCAACTTGGTCAGGCAAGCAAAGTCACGACAAAAGATTCTGGACAAGATGGAGGCAGATGGCTTTATCCAGCCCGTAGTCCAAGATCGTGTCTTCACCTTCCGATTCGCTGATGTTGAGAAACTACCACCACCCGTACTTTCTCTCGACGACGTTACTTTCTCTTACTCCGGAAAGCCTGCGGACAACCTCTATGAACATCTAGATTTCGGTGTAGACATGGACTCCCGAACGGCCCTTGTTGGCCCGAATGGTGTCGGAAAATCGACATTGCTCCGTATCTTTACTGGCAAACTTTCTCCCACTGCAGGAACTGTCTCCCGGCACACCCATTTGAAGCTGGGAATGTATAGCCAGCACTCTGCTGAGCAGCTCGACCTCACCAAGTCGGCACTTGACTTCGTTCGCGACAAGTACAGCAACAAGAGCCAAGATTACCAATATTGGAGACAGCAGCTTGGCCGTTATGGTCTGAGCGGAGAATCCCAAACAGCAAAGATGGGCACGCTTTCCGAAGGCCAGAAGAGCAGAATTGTTTTTGCTCTACTGGCTATTGAGGGACCTAACATGATTTTACTTGACGAGCCTACCAATGGTCTTGATATCCCAACGATCGACAGCTTGGCAGACGCCATCAAAGCATTCAGCGGAGGTGTTGTCGTTGTTTCCCACGACTTCAGGTAAGATCAGTTGCTGAAATCACTCTTTACTCGGAGCAATTAGGCTGACTTGTAGTAGATTGCTTGACAAAATCGCGAAGGATATCATGGTCTGTGAAAATAAAACCGTTCGACGATGGGATGGAAGCATCGGAGATTACAAGAACCACCTCCGAAAGAAGATGGTGTCTACTGGAGCTGTGTAAGTCAGTCAGTGGAAGCCTGCTGGTATCAAAAATCGTTCCTCCAGTTGCAGGAATGCTATGATGAAGATAGTGGGGTTTGATGTAGAGTCTAGGATTACTTCTGCACGTCTAGGCTGGCAGCATTGGAGGGCCTGCTTCAGTGTCCGCATTTGGCGGCACCTAAATTCAGCTGCGTTCATGATACGGCATTGGGTCTAGAGGAGTTTTAGAATAACTTTTTCCAATGAACATAAAAACGTCATGCGTAATCATTCTGCGCTATACTGTAAGATAAGCCCATTTGCTTTCGTGAAATCCCTAGACGGAATGGTGTTCTTTGATTCGCAGCACATGGCCACTTGACGATCTGTGTATGGCGACCCCACCAGCACACATCTCATGGCTCAACTTTTCCCGCAACCGCACCCACCCATGCATAACTATTGCAGCTGGGAATCCTCCGAGCAAACATATAGGAAAAAGCACCAGCCATGGCCGAACTCACGACAACGAAGCTCAACGCAGAGTCCCATCTGCTGCTCGTATGGTTCCCACCCCAATAAGCCCGCAACTCAGGCTTGAGCTTCGTCTCTGACTGTACCTGCAGGACCAGCCCCTCCTCCGCATGCCGTACGAGCTGTCCCGCAAGAACTTCAAAACAGCACAACGATACGTCGAAAGGGAGCGTGAATTCGTCCTTACAGCGCTCAAAACGGCAGCCAACGCCGCCATCTCGTCACCTAACTCCTCCGATGCCCTCAGCAGTCTCGACGGCATGATTAGCCGGATGCAAGGGCTTAAGCGTAAGCTGGAAGGTTTGCATGAGGAAGAGAAGGCAATTCATAAACACTCCCGCACCCGCATCCAGCATCTACAGGACCTCTATGATATTCCGAGTCTAGCGGACGTCAAGTACGATGAGTGGAGCCGTGTTAGGCTGAACAGGCTGCTGGTGGATTATCTACTGAGGAGTGGGTACGGAGAGAGCGCGATGGCCCTGGCGAAGGAGAAGGGCATCGAGGAGCTGGTGGATGTAGAAGCCTTTGTGGCGTGTCATAAGATTGAGGCTAGTTTGAGGGCGGGTAGGACGCAGGAGTGTCTTGTTTGGTGTGCAGATAATAAGCAGGCGCTGAAGAAGTTGAATGTAGGTTTCTTCCTCTTTCACAAGTAGGGTGGGTTGCGGACA
>Ga0307515_10006346_pt1 | contig 23670 bp, 16 predicted proteins | sample 17_EM_MG_FD_194513 | JGI IMG/M metagenome (GOLD analysis project Ga0307515, IMG submission 194513) | Populus trichocarpa ectomycorrhiza microbial communities from riparian zone in the Pacific Northwest, United States - 17_EM | ecosystem: Host-associated > Plants > Roots > Unclassified | place... | reverse complement strand
ACCCGCATCCCCACCACTCATCCCCAAGTTCAGCCTATTCAAACTCTTCACCAAAGCACCAAACTCCTCCTTTGTCACCGACGACTCCTTCTGATCGGTTAGGCGGGTACTTCGTCAGTGGGACACGATCGTACCTTATGCTGTATCCTTAATGTTTCGACGGAACGCTTTAATCGCCAGATAGTTTGTTAATCCTGCCGCAGAAGATATCAACAGAACCTTACAATCAGTTTCTTGATTTCATCGGATGTCGATTGTTCTGGAGGTATCCGCTGTGGTGCAGGTCTAAATCCAGTGTGTGCGGTCAAACCCGAAGCTCCTTGGGGGACGGTAGACATGAGTTGCCTGGAGATGATAGGATGCGATCTCCGGAGAGGAAGGAAGCTGGCTGCAAGGAAGAGCCGAAAACGGGAGGTGTACGCTGTTAACACGGCGCCAGATTCAGGACTAGCCCAAATTGACGTGGACCATCACACTCACAGCAAGTGACTTCCTGGGGAAAAGTGAGTACACGCAACTCATGTTCCCGAGGTTTGTCTGGACGGTATGAGCGGCGACGGGCGGGAGTAGTGGGGAGAGTGGTTGTTGTGTGGTCCGAGTCGCCGGGACTTCTAGCTGTCGTATTGCTGTGGCGCTGGGTAGTTCCTGCTCACCGCCGGTGGTCCGAGAGCAGATTTTAAATCAATGTGTGCGTTTGAGCCCAAAGCTCTTTGAGAGACGGTAGACATGGGTTTTTTGGTGATGGTAGGGCGTGATTTGGGGGGGGGAAGGAAGTTGACTGCAAAGAGGCGCCGAAAACGCAAGGTGTATGCTGGCAGTACCACGTCAGCTTCAGTGCTATTGCTAGCCTGAACTGACATGAACGATCACAGCGAGTGACTTCCCGGGAAATACAAGTACACACAACCCATGTCGAGTCGAAGTTAGCCTGGACGGTATGAGATGCGATGGCGAAGCAGTGGGGAAATTGCGGGTACCGTGCCGTGGGGTTCAGGCTGAGGTCGCTGGGACTTCTAGTTATCATATCCCCCGACACTGCATAGAGAACGGAGAAGCTACTGCTCTATCTCGAGGCGAATGCGGGACGGTATCTCAGGATCTAGCGTTGCCAGGAGGCGTCGATCGGACCTGTATGTGGCCATGGCTGTTGGATAAATTTTTTCCAAAGGATGGGTCACTCCCCTCCAGTCGTTGGTTGGAAGTGCTTTCCAAACCTACTTGAGGTTGGATTTCCAGCCTACCGAGGTGGAATAAAACGATCGGTGATTGTTTAGCGCACCTCCCGGGTCCCGCTCTCTGGCAGCGGGTCACCCGCCAACGCTGTCGCATCGTCGTATCGCGCGTTTGCGAGAGAGATTCAGAATCTCCCTACGAGATACCTACGGTAAGTTACAAGTGAGGGTTTCCGTGGATGCTGGTCTTATCCCACCACTCCCGCAGGGGATACTATAAAATCAATGACATCAAAGCCCTACTCGTACGAGCGCGTCCCAAGGGTGCGTTTCGACGTAGATTGCTTGTGTTGCGGTAGCTGAACGGACTCCATAGGAGTTGAGGAAACTCGAAGCGGCGAATAAGGGGGCAGCGCAGCGTACCAACGTATCCCATCCCTTGTCTATGACAGGAAAGGTAAATTGGGGCGGGAACACGTTTCGGTTCCCCGTCTATGTATGACCTGCCCACGAGTCTACCCTTCTCCGGCCCCTTCCTAGTGATCCGTCCGCCCCGCTTCCCCCATCTATCATTCCTCCCCTCGAATATTCTTGTGGTCGCGAGCGGGGTGGTGGTGTTCGAAGTGGGGAGTATCGAGCTATGCGCGGGTCTACAGACAAGATTGAAGCCCGTCTTATTCTCAAACCGGATCTCTGTGGCCACAATGGTCCATTCGAAAAGGCAGAATTTGTGGGAGCCGAGGGTCGAATCGAACGTCCGATTCCAAAAGGTCTCTTGGACTTGAGATCGCCATAATCCGCGGTTGAATGTGCACTTCGGGGTGTTGGGGCCTACGGCGGGAATCGAGACGTCCGAGAGGTAGGCGTAGCACGGCGACGGCTGAGGCGTTCTTCCCTCTTGGCCCCCCGTCTAACTTCCTCACTTTGTCTAATATTATCTCGCATGGGCTCTCATGCATGCACCGTGCGATTTTCGCTTGTCCAGTATTTATTCTTGATAGTCGATTTTGGAATGGATCACCGCTCACTACCGTAAGGGAATATAAGTATATCCGACTGACATTTTATTTATAATGCCCATCGTCTGGCCCATCTCGTGACCGAGAGACACCTAAGATGCAACCGATGCTGATAAGGATTCGTTGGAAGTTGTAGTATTGCTGAAACAAAACATTGGGCGCCACGTTCTGGGGATACATAGATACGAAGTAAACAGTGCGGGAGACGAGGAAGCAGACAACGGTTCAACATTCAACGCCAATGATGACAATGCAAATGAACTGGAGTGTGAGTAAAGGAGGTAAACAACGGGAGGAACATAGGTGGTCTGCGGCTGTATGAAAGAACGTTGTGACGGACGGTATGAGAGTACGATATACCGGGAGGTTGCATTCCGAGAATTCGACGCGGTCGTCAACGCTTTCGTTCCGTTCCTTGACCATAGATTAGAAACCAATACACCAGGAAGTGGCATCATATGGAGGAACTCACCCAATTGACCAGAGTCAACCGGTCCACTCCGACCCTTTTCTATGTGCTCGAGGATCTTCCCGCAAACCTTCATACCCCACGAATATCCGAGCTTCTCAAAAATTTCTGCGGCACGTAGAACCTCAGACCTCGCCTCTTCGAGCTTGTACTGCCTCCACCAAACCGCCGCTTGCTGTATCATCGCCTTACCTAGACTGTATGGGTTTTTAACCGCGTAAAACTTGGTGCGTTCGGCGTGAACATGTGCACTGTCGAGCCTGCCTTCATCACAAAACAGCATCGCTAGGGAGAAGTGAATATCAAACAGTTGACCGTGCCAGTCGAAAGAGGAGGCAATTCCGAGGGCTGCCTCGAGATGGTGAACGGCCTTTTCGATTTCGCCCTTCGATCGATATATCAGGCCAAGAATTTGATGAGAATTGCAGACGAAAGATTGGTCGGCTGTCTCTGGGAGGAGATTCATTGCGCGGGACGCAGCTTCTTCTGCGGCGTCGAGCTGTTCCTGCTCCAGAAAAAACCATGCGAGTTGGATCAAAAACTGTGCCTGTCCCTCCGTGTTACCGAGCCACTCGTACATCTCCAAACCCTCTCTCGCCTGTTGCACTCCTTCGTCGTAGAGGCCCATACGCCAATTTGCATCACATAGGAGCGACAATATGCGAGCAACCCCAACATTACTCCCTCGCTCTCTCTCCAGTTTTAGGGCACGATTAAGGAGTCTCTTGCACTCCATGTCGTTCCCAATCGAGCCAAGAAACATTGAGAGCTCAACCAAGTATCCTGACTCGTGACAACGATTATCCGGGAGCCACTGAATCTTCGGGTCCAGAAACATAAGCCGTGGTTTGTGCCAATGGAGGTGCGCCATGAACTTGGTACAGGCTTCCCAGATGTCGCCCGAATTCGCGTCGATCGTCGTAAACACATCGAGCAGGTGCTCGACATTGGCGTCCTCTGATATAATCCATCGTGTTTCTTTGAAGTCAGACTTGTCTGGATCGGGATCGACTGACATCCGAATGAAGTAACGGTCCTTGGCTGCACAGAGGAGTGGGGATAACCTCGGATCGCTGGGGGAAAGGTAGTCTCGGAGCGGTGCGAGCATCGTGATGAACCCGTTGCTCCGAGATGTCAGGGAAAGGGTGCAGAACCCGTCGAAGACGTCGATTCCGTTCGAGATCTTGGGAAAAAGCCAGTCGATGTTGTTCTCGTCAACGCCTTGCGGGAAGAACGCCACAATTCCCAGAAGCTCTCGGGCGTCCGAGCCGAATTCTTGAAACATGGGGGAGGCGAGCGAAAGTTCGATTGCGGCGGCGAGACTCTCTTCGTGTCGTGTCTGCAACACACTCGTTCGATGCTTCTCCCATTCCCCCTTCAGCTGGTCCATCCTCCACTGATTTTGGTGTCCAACGGTTGCGAGGAGGGTGATCGAAAGCGGATGGAATTCCAGTTGCTCCAGGATCTCGTTCGTTAGGTCCGATTCCTTTTCGAGTTTGTAGATGTGATAGAAGGCGCGGCAGGCCGCATCATTCGACAACACCGGGACTTCGATGGTCTCGCATTCATGAGGGACGGTGGAGATCCGCGAGGTTATGCACAGACACAGAGTCGGCAGCTCGCTCAGCTCCTCCACCAGGCCATAGATCTCCCCCGCGTCCGCTCCTTCTGGGTCCAGAATCGACTCGGCGTTGTCGAGGACTATGATCATCTTCGAAGACATGAATGGACGCAGGGGAGTTAAATCTTCGGGATTCTTGACGCCTGCCCCGGTGACCTCGGAGAGCCGGTTGAGGAGATGGTTGAGCGTCGCCGGGAATCGGTCACATCTGATGAACCGACGATTATCCCCGAACCGCTGCTTGACCCGATCGTCATGGAGGACGGTCAAAGCGATGGACGTCTTTCCGATCCCGCCAGCACCGATCAGAGCGACTGGAGTCAGACTTTCTGCCAAAGTGACAACCTCGTCGATCAGATCGTCACGACCGAAACAGGCTTCCGGCGCTAGGGGGGGTAATTCGCCGGTCGGGTTCGGTGGGAGTGCAGGAACCTGTGACCATCGACAATTTAGATCCCTGACCTAGTTTGGGCCTTGTCACTCACTTGGGAATCAACGATAGCTGCTCGAATCTCGTCCATGAGTTTAGACACGACCTCGCCATCCCCGTCGCTTCCCGTGTAACCCGTGTCCTCGAACCGGTCGGATACCTCTCGTAGCTGCTCTTTGAATCGTTCCAGGGTGCTAGCAGAGAATTCAGTGTATAATTCAACAGGGATAGGTAGAAAAGACGGACATGAGCAGGGCACTGCTTCGCGTTGGCTGCAATCTGTGATCCGCATCCCCACCACTCATCCCCAAGCCCAGCATATCCAAACTCTTCACCAAAACGTCAAACTCCTCCTTTGCCACGGATTCCTTTTGACCGGTCAGGTGGGTTCTTCGTCAGAGGGACACGATCGTACCTCATGCTGTGTCCTTAACGCCTCAACGGAACGCTTTAATGGTCGTACGGTTTGTTAACCCTAAGGCCGAAGACATCAACACAATCTTACCATCAGTCTCTTGATTTCATCGGGTGCCGATTGTTCTCGAGGTATCCGCTGTGGAGCAGATCCAAATCCAGTGTGTGCGGTCAAACCCGAAGCTCCTTGGGGAATGGTAGACATAAGTTTTCTGGGGATGATAGGGCGCGATCTCCAGAGAGAAAAGAAGTTGATTGCAAGGAAGAGCCGAAAACACGAGGTGCACGCTTGCAGCACGGCGTCAGATTTAGCGCTAGCCTAAATCGACGCGAACTATCACACTCACAGCAAGCGACTTCCTGGGGAAAAAGCAAGTACACGCAACTCGTGTCCCCAAGGTTGGCCCGGACAGTGTCAGACGGGACGAGCAATGGGAAAAGTGTACGTGGTTGCCGTGCGGTACGGGCCGCTAGGAGTTCTAGCCGTGGTATTGCTGTGGCGCTAGGCAGTTTCCGTTCACCATCGGTGGTCTGAAAGCACGTTTTAATTCTGTGCAGTCGAGCCCGAAGCTCTTTGAGAGACGGTAGACATGAGTTTTTTGGTGATGGTAGGGCGTGATTTCGAGAGGGGGAGTTGATTGCAGGGAAGCGCCGAAAATGCGAGGTGCAAGTGCACCCAACCCATATACTTGAGACGCGACGGCGAAGCGGTGGGAAAATTGCGGTTGCCGTGGGATCCAGGCTGAGATCGTAGGGATTTCCAGCTGTCGTACCCCTCGACACTACATACGAGAACTGGAGAAGCCACTGCTCTCTCCCAAGACTAATGCGGGTCAATATCTGGTCTGGTGCTGGGAGGCGACGGTCGGACCCGTACGAAAGTTGGTCAAATCTTAGCGGTCGTGGCTGTTGGATAGAATGTTTTTCCAAAGAATGGGTCAATCCCCTCCAGTCGTCGGTTGAAAGTCCTTTCCAACAACTCTGTAGTATTGTTGAAAAAAAAAAACATTGGAAACCACCGTCTGCGGGATACATAAATACGAAGTAAACACGGTATGGGAGACGGGGAAGCAGACAGCGGATCATCGACGAGCAGCGGGACAACGCAAATGAACTGGTGTGTGAGTAAAGGGGGCGAACAAAGGAAGGAACATATATGGTCTGCAGTAGTATGGAGGGACGTTGTGACGGATGGTGTGAGAGGACGGGATACCGGGAGGTTAGATTTCGACGCGGTCGTCAACGCTTTCCTTCGGTTCCTTGATCATAGATCAGAAAAAAATACACCAAGAAGTGGTATCACGTGGGGAACTCACCCAATTTGTCAGATGTAGCCAGGCTACCCAGTCCCTGTATGACCACCTTACAACGATCCACGCCCTCTGAAAATCCGAGCTTCTCAAAAATTTCGGCGGCACGTAGAAACTCAGACATCGCCTCTTCGAGCTTGTGCTGCTGCATCCGAATCGCCGCCTGCAGAAACATCGCCTGACCTAGGGTGTATGGGTTATTAACCGCATATGACTTGGCGTGTTCGGCGTGAACGTCTGCGCTGTCGATTCTCCCTTCGTCGCCAAACAACATCGCCAGGAAGGTGTGAATAGCAAACAGCTGAGTGTGCCAGTCGAAAGAGGACGCAATTTCAAGGGCTGCCTCGTAATGGTGAACCGCCTTGCCGATCTTGCCTTTGGATTGATATACGTCGCCAAGAACTTTATGAGATTCGCAGACCAGAAATTGGTTGTCTGTCTCTGCGAGGAGATGAATTGCGCGGGACGCGGCTTCTTCTGCGGCGTCGAGCTGTTTCAGCTCCCGAAACAACAACCCGAGTTCGATCAGAAACTCTGCCTGTCCCTCCGTTTCACCGAGCCGCTCATAAATCTCCAAGCCCTCTCTCGCCTGTTGCACCCCTTCGTCGTGTTGACCCATATGCCGATCCGCATTACACAGGCGCAACAATGTGCGAGCAACTCCGTTGTCACTTCCTTGCTCTCTCCCCAGCTTCAAGACATGACTAAGGAGCCTCTTGTGTTCCATGTGATTCCCGGTCGAACCAAACAACTCTGCGAGCCGACTCAAGCATCTTGGCTTGTAACGATGGCTGTCTGAGAGCGCTTCGATCTTGGGGGCTAGCAACGTGAGCCGCGGTTTGTGGTAATCGAGGTGCACCATGAACTTTTCACAGGCCACCCAGACGTCGTCCGAATTCGCGTCGATCGTTGTAAACACATCGAGCAGGTGCTCGACATTGGTGTCCTCTGATGTAATCCATCGTGATTCTTTGAAGCTGGACTCGTTTGGATTGATATGAATTGATATCCGGACAAAGTAACGTTCCTTGGCTGCACAGAGGAGTGGAGACAACTTCGGATCCTCGGGGGAAAGGTAATCTCGGAGCGGTACGAGCATCGTGATGAACCCGTTGCTCCGAGATGTCAGGGAAAGGACGCAGAATCCGTCGAAGATGTCCATTCCGTTGGAGACAGTGGGAAAAAGCCAGTCGATGTTGTTCTCGTCAACGCCTTGTGGGAAGAACGCCACAACTCCCAAGAGCCCTCGGGCATCCGGGCCGAGTTCTTGAAACATGGGGGAGGTAAGCGAAAGTTCGATCACGGCGGCGAGACTCTTCTTGTGTCGCGTCTGCAATACACTCGTTCGGCGCTTCTCCCATTCCCTCTTCAGCCGCTCCATCCTCCACTTGTTTTGATGTCCAACGGTCGCGAGTAGGGTGATCGAAAGAGGATGGAATTCCAGTTGCTCCAGGATCTCGTTCGCTAGCTCCGATCCCTCTTCGCATTTGTAGATGTGATAGAAAGTGCGGGAGGCCGCGTCCATTGATAACATCGGGACTTCAATAGTCTTGCATTCATGAGGGATGGTGGAGATGCGCGAGGTGATGCACAGACACAGCGTCGGCAGCTCGCTCAGCTCCTCCACCAGGTCATAGATCTTCCCCGCCTCCGTTCCTTCTGGGTCCAGGATCAATTCGGCGTTGTCGAGGACTATGATAATCTCCTTCGAAGTCAGGAATGGCCGTAGGGGTGTCAAGTCTTCAGGATTGTCGATTCCCGCACCAGTGGCATGGGAGAGGCGATTGAGGAGATGGCTGAGCGTCGCCGGGAATTTGTCGCATCGGATAAACCGACGATTCTCGCCAAACCGCTGCTTGATGCGATCGTCATGGAGGACAGTCAAAGCAATGAACGTCTTGCCGATCCCGCCGGCACCGATCAGAGAGACTGAAGTGAGACCTTCCGCCAAAGTGACAACCTCGTCGATTAGATCGTCACGACCGAAACAGGCTTTCGGCGCTGGAGGAGGCAATTCACCGGTCAGGTTGGGTGGAAGCGCAGGAAACTGTGTTCATCCCGACAATTTAGATCGCTGATACAGTCCGAATCTTACTACTCACTTGGGAATCAGCGATAGCGGCTTGAACCTCATTCATGACTTGGGACACGATCTCGGCATCCTCGTCGCTTCCGGTGCAACTCACGTTCTCGATCCGGTCGGATACCTCTTGTAGCTTCTCTTTGAATCGTTCCAGGGTACTAAAGGGAATTTAATGTGGAATCCAGCAGGGATGGGTGGAAAAGACGGACATGAGCAGGGCACTGCTTCGTGTTGGCTGCAATCTGTGACTTGCATCCCCACCGCTCATCCCCAACCCCAGCCTACCCAAGCTCCTCACCAAAGCACTAAACTCCTCCTTTGTCACCGACGACTCCTTCTGACCGGTTAGGCGTGTACTTCGTCGGAGGGACACGATCGTACCTTGTGCTGTATCCTTAATGTTTCGACGGAATGCTTTAATCGTCAGATAGTTCGTTAGTCCTGAGGTCGAAGATATCAACACAATCTTACAATCAGTTTCTTGATTTCATCGGATGTCGATTGTTCTGCGGGTGTCCGCCGTGGCGCGGGTCTAAATCCAGTGTGTTTGGTCAAACCAGAGGCTCCTGCGGGGATGGTAGACATGAGTTGCCTGAAGATGATATGGTGCGATCTCCAGAGAGGAGGGAAGCTGGCTGCAAGAGAGAGCCAAAACGGGAGGTGTACCCTGGTAACACGGCGCCAGATCCAGCACAGCCCAAATTGACGTGAACCATCACACTCACAACAAGTGGCTTCCTGGGGAAAAGCAAGTACACGCAACTCATGTTCCCGAGGTTGGTCTGGACGGTATGAGAGGCGACGGCTGGGAGCAGTGGGGAGAGTGTGGTTGTCGTGCAGTCCGGGTCGTTAGGGCTTCTAGCTGTCGTATTGTTGTGGCGCCGGGTAATCTCCGCTCACCACCGGTGGTCCGAGAGCAGATTTTAAATCTATGTGTGCGTTCGAGCCCGAAGCTCCTTGAGAGACGGTAAACATGAGTTTCTTTGGTGATGGTAGGGCGTGTGTGTGTGTGTGTTGTTCTATTATACTCCGTTCGACTCAGCGTCAGAGGAGTCCCCTATCTACTACAGGGAGTTTGGTTTACCTAGCACACAGCTAATGTTTAAACAAGATTTGTCCGAGGACTGCACTTTTGTGCGAGGAGAAACATATCCGTTGTGTTCGTAACAAAAAGGGGGGAGGAGCACCGCGGTACTGCGGGTAGGGAGGAAGTCGGTGTACCGACCTAAGAAAAGGCAAACGGACCGGCTAACAGGTCCAGCCGACGGGAACTCCCGCGCCGACTCCAGAAGGTGAGGCCACTCATGGCGGTTCGTAAGGTGCGTGGTGCCGAGAGAACGCTCCAGACTTGAGGAACGCCAACGTGTGTTCCACGTGTTTCTTCTTGATGAGCCGTCCCAGGCTACGTTGAGGCATCCTGATCCCAGGGAAGGCCAGCGCTAGCTTCTCCCTGGCGTCTTCGAAGAGTGGGCAAGCACGTATGATGTGTTCGCGGGTTTGGAGGACGGGGGGGTAGGAGTGGTCTTTGCTTTTGTGACAGGGACAAAAGAAGAACGAGTCGGGTTTGTTTTGGTACTTCCAAACGTGGCGTTTGAAGTACTCTCCTGTGGGAGCGTGGTTAGTGCACATCTGGGTGAGGGTAGACATGGAACTTCGGTCTATGAGTTTGAACCAGTCGGGAGGTCTGAGTTTGATGAAATCGGAAGTTCTATGAGCTCTTGCGAAGGGGAGGAAGCCGGAGGCGGGGCGGAAGATTTTCTTGTCGTTGTCTTCTAAGTCCTCAAGGAAGCTGCGCCATTCCTTGAGTGCCATGGTTTCTACTTCGGTAAGGGCGGAAGAACGGGAGACGAAGTGGGGGAGGAGGTAGCCTGAGTCGCGACACTTCATGTTTGCTGCTTTTCGGGCGTTCTTGTCGGTGACCTTCATCTGGTCTAGACCACCATGGCCAGGTGTCCAGACGAGAGAGCCGGTGATGTTGGGTCGGATTTTGAAAATCTTGATCATGTAGTGTCGGAAACTGATCGACGCCTGTTGAGCTGCGTGTGGGCCTGGGTCGAAGATCGACGTCAGTGCTGTGGTGGAGTCTGAAAAAATTCGGAACTCCCGTATGTCCAGCTCCCCAAGCAACGTAAAGTATACGAGCTTGGAAGCGTGTGCCAATGCCATCATTTCGGCATCGTGATTGCCGGCCCTTATCGCCAGCGGGACCTTGTATTCGAACAGTGTTTGGCCAGCGTGGATGCCCGTGATGGCCCAGCCCGCCGCCTTGTTCGTGAGAGAGCCGTCTGTTACGATTACCAGAGTGTTCCTTCCTGTTCGAGTTTCTAACCATATGCGTTGGTTAGCCACAAGAGACTTTCGTTCTTTCTTACTGCAGGCTTCCGGGTTAATGGTAAGTCTGCCATTGAAAGGGTAGGAGGAGAGGCGCTGATGGTGGGGCGCGTTTTGGGTGTGGAAAGGTTCGGCGCGTTCGGTGTGACTGTCGAAGGTGGCGATCATGCGTGTGAGGGGGGACAAGACCTCGTTGGAACGGGGTCTTGGGAAGGGGATGTGTTTGGGGGGGATGATGCGTTGCGTGAGCCGCGCTGAGGAGGGGAGGTAGTCGGCAGGTAGTCGGCGTGTGATTTCGGAGGCGAGGGGGAGTCGTGGGATCCACAGGGCAGCTGATCTGTAGAGCTTATGCAACGTGGTGGTGATGGGAGGGACGTACGTAAGCATTTGTAATGCTTCCTCCGGCGAGTCGTAGAAAGCGCCGGCGACCTGTTTGAGGGCCGCGTGTTGGACTTGTTCTAGGCTTTTGATAAGGGTTCTGTTCGGTTTCTTCGGGTCAAACCAAAGTTGGGAACCGTAGGTGATGGCAGGGACAACTACGGTCTTGTAGAGGAGACGGAGGTTGGAGGGGGAAATGCCTGCGACAGTGTTGCCGAGGACTTTGAGGCCCGCCACGATAGCTTTTCCTTTCTTGGCGAGGAGGGACACGTGGTGTCGGAACGAAAGCTTGCGGTCAAGGTGGAATCCGAGCCAGCGGATTGATGAGGGGGCGGTGATGGTGAGTTCCTTACCATAAAGGGTAGTCTTGAGTGGGGGGTTCGTTTCACCGCGGCGCCAAGTAAAGTGCATTAGATCGCACTTGTCCGGGTCAATGGACATGCCGATCGCGGTAAACGTTCCCACTAGGGACTCGAGGGCCTTCTTGAGAAGGTAAACGTTAGTCTCCAAATCGTTAGAGATAGCGTGAAGGCCGTGGTCGTCCACGTAAGCACGGATGCTAACGGGAAGATCACCCTTGTCCGATTCGTAAAAGATCGGGTTTTTGTTTATGGTTTCGAGCGCTGCTGAAGAATAAATGCACGCGAGAACCGGAGAGACGGGCGAGCCTTGCGGGACACCTACGTTTTGCGGGTGCGGGTCTCCGATATGATCGTCAACGCGCACCCTAACAAAGCGGCCAGCAAGAAACGATTTTACCCACCGAACGATGTTCGGGGGAAATCCTTTGTGGTGAAGGACGTTAAGAAGCCGTCCATGGTCGACATGGTCGAAAAATCCCTTGATGTCCACTGCGAGAAAAGAAGAGACGAGTCCCTTCTTTCGCGCGGTCTGGATGTCGTGGGTGAGGGAGAGTCCTGCGTCGAGACACGAGGAGTTGGAACGGCCGCCGAACTGATTGAAGGGCATGAGATCGAATTTGCCAAGGTCGAAGTAGATCCGTCGGGCGACGATCTTTTCGACTAGCTTGCCCAGGCATTCGATCAATTGTATCGGTCGGTGGGATTTGGGGAGGGCCATGTCCTTCTTGTTGTTCTTCGGGATGACGGCGACGAGAGATTGCTTCCAGGAGGGGTTGTGATGGTAGGGCGTGATTTAGAGAGGGAGAGGGAGTTGACTGCGAGGAGGCGCCGAAAACGCGAACTGACAGTCCCGCGTCAGATTCAGTCCCATTGCTCGTCTGAACTGAGGTGAACGATCACAGCGAGTGACTAGTGACTTCCTGGGAAAAGCAAGTACATACAATCCATGTCCTCGAGGTTAGCCTGGATGCTACATCGGAAAAAACAACAATGATTGCCTCATGATCGATGTCGATGATCTCCCGCGATGCACATAACGCCTCAACGAATTTTGCGACGCATGTGACGCGACGGCGAGGCAGTGGGTAAATTGTGGTTGCCGTGCCGTAGGGTCCAGGCTGAGGTCACTGGGACTTCTAGCTGTCACTGCATCCCCCGATCGGTAATTGTTTGGTACTTCCCGGGCCCCGCTCTCAGCAGGTCACCCACCAATGCTGGCGTTGTCACGTCGTCGTATCGCGTGTTTGCGAGAGAGATCCAGAATATCCCTACTAGATACCTACAGTAAGTCGCAATTGAGGATTTCCGTGGATGCTGGTCTTATCTCACCACGCCCGCAGGGGATAGTACTATAAAATCAAGGTCAAGGATGACATCAGGGCCTTACTCAGCCCAGAGACCCCTGGCTTCAAACTGAGGTATAAGCACGCCCCGAGGGTGCGTTTCGACGTAGATCGCTTGTGTTGCAGTAGCTGAAAGGACGGATCCATAGGAGTTGGAGAAACCCGAAGTGGCGAATAGGGGGGCAGCGCAGCGCACCAACATATTCTATCCTTTGAGTACGGTAAGAAAGGTAATTTGGGGCGGGGATACGTTTCTGTGCCCCGTCTATGTATGACCTGCCTACGAGTTTAACCTTCTCCGGCCCCTTCCTAGCGATCCACCTGCCACGCTTCCGCCATCTATAATCCCTCCCCTCGAATACTCTTGTGGTCGCGAGCGGGGTGGTGTCCGATGTGGGGTCAGGCCTCGGGTTTCGAGTTACGCGTGGGTCTGTAGACGAGATTGGAGCCCATCTTGTTCTCAAACCGGATCTCTGCGGCCACGATGGTCCATTCAAAAAGGTAGAATCTGTAGGAGCCGGGGGTCGAGTCGAACGACCGATTTCAAAAGGTCTCGTGGACTGAGGATCGCCATAATCTGCGATTGAACATACACTCTGGGGCGCTGGGGTGTACGGCGAGAAACGAGACATCCAAGAGGTGGGCGTAGCACGGCGACAGTTGAGGCATTCTTCCCTCTTGACCCCGTTGAGCATCGGGACAACGCGAGCGAACTTATTTTTCTTAGACTAAATGCGCTCCCTCCGGATGGTATAACGGCTCGCTGCAGTTCGGCGACTACGGGATCTCACCTGTCTGCCGGGCGACGCACTTTTAACTGCGGGATATTTTGTATGTTACATTTCACTGCTTTCTACCAATTTATATTTTGTTACAACTCGTTCTCGAACATGGGAGGATACACACAATTGAAGCAACTCGTCGGATTTCGGAGGATCTTTCTGCAAAGACCGGGAACCTCTATATTCCTCCGTTCCCTTCGCTATGTCTATTTTGACCAATACCTCCGCATCATCGGAATCACCAAAGAACTCCTCGGACTTGGTCTTGCTGCCGTGCTGCTAGGGTCATGAAGAACGGGATTAATCGCGACCGGTGGTGTTGGTTCAACGATCGTCTCTCTAATAGGGGTGAAGGGGGTCTGGGGGATCGACGTTTCAACCTTAACGCGGTCAGTTTGGTGAACTGCACGATGGACAATGTTTCAGCTAACACCCGGGTTTTTTGCTCTTGTCGTGCGGAGGAAATTTGTTAGTGGGGTTCAGTATCAGGAGGGTTTAAGAAAGCACTGCTGACTCAGATTTTTTTAGATTGAATGCGCTCCCTCCGCACAGTACAACGGCTTAATAGAAGATGGTGCTTTCCAATCAGCGAATACCGGAATGAGATGGTACACAGGAAGGGCCCGGGGATCCAAACGCGTCAGGATCGTTCAACTGAGGAATGGAGCCCATTTTCGGCAGACGAGCGTGCAGAAACCCTGGGCGATGGCCTGGGTCAATACAGCCCACCCACAGAAATTCATCGTGGTGGGGGGATCGCGCCGCGAGCTCTGCGCTCGTGTAGAACACAGGCATAAAATGCTCCCAAAGCGGGTGAACACCTCCCGCAGTCTCACTGGTTTTGACCATGACAAAGGGGTGCGTGCAGGGGTTGATGGTGTCCCGCTCCTGATGAACAATCACATGTCGTGTACTCCAGGCGGATGATCTTGACCGAAATTATGGGTCTACGATCCCGAAGGGTCAAATTGACTGAACGTAGTCTCAAAGGGCACGGAACCAGAAAGAAGGGACGGATCTCGGTTAACCCCACCGTTGAAGAACGGATGAGGGCCCAGATACGAAACTTGGCGAACTTTTATGCAACCATTTCAGCTCCCGTTACAGTGGCTTTAGCCCAAGAGGAAGGCGACAACAATCCGGGTACAGACGGGATGGTCACGGAGGAAGAACGGAGGAGACGTAAGGTTTTCTCGAAACATCTGACCTTGGTCCGAAGGTGAAACTTTGAAGGGGCGAACGAAGGCCCTGCTAGCCAGGTGGAACAGGTAAGTTCCAACACATTCCCACGTCCGGCATGTCTGACGAGGCGTGATAGGAGGGTTTTTCCCGTCTCGAAGCAATCCCGACAGCGAGTCATGATGCATCATGCATCATGCATCATGCATGACGACAGACGATCGTATCCCGCGCGACCCGCCAACTAAACAACGAGCACGAGCAGAAGCGGTGTTCGGTGACTGCGGGTCCTCAACTGTCTACCGGGTGACGCAATTTTAAATAACTGCGGGATATTCTTTATGCTACATTTCACTGCCTTACACCGATTTAGTTAACGGACGAAAGTGACGGACGCCCTACAAACGAGACTGGCCGCGTAATACGAGGTCACCAAACCGTGGCCGGTCGTGGGCCATGCCGCTTGCTAGCGCTACCGCTTATATATGAATGTGCGCGTCCATATCTAGAGTATCACGAGAGTGCACAACTAAAAAGCCCTAATCCTAACGTATCTAAGGGACCCAGGAGTAAACTAGGACGGCTACTTGTAACCCATGATCCCAAGACAACCGAGACCCAAGCTCTATAACCTCGAGCTCTCCATTCGGTGGGACGAGAGCCCGCAGGGTTTCGTACGACGCGTCAAACCAATATGAAAAGCGAAGGGGTTCCACCTCCGGTAACCCTCCCACTTGTCGGAATTTCCCACGCAGTGGCATGATCGGGACAAACGTCGCGTGAAGAGTACGTGCAGGTTTGCCATCCTTCCCGCCCCCCCACCGTAGTTTGGAAGGTTGGTTGGGTTTCGAGCGAAACCACCGAGGTGCCGGATTCTAGATGCGCGGTTTTGAGGAAATATCCACGCCCCGACGCAACGGTCGGGGTCCTGTTCCCTTATAGTAAAAGGCTACCGATAGTCATCTGGACTCGTGTGCAGCACTGTGGAGCCCTGGGGACGGCCACCCAATATAAGTATCTCCGACTGGTGCCTCATTTGCAAAAGCCATCGTCTGGCCCATCTCGTGACCGAGAGACACCCAGTGGGACGCGACTTGTACTGAGAAGCTGCTGCAGTGACTCCCCTGCAGCAGAGGGGCGTCATTCTCGGGACCCAACTCTCCCCCACCATACATGAAGAGATTCCTTGGAAGTTTTAGTGTTGCTGAAAAAAACATCGGGCCCTACGTTCTGCGGGATACATCGATACGAAGTAAATAGTGTGGGAGACGGGTGAAGCAGACAACGGTTCAATGTTCAACACTAGCGATGAGCGGGGGGACAACGTAAATGAACTGGTGTGTGGGTAAAGGAGATGAACAAAAGGAGGAACATAGGTGGTCCGCAGTTATACGGAAGGACGTTGTGACGGACGGTGTGTGAGAGGTCGGAATACCGGGAGGTCGCATTCCGAGAATTCGACGCGGTCAACGCTTTCATTCGGTTCCTTGACCATAGATTAGAAACAAATGCATCAGGAAGTGGCATCATATGGAGGAACTCACCCAGTTGACCAGAAGCAACCAGTCCATCCCGTCTCTTTTGTATGTCCTCGAGGAGTTTCCCACTAACCCTCATGCCCCATGAAGATCCGAGCTTCTCAAAAATGTCCGCGGCACGTAGAGCCTCAGACCTCGCTTCCCCGAGCCTGTGCTGCCCACACAAAATCTTCCCCTGCAGCATCATCGCCTTACCTAGGTTGTATGGGTTATTAACCGCATGCAACTTGGCGTGTTCGGCGTGAACGTGTGCGTTTTCGAGCCTGCCTTCCCCGAAAAACAGCATCGTTAGGGTGAGGTGAATCTCAAACAGCTGAGCGTGCCAGTCGAAAGAGGATGCAATTCCGAGGGCTGCCTCGAGATGATGAATAGCCTTCTCGATCTCGCCCTTCGATCGATATATGTCGCCAAGAACTTTATGAGATTCGCAGACCAGAGATTGATTGTCTGTCTCTAGGTGGAGACTAATTACGCGGGATGCAGCTTCTTCTGCGGCGTCGAGCTGTTCCTGCGCCTGAAAAAACAATGCAAGTTGGATCAAGAACAGTGCCTGTCCCACCGTGTTACCGAGCCTCTCGTAGATCTCCAAGCCCTCTCTTGCCCGTTCCACCCCTTGATCGTAGAGACCCGTATGTCGATTTGCATCACATAGGCGCCGCAATACCTCAGCAACTATAATGTCACTCCCTCGCTCTCTCTCCAGTTTCAAGGCATGATTAAGGAGCCTCTCGCCTTCCTTGTGATTCCCGGTTGAGATGAGCAACGCTGCGAGCGAAACTAGGCATTCTGACTTGCGACAATGCTTGTCTGAGAGCCCTTCAATCTTAGGGCCCAGCAACGTCGGCCGTGGTTTGTGCCAACGGAGGTGTTCCGTGAACCTGGCACAGGTACGCCAGACCTCGTCCGAATTCGCGTCGATCGTTGTAAACACATTGAGTAGGTGCTCGGCATTGGTGTCCTCTGATATAATCCATCGCGTTTCTTTGAAGCCGGGTTTGGTTGGATGGAGATAGACTGACATCCGGACGAAGTAGCGTTCCTTCACTACACAGAGGAGTGGAGATAACTTCGGATCCTCGGGGGAAAGGTAATCTCGGAGCGGTGCGAGCATCGTGATGAACCCGTTGCTCCGAGATGTCAGGGAAAGGACACAGAACCCGTCGAAGATGTCCATTCCGTTCGAGAACGTGGGGAAAAGCCAGTCGATGTTGTTCTCGTCAACGCCTTGCGGGAAGAACGCCACAACTCCCAAGAGCCTTCGGGCATCCGGGCCGAGTTCTTGAAACATGGGGGAGGTAAGCGAAAGTTCGATCACGGCGGCGAGACTCTTCTTGTGTCGCGTCTGCAACATTCTCGTTCGGCGCTTCTCCCATTCCCTCTTCAGCTGCTCCATCCTCCACTTGTTTTGATGTCCAACGGTCGCGAGCAGGGTGATCGAAAGAGGATGAAATTCCAGTTGCTCCACGATGTCGTTCGCTAGGTCCGATTCCTTTTCGAGTTTGTAGATGTGATAGAAGGCCTGACACGCCGCATCCATCGACAACACCGGGACTTCGATAGTCTTGCATTCATGAGGGATAGTGGAGATCCGTGAGGTGATGCACAGACACAGCGTCGGCAGCTCGCTCAGCTCCTCCACCAGGTCGTAGATCTCCCCCGCCTCCGTTCCTTCTGGGTCTAGGATAGACTCGGCGTTGTCGAGGACTATGATCATCTCCTTTGAAGTCAGGAACGGAAGCAGGGGTGTCAAATCTTCAGGATTATCGATGCCCGCGCCAGTGGCCTTGGAAAGCCGGTTGAGGAGATGGCTGAGCGTCGCCGGGAATTTGTCACATCGGATGAACCGACGATTCTCGCCGAACCGCTGCTTGACGCGGTCGTGATGGAGGACAGTCAAAGCGATGAACGTCTTGCCGATCCCGCCAACACCGATCAGAGCGACTGAAGTGAGACTTTCTGCCAAAGTGATGGCCTCGTCGATTAGATCGTCACGACCGAAACAGGCTTTCGGCGCTGGGGGAGGCAATTCACCGGTCGGGTTTGGTGGAAGCGCAGGAAACTGTGTTCATCCCGACAATTTAGATTGCTGACACAGCCCGAACTTTACTACTCACTTGGGAATCAACGATAGCGGCTTGAACCTCATCCATGACTTGGGACACGACCTCGGCATCCTTGTCGCTTCCCGTGTAACTCGCGTTCTCAATCCGGTCGGACACCTCTTGTAGCTTCTCTTTGAATCTTTCGAGGGTGCTAGAGAGAATTCAGTATGGAATTCAACAGGGATGGGTTGAGAAGACAGACATGAGCAAGGCACTGGTTCGCGTTGGCTGCAGTCTGTGACCCGCATCCCCACCACTCATCCCCAAGCCCAGCCTATCCAGACTCTTCACCAAAGCACCAAACTCCTCCTTTGTTACTGACGACTCCTTCTGACCGGTTAGGCGGGCACTTCGTCAGAGGAACAGGATCGTACCTTATGCTGTATCCTTAATGTTTCGACGGAACGCTTTAATCGCCAGATGGCCTGTTAGTCCTGCTGCCGAAGACATCAACAGAATCTTACAATCAGTTTCTTGATTTCATCGGATGTCGATTGTTCTGGAGGTATCCGCTGCGGTGCCGGGTGGTTTCCGCCCACCGCCTGGTGCCCGAGAGCAGGTCTAAATCTGGTGTGTGCGGTCGAACCCGAAGCTCCTTGGAAGACGGTAGACATGAGTTACCTGGAGATAGTAGAGTGCGATCTCCAGGGAGGAAGCTGACTGCAAGGAAGAGCCAAAAACGGGAAATGTACACTGGTAGCATGGCGTCAGATTCAGCGCTAGCCTAAGTTGACGTGAACCATCACACTCACAGCAAGTGACTTCCTGGGGAAAAGCAAGTACACGCAACTCATATCCCCGAGGTTGGCCTGGGCGGTACGCGACGCGACGGGCGGGAGCAGTGGGGAAAGTGAGGTTGTCGTGCGGTCCAGGCCGCTGGGACTTCTAGCTGTCGTATTTCTGTGGTGCTGGGTAGTTTCCGTTTACTACCGGTGGTCTGAGAGTGTGCGTTCGAGCCCGAAGCTCCTTGAGAGACGACAGACATGAGTTTTTTGGTGATGGCGGGGCGTGATTTCGAGAGGGGAAGGAAGTTGATTGCAAGGAAACGCCGAAAACGTGCGGCAACGGCGAAGCAGTGGGGAGATTGCGGTTGCTGTGGGATTCGGGCCGAGGGCGCTGGGACTTCCGGTTGTCGTATCCCCCGACACTACATACGAGAGCTGGAGAAGCCACTACTGTCTCCCAAGGCGAGTGTCAATATCTGGTCAGATCTGGTGCTGGGAGGCGACGGTCGGACCCGTACGAAAATTGGTCAAATCCGCTGTCGTGGTTGTTGGATAAAATGTTTTTCCAACGGATGGGTCACTCCCCTCCAGTCGTCGGTTGAAAGTCCTTTCCAACAACTCTGCAGTATTTCTGAAAAAACAAAACACCGGATGCCACTGTTTGCGGGATACATAGATTCTATCATGATAGATACGAAGTAAACATGGTGTGGGGGCGGGTGAAGCAAACAACGGATCAATGTCAACGTTCGACGCCAACGATTTCGATGAGCGCTTGAGCACTGAAGCAGCGGGACAACGCAAATGAACTGATGTGTGAGTAAAGGGGATGAACAAAGGGAGGAATATAGATGGTCTGCAGTCGCATGGAAGGACGTTGTGATGGACGGTGTGAGAGGACGGGATAGTTGCATTCTGAGGATTCGACGCGGTCATCAACGCTTTCGTTCGGTTCCTTGACCATAGATTAGAAAAAAAATACACCAGGAAGTGGCATCGTATGGAGGAACTTACCCAATTGGCCAGAGGCAATCAGTCCATCCCGTCTCTTTTGTATGTCCTCGAGGAGCACCCCGCAAGTCTCCACGCCCAATGAAACTCCAAGCTTCTCAAAAATCTCGGCGGCACCTAGAGCCTCAGACCTCGCCTCTTCGAGCTTGTCCTGCTGACACAAAATCTTCGCCTGCAGCATCATCGCCTTACCTAGGTTGTATGGGTTGCTAACCGCATACAACTTGGCGCGTTCGGCGTGAACGTGTGCGCTGTCGAGCTTGCCTTTGTAGCCAAACAACATCGCCAGGGAGGAGTGAATATCAAATAGCCGAGTGTGCCAATCGAAAGAGGACGCAATTCTGAGGGCCGCCTCGAAATGGTGAACCGCCTTGTCGTTCTCGCCCTTGGATTGATATATCTTGCCAAGAACTTGATGTAAATTGCTGACCCGAAATTCATCGCCTGTCTGTGGGAGGAGACTCATTGCGCGGGACGCAGCTTCTTCTGCGGCGTCGAGCTGTTTCTGGTCCAGAAACAACCACGCGAGTTCGAGCAAACACTGCGCCTGTCCCCTCGTGTTACCGAGCCGCTCGTAAATCTCCAAACCCTCTCTTGCCTGCTGTATCCCTTCGTCGTGGAGGCCCATATGCCGATTTGCATCACATAGGCGCTGCAATATGCGAGCAACCCAAATGTCACTCCCTCGCTCTCTCTCCAGTGTTAGGGCGTAACTAAGGAGTCTCTTGTTGTCCGTGAGATTCCCGGTCGAGTCAAGCGTCGCTGCGAGCCAAACCAAGCATCTTGACTTGTGACAATGGCTGTCTGGGAGCCCTTCAATCTTAGGGGCCAGCAACGTGAGCCGTTTTTCGTGCCAATAGAGATGCTCCATGAACTTGCCACAGGCGTCCCAGACGTCGTCCGAATTCGCGTCGATCGTTGTAAACACATCGAGCAGGTGCTCGACATTGGCGTCCTCCGAAATAATCCATCGTGTTTCTTTGAAATTAGACTTGTTTGGTTCGAGATCGACTGACATCCGGATGAAGTAAAGTTCCTTGACTGCACAGAGGAGTGGAGATAACTTCGGATCGCTGGGGGAAAGGTAATCTCGGAGCGGTGCGAGCATCGTGATGAACCCGTTGCTCCGAGATGTCAGGGAAAGAACGCAGAACCCGTCGAAGATGTCCATTCCGTTCAAGACCGTGGGGAAAAGCCAGTCGATGTTGTTCTCGTCAACGCCTTGTGGGAAGAACGCCACAACTCCCAGAAGCCCTCGGGCATCCGGGCCGAATTCTTGAAACATAGGGGAGGCGAGTGAAAGTTCAATCGCGGCGGCGAGACTCTTCTTGTGTCGCGTCTGCAACACACCCGTTCGACGCTTCTCCCATTCCTTCTTCAGCCTGTCCATCCTCCATTTGTTTTGATGTCCAACGGTTGCCAGCAGAGTGATCGAAAGCGGGTGGAATTCCAGTTGCTCTAGGATGTCGTTCACTAGGTCCGAACCCTGTTCGCATTTGTAGATGTGATAGAAGGCGCGGCACGCCGCATCCATTGATAACACCGGGACTTCAACGGTCTTGCATTCAGGAGGGATGGTGGAGATGCGCGAGGTTATGCACAGACACAGAGTCGGCAGCTCGCTCAGCTCCTCCACCAGGTTATAGATCTCCTCTGCGTCCGTTCCTTCCGGGTCCAGAATCGATTCGGCATTGTCGAGGACTATGATCATCTTCGAAGACATGAATGGCCGGAGGGGAGTCAAATCTTTGGGATTCTTGATGCCTGCCCCGGTGACCTCGGACAGCCGGTTGAGGAGATGACCTGGCGTCGCCGGGAATTGGTCGCATCTGATGAACCGACGATTCTCCCCGAACCGCTGCTTGACGCGATCGTCATGGAGGACAGTCAAAGCGATGGACGTCTTTCCGATCCCGCCAGCACCGATCAGAGCGACTGGACTGAGACTTTCCGCCATAGTGACGACCTCGTCGATCAGATCGTCGCGACCGAAACAGGCTTTCGGCGCTGGAGGAGGTGATTCCCCGGTCAGGTTTGGTGGAAGCCCAGGAAACTGTGTCCATCGACAGTTTAGATCCCTGACTTGGTTTGGGCCTCGTCACTCACTTGGGAATCAACGATAGCCGCTCGAATCTCATCCATGAGTTGAGACACGACCTCGGCATCCCCGTCGCTTCCCGTGTAACCCGCGTTCCCGATCCGGTCGGATACCTCTTGTAGCTTCTCTTTGAATCGTTCCAGGGTGCTAGAAAGAATTCAGTGTGGAATTCAACAGGGATGGATTGAGAAGACGGACATGAGCAGGGCACTGGTTCGTGTCGGCTGTAGTCTGTGACCCGCGTCCCCACCACTCGTCCCCAGGCCCAGCCTGTCCAAACTCTTCACCAAAGCGTCGAACTCCTCCTTTTTCACGGACGACTCCTTTTGACCGGTCAGGTGGGTACTTCGTCAGAGGGACACGATCGTACCTCATGTTGTATCCTTAATGTTTCAACGGAACGCTTGAATCGCCAGATAGTTTGTTAATCCTGAGGCCGAAGACATCAACATAATCTCACAATCAGTCTCTTGATTTCATTGGATGTCGATTGTTCTGGATGGTTTCCGCCCACCGCCTGTTGTCCGAGAGCAGGTCTAAATCCAGTGTGTGCGGTCGAGCCCGAAGCTCCTTGGGGAATGGTAGACATGGGTTACCTGGAGATGATGGGATACAATCTCCAGGGAGGAAAGAAGCCGATTGCGAGGAAGAGCCTAAAATGCGAGATGTACGCTGGTGGTGCGGCGTCAGATTCAGCGCTAGCGTAAATTGAGTGGATACTGTCAAGGATGACATCGAAGCCCTACCCAGCCCGGAGCCTCCTGGCTTCAAACCGAGGTACGAGCACGTCCCGAGGGTGCGTGTCAACGTAGATTGCTCGTGTTGCAGTAACTGAAAGTACTCCATAGGAGTTGAGGAAACTCGAAGCGGCGAACAAGAGGGCAGCGCAGCGTACCAACGTGTTCTGTCCCTTGCCTGTGGCGGGGAAGGCAGATTGCGACGGGAATACATTTCTGTGCCCCGTCTATGTATGACCTGCCCACGAGTCTAACCTTCTCCGGCTCCTTCCTAGTAATCCATCTGCCCCGCTTCTCCCATATATCATTCCTCCCCTCGACTATTCTTGTGGCCGCAAGCGGGGTGGTGTCCGACGTGGTGCCAAGCCTCGAGTCTCGAGTTACGCACGGGTCTGTAGACGAGATTGGAGTCCGCCTTGTTCCCAAACCGGATCTCCGTGGCCACGATGGTCCGTTCGAAAAGGCATAATTTGTGGGAGCCGAGGGTCGAATCGAACGTCCGATTTCAAAGGGTCTCGTGGACTGAGGATCGCCATAATCTGTGATTGAACGTGTACTTCGGAGTG
>Ga0307515_10006345_pt1 | contig 23674 bp, 16 predicted proteins | sample 17_EM_MG_FD_194513 | JGI IMG/M metagenome (GOLD analysis project Ga0307515, IMG submission 194513) | Populus trichocarpa ectomycorrhiza microbial communities from riparian zone in the Pacific Northwest, United States - 17_EM | ecosystem: Host-associated > Plants > Roots > Unclassified | place... | reverse complement strand
TTCTCAATTTCAGTAGTTAAACTCATCAATCAATCATTTGATTTATGTGATAGGCCTGCATTTAAGATGAACATTTACCATAAATTAAAGGTATCTTATATTATTAGACATGTTATTATAAAACATGCTCTAGTTAAGGAGTTATTTATACTTCAAGTGCAAAATGATGATATAAAACCTTGATAAAAATGCACTTTTAAGTATTAATCACACCCCCCAACCAGCTTATTACTAGTCCCTAGTAATCAAAGCGTTAAAATAGAAAAAACAATTTGCAAGTTCCACATAGCAAGGCATTCATAATTCAACTTCCATTCATCTATCCAAATAAACAAACTCTCATTAAATTTATATATCTGTTTCATACTGTTGAAACAAGATGTTAATAAACCTTCTTTTTATGTGCTCAATGTGTGAAAACATAAATGATGTGGCTTTTATTGGAAGAAAACAATATTATGTTCTAGTGTTTTTCTAAGGTTAACTTTCTAAGATCTCTTCTAGTGTGTCCAGACCACCTGGTAAGGCAATGAAGGCATCAGCATGGTTAAACATCACATTCATTCGATCAGACATTGTTGAGACCTGTAGTTCCTCTCTAATTGTTTTTCCAATGATGTCCCCTTTTGCTAAAGTTTTGGGAACGACCCACCCCCAAAACTTGAATGCCTCCTAAAAATACAGCTATTGACACCCCCCATTAACCCAAGGCTGCCTACCCCATACACTAAATGAATCTTTCTCTTAGCTAGTACCTGACCAAGATGATTTGCTGATTCTAAAAACTCCTTTTCTTTCCCAGGACTGGATCCATCAAAAACACAAATATTTCTTATTTGATGACTTGAGGAACCAGACAATTCTTCACACTTCTATATCTGTTAAATGTATGGGTTGAGTAGAAATGAAGGGAAGGAAGAGAAGATTTTATAGATGAGAAATTAAAAATGCAATTATACCACCTATATGTAGGCCAGCTGGAGTCTCACTTTATCTCTCTCTCTATTTTTGGTCAAAACATGTGTATGTATAGGTAGTTGTGATTGTGGCTCACATCTTCCCTTGGTTTTACGTCCAAGAACGGCTTAAACGCCCTCTATGGGTCGGGGATAAGCTTCCCATCCAGTTTTCTTAAAAATTAGCAAACATGGTCTTTTTTAGTCAGATTCCTAAGACTATGTCGAGCATGTTCTTTATGAAAATTAGGTTATAAATCATGAATTGCACAATGCACATCTCCACCAGGATACATCTTAAAAGTTAATAGAAGATTATCTAAAGATTCCTTATGTTTTGAAATAAATCCTGACTTTTGACAATTTTCATAAGCTTTGCAGAACACATGTGTGTCTTTGAACATGATGGGCCAATAGAATCCATATTGTAAGATTTTTACAGTCGTCGTTTTTGACGAGAAATGACTCTCACATGCCTCACAATGATAAAGTTTAATGACACTACTTACCTCTTTATCCGAAATGCATCTTCAAAATATTTGATCATGACAATATTTGAATAAGTAAGGGTCATCCCAATAAAAGTTCTTCACTTCGTTCAAAAACTTGCCTTTGTCTTCGGTACTCCAGTGAGCTGGCAAGAAAATTGATATTTTTAGTAGACCAAGGCATTGAACTAAGAGAAAGTAAAGATTCATCAGGAAAGTAATCATCGATTGGTGTGATGTTGGATGTCGGATCTATTGTCAATTTTGACAAAAGATCCGTATCAACATTTTCGGTGCCTTTCTTGTCCTCGATTTCTTCTTGAGAATAAATCATTTGCAATTCTTCAGATTCATCAAACTTAGTTTTACTCAGGGTAGATTCAAATTGATCATAAACTAATTCTTCAATAAGATCTACTTCCTGTAAATCATTATCATTTCCAAGTTGCTTGTAAATGTTGAAAATATTCATCTCCAATGTCATGTTTCCAAATGATATCTTCTTCAGTCCATTCCTACAATTAATCAATACATTAGAAGTTGCAAGAAAGGGACGTCCTAAAATAATTGGAATTGAATTACTTGCTTTAACAGGTTGTGTATCTAAGACAATAAAATCCATAGGATAAATGAATTTATCAACTTGTACTAACACATCTTTAATTATTCCTCTAGGCACTTTTACAGATCTATCAGCAAGTAAAAGAGTTACAGAAGTTGGTTTTAACTCACCTAGATTGAGACTTTAAAAAATTGAATATGGAAGTAGATTCACACTAGCTCCAAGATCAACTAAAGCTCTTTCAATTTTATGTTCTCCAATAAAGCAAGAAATTATAGGACAACCAGTGTCTTTATATTTCAAAGCGTTAGAGTTCTGAAGAATGGCACTTACTTGTTCGGCTAAAAAGGCTTTGTTTTTCACATTCAGTTTTCTCTTCACAGTGCACAGATCTTTTAAAAATTTGGCATAAGAAGGTACCTATTTAATAGCATCCAACAAAGGTATATTGATCCTTACCTGTTTGAAAGTTTCAAAGATTTCAGAGTTGTGATTGACTTTTCTTTGTTTGGTCATGACATGAGGAAATGGAAGTACTGGTAGGGAATCAGTCTTTTATTTGCAATGTTCAGATTCAACCCCTTCCTTACCCTCAGAGATTAACTCATTATCTTTCTCACAAGGTTCAAGAGTAGGTTTTTCAATAACCTTACCACTGCGAAGAGTGATAACTATTTGACTTGATCCATGTGTTGGGTTCCGGAGCTACTGACACTTGAATTGTATTGCCCCTTGGGTTCCGGAGCTACTGGCACTTGAAAACTAAGAGCAGATGTGAATTTTGCAAGAGTATCTTTAAAATCTATCATGCTTTGAGCAAGTTGAGTGTTGATTGTCTCTTGCTTTTCAATGAATGCATGCAATGTTTCCTCAAGATTTCTTTTAGGAGGTGGAGCATAAGGAGTTGTATATCTATGAGAATTTTGGAAATTATGGTGTGCTTGAAATGATGGCTGTGAAGTTTGTGCATTATTGTTATCACTTTTCCAACTGAAATTTGTTGATTTCTCTAACCAAGGTTGTATGTTTGCGAGTATGGGTTATGATTGGGCCTTTGGAAACTGTTTAAAACATCGGCTTGTTCATGGAGGCATTCCTTAAAAGAAGGCAAAGTTGGACAGTCATTGGTTGAATGTTCATTGGTTTCATAGATTTGACACACAATGTGTTGAATAAATTTTAATTTACCACTCTTTTTCAATTCTAGTGCCTCGACTTTTCTAGCTAAAGATGCAAACTTGGCTTGGATGTCATGATCTTCCCTAAGGTTGTACATTCCTCCACTAGATGTATGAGGTTGAGTTTTACTTAGTGCCTCATAAGTACTTGTAGTGTCTCAATTTTGAGCATTTTCAGCTAACAAGTCTAGGTACTCATTGCTTCATGAGGGTCTTTATCTTCAAAAGTTCCATTGCACATCAATTCCACCATTTATCTATCTTTAGGTGTTAACCCTTCATAAAAATGTGAAACCAATCTCCATGTTTCAAAACCATGAAGAGGCCAAGTATTAAGGAAGTCTCGATACCTATCCCAACATTGGTAAAATATTTCTCCTGGCTTTTGAGTGAATGTGGTGATTTGTCTTTTGAAAGAGTTTGTTCTGTGAAACGGAAAAAACTTCTTTAAAAACTGTTGTTGCATTTCATCCTAAGCACGAATGGATCATGACCTAAGATTTTGTAGCCGTGTTTTAGCTTTATCTTTTAATGAAAAATGAAAAAAGCTTTAATCTAATAGTGTTCATGCTATAATTTGAGTCAATATAAGTGTTACAAACTTCTTTAAATTCTCTCAAATGCAAGTATGGATTTTCTAGATCTAAGCATGAAGAGAAGGTAAAAGTTGAGTAATGCCTGGCTTAAAATTGAAGTGAGATGCATCAGGAGGGAAAACTATACATGAGGGTGCACTTGTTCTTGTAGGATTCATGTGGTCTCTAAGTGTTCTGACTCGAGTATTCTCATTATAAAGCGACTGGTTATCTTCTTCGGCCATATTTTCTGAAAATGATGAGGATACCTTACCAAGTCTACCATTTAATGTACGTGACTAAACTCTCATGTACGTGTAGGAAGAGAAAAAAATGAAGAAAAGAAAAAAAAAAGAAACAAAACAAAATAAAAAAAAGTTAGATAAAAGAAAAGTTAAAAGAGAAAATAAAATAAATATTATAATTTATACAGGAATTTACCTTCCCCGGCAACGACGCCAAAAACTTGACACGACCACAAGATTGATGTCTTTTCTCAAGTGCAGAAGTGTCGAAGTAATAAATAATCCGGTAAGACCGGGGTCGAACCACAAGGAGGTTAACTGTATAAACTACAAATAAAGAAATAGATAATAATAGAAAAGGAGTTGAAGAGAGCTTTGAGATGTGATATTGATGTAAGGATTTAAACAAATATAAAAAAATTATCAAGGTTAGAGGATCCACTAATGGTATTTCAAATAAGTATAATTTAAACTCTTTTTATTATTCAATTGGAAACCACTCACAAAGGAGGTTCTAATTGGATTATAATTTATTAACATGATTATATTAATTATCTTATTTGAGTAATGCCAATACTTGTAAATGAGGTCAGGTATTCATGGTGATAACTTATGTTAACAACAAATCAAGTTCCTTTCATAGCACAGGTGTCGGTTAATATACCATACAGTTAGGCTATGAAAGTGCCAAGTATTTGTTGTTCAACACAAATCTAGATTAACCATTTAATAAGCAAGCTATTAAGAGTGAGTAAGATAATAAATACAAAACATGTTAGTATCAAACATTAAAGTCCATATTGAGTTTATACTATACTTATTCTTACACCATTAGTCTAACCTTTTCACCTTGACATAATAAACTTAGCTGAACATTATGAATAAGAGAAACATAGATAAACAAGATAAGAACATAATTATATAAGTATAGTAAAGGAAATGAAAAACATAAACAAGAGATTAAAAAAAATATAATATGAAAAAAACTTGAACATTACAAAATATAAATCTGAACACCAAGATGCCTAAATGCATGGAAAATGCCTCCTTTTATAGGCCAAAATTCGGAACTATTGATTTGATGACTAATTGTTGAGTGGGTGGCCACATCTTGACTTGGTAACAATTCTTATCTTTTTGTCTGAACAACACTTTATTGTTAACATCACCATTTGAACAGATAATCCGCATGAAAGTTCTGGGAAATTGTCTCAGCTTTCCAACAAAACAAGAATCGGTGCATTTGGACTTCTAGAACTAGCGATATGGGCTGAACACTGAACAATGTCTGGGTTGCAGGACAGATTCCAACTTCTCCGTTGTTGCTACCATTTGAACTCGAAAATGACACTTTTAATTCTTGGACTCTTCATGAATTGTTTAGGCCTATGTGTTAGATTTCCATACATAAACCAGACCTAAATCCAAGTTCTACAGCTCTAATTATGATCCAATAACCGAATGATGTTTCAGTTTGGACTGAACCAACATCTCTTTTCTAAGCTTAACCCTCTCTTTGTCTTCTCAATTTCAGTAGTTAATCTCATCAATCAATCCTTTGATTTATGTGATAGGCCTGCATTTAAGATGAACATTTACCATAAATTAAAGGTATTTTATATTATTAGACATGTCATTATAAAACATGCTCTAGTTAAGGAGTTATTGATACTTCAAATGATGTTATAAAACCTTGATAAAATGCACTTTTAAGTACTAATCAATCTTCAAATGCAATTTCAATTTGATTGTAACCTGAATAGCAATCTAGGAAACAATAAAATTAATGACCTGCAACTCTTTCTAGGATTTGATCCATGAAAAGTAAAGGGAAATGATCTTTTCTAGTCATTGAATTAAGTTTCCTATAGTCAATGCACATGCGTCAACCAGTAATAGTCCTAGTTGGAATTAACTCATTTTTCTCATTTGTTATCATAGTGACTCCAGACTTCTTGGGTACAACTTGGGTAGGACTTACCCATTTGTTGTCAGAAATAGGATAAATGATTCCATTTTCTAGAAGCTTAATGACTTCATTTTTCACTACTTCTTTTATATTAGGATTAAGCCTTCGTTGCATTTCTCTAAAGGGTTTAGCATTTTCCTCTAAATAAATTCTGTGTGCAAATCAAATGACTAATTCCTTTTATGTCAGTTATGGTCCATCCTAATGCATTTTTGTGCATTTTTAGAGTTTATAATAACTTACCTTCTTGATGTGCATTAAGTTTGGAAGAAATTATTACCGGAAAAGTTTTATTTTCTCCTAAAAATGAGTATTTAAGATTGAATGGTAATGGCTTCAAATCAGGTTTTGGTGGTTGAATACTTGAAGGTACGGACTCAATTAATCGTGGTGGCAATTCTTCAATTTGTGGTCTCCAATTACATGCATTTGATTCTTCCTGAAAATAGACCATTGCAAATCGTCAGATCCATCAATCTCAGTTTCACTGGAAGTGGTTTGAAATTGATCATGAACTATTTTTTCAATAAAGTCAACTTCCTGTAAATCATTATCATCTCCAGGTTGCTTGCAATGTTGAAAATATTCATCTCCAATGTCATCTTTCCAAATGATAACTTCATCAGTCCATTCCTACAATTAATCAATACATTAGAAGTTGCAAGAAACGGATGTCCTAAAATAACAGGAATTGGATTCCTTGGTTCAACAGGTTGGGTATCGAAGACAATAAAATCTACAGAGTAAATGAATTTATCAACATGTACTAACACATCCTCAACTATTTCTCTAGGCACTTTTACAGATCTATCAGGAAGTAATAGAGTTATAAAAGTTAGTTTTAACTAACCTAGATTGAGACTCTGAAAGACTAAATATGGAAGTAAATTCACACTAGCTCCAAGATCAAGTAAAGCTCTTTCAATTTTATGTTCTCCAATAAAGCAAGAAATTGTAGGACAACCAGGGTCTTTATATTTCAAAGCATTATCGTTTTGAAGAATGACACTTACTTGTTCGGCTAAAAAGGCTTTTTTTTTTCACATTCAGTTTTCTCTTCACAATGCACAGATCTTTCAAAAATTTAGCATAAGAAGGTACCTGTTTAATAGCACCAACAAAGATATATTGATCCTTACCTGTTTGAAAGTTTCAAAGATTTCAGAGTTGTGATTAACTTTCCTTTGTTTGGTCATGGCATGAGGAAATGGAAGTGCTGATGGGGAATCAGTCTTTTCTTTGCAATGTTCAGGTTCAACCCCTTCCTTACTCTCAGAGATTAACTCATCATTTTTCTCATAAGGTTCAAGAGTAGGTTTTTCAATAACCTTACCACTGCGGAGAGTAGTGACTGATTTGACTTGATCCATGTGTTGGCTTCCAGAGCTACTCGCACTTGAATTGTATTGCCCTTTTGGATTTTGCTGTGGTTGAGATGGAAACTTACCTTTCTCCTGAAAACTAAGAGCAGATGTGAACTTTGCAAGAGTATCTTTCAAATCTGTCATGCTTTGAGCATGTTGAGTGTTGATTGTCTCTTGCTTTTCAATGAATGCATGCAACGTTTCCTCAAGATTTCTTCTAGGAGGTGGAGCATAAGGAGGTGCATATCCATGAGAATTTTGAAAATTATGGTGTGCTTGAAATGGTCGCTATGAAGTTTGTACATTATTGTTATCACTCTTCCAATTGAAATTTGGGTGATTTCTCCAATCAGGGTTGTATGTTTGCGAGTATAGGTTATGATTGGGCCTTTGAAAACTGTTTAAAGCATCGGCTTGTTCATGGAAGCATTCCTTGAAAGAAGGCAAAGTTGGACAGCCATTGGTTAAGTGTTCATTGGTTTTATAGATTTGACACACAATGTCTTGAACAGATTTTAATTGACCATTCTTTTTCAATTCTAGTGCCTCGACTTTTCTAGCTAAAGATGCAAAGTTGGCTTGGAGTTCATGATCTTCCCGAAGATTGTAAATACCTCCACTAGATGTATGAGGTTTAGTTTTACCCGGTGCCTCATAAGTACCTATAGTGTCTCAATTCTGAGCATTTTCAGCTAAGTCCATGTATTCCATTGCTTCATCAGGGTCTTTATCTTTAAAAGTTCCATTGCACATCAATTCCACCATTTATCTATCTTTAGGTGTTAACCCTTCATAAAAATGTGAAACCAATCTCCATGTTTCAAAACCATAATAAGGACAAGTATTAACCAAGTCTTTATACCTATCCCAACACTGGTAAAATGTTTCTCATGGTTTTTAAGTGAAAGTGGTGATTTGTCTTTTGAAAGAGTTTGTTCTATGAGAAGGGAAAAACTTCTTCAAAAACTGTTGTTGTATTTCATCCAAAGTACGAATGGATCCTGGTCTCAAATTTTATAGCCATGTGTTCGCTTTATTTTTTAAAGAAAAAGGAAAAAGCTTTAATCTAATGGTGTTCATGCTACAATTTGAGTCATTATAAGTGTTACAAACTTCTTCAAATTCTCTCAAATGCAAGTATGGATTTCTAGATATAAGCCAAGAATATAAGGTAAAAGTTGAGTAATGCCTGACTTAAAATTGAAGTGAGATGCATCAGGAGGGAAAACTATACATGAGGGTGCACTTGTTCTTGTAGGATTCATGTGGTCTCTAAGTGTTCTGACTCAATTATTCTTATTATGAAGCGACTGGTTATCTTCTTCGGCCATATTTTCTGAAAATGATGAGGATACCCTACAAAGTCTACCACTTAATATACATGACCAAACTTTCATGCACGTGTAGGAAGAGAATAAAATGGAAGAAAAGAAAAGAAAAGAAAAGAAAAGAAACAAAACAAAACAAAACAAAACAAAACAAAAGTTAGATAAAAGGAAAGAAAAGAAAAGAAAAGACAATAAAATAAAATATATAATTTATTTAGTAATTTACCTTCTCCGGCAACGACGCCAAAAACTTGACACGATCAAAGAGTTGATGTCTTCTCCCAAGTGTAGGAGTGTTGAAGAATAAATAACCCGGCAAGACTGAGGTCGAACCACAGGGAGATTAACTGTATAAACTATAAATAAAGAAATAGATAATAACAAAAAAGGAGTTGAAGAGAGCTTTTAGATGTGATATTGATGTAAGGATTTAAACAAATACAAAACAATTATCAAGGTTAGAGGATTCACTAATAGTATTTCAAATAAGTATAATATAAACTCTTTTTATTATTCAACTGGACACTACATATAAAGGAGGATCCAATCGAATTATAATTTATTAACATGATTATATTAATTATCTTATTTGAGTAATGCCAGTACTTGTAAATGTTGTGAGGTATTCATGGTGATATTTTATCACATTTTTCATAACCTAATTTTAGACTCCCAAATACTATCATTTTCTTTTATAAAAAATAAAAAAAATACAAAAAAAATAATATAAAAGAAAGAGGGTTGAAAAACAAAAAAATGTAGGAGGAAAAGCGATTTGGTTGGCCATAACGAACTAATAAGGGATCTAAATGCGTAAATGCGAGATAGAGGTACCAAACTAGATTCTTAACAATATTGGAAACTCAATTGCACCCTCGAAAGACCCAAACGTGAAAGACAATGCAAATTCAAGGTTAACTTAAATGAATATTAAATAAATTTGCATAAAAATTAAGTCTAAGGACTTCATTAGATTTTTAATAGGTTGATTTGATTTAATCATAAGTCTAATTAAAGACTTAATTAAGTTTAAAAATTAATTTAGGTCAAAATTAAAAGAATTAATTAAGTGTAAGGACTTAATTAGACTTTTAATGGGTCAAATTAATTTTATAAATGACCTAATTGGTGAAACATTAAGTTTGGAAACCTAATTTGGGCTTTATTGAGAAGATTGAATTTTAGAGGACCAAATCCATTTTTTACAAGCTTAATCGGATAAAATTAAGGGTGGAGTTGCAAGAAAATCAATGTTTAGGGGTTAATTAAAGGCCAAATTGAAGAAATTTAGGACAAAGGATATTTTTGCAAAAGGCACGTGTTATTGGAGGTTGTACCAAACTTTTCTATGGAATAAATTGAAGAAAATCAACGATTATAGCTGAATTGAGGGGCTAAATTGAACAAATTGAAAACCAAGGACTACTTTGAAAAGGTGTTAGACTTGAGGGGTCTCAATTGATGTTTGATAAGGTCTTAATTGTATGAAATCAATCAATTTTGTCTCAACTAAGGACGTTCGAGCTTAAATTAAAAGACCATAAACTAAATTGGAGATTGCCTTATTCCCATTACTAAAACCCTCATTTTAAGGGTTTAAGGAAAATAATGTTGTTTTGGTCATGATTCTCTCTTTTTTGAGAATTGTGAACCACTCTTTTGAGCAATAATTATAGCAACTCTGACCTCCTTTGGAAGAATATCAACTGCCATTCGATAGAGGAGCTTCCCCTCTACAAGGCTATATCGCCCCTTTTCAATGTTTGTGTCCCCACCTGCCACATGTAAGCCCTCAACATCTTGTCCCAAGGTCGCCTTCTCTAGTTCAATAAAATTCAACAATGTTACATCTAACTTTGGATCGATGGTGGAAAGACTACAAACCACCAAATGAAACATGGTTTGATCCTAGTTGAAGACTAACATTCCCGCTATATAATCTATACTTTGGTTGGCTTCAATGACCATCCATTTTTCAAGATTAATTCATGGAAGGTGCACCCCTAACAAGCTATTTTCGGTTAAATTCTAAAACATTTCATGCATATTTTATATAAATAATAAAAATTATATTTTTATCATACTTTGAAAAATACAAAAATCAATTAATGCAAGTTTGTGATTATCCATTAGGATTTGACCAAAATTTCAAAAAGACCACAAAAATCAATTTATTTAATTAATATTTAGCGTATGAATTTTACAAAGTAATGCATATTTCTATTATTAAATTAAATGAATCGACAAAAATAAAATATTAGGAATTAATTGTAGATTTTAATATTTAAGGATACAAAATTACATTATAAAGTATATCTTCAGGTATTAAATATATAAAATTATAAATAAATACTCTATTAAAATTTAAGTCTTAGAATGATTAGGATTTAGTCTAATAAGGCAGAGACCTCCTTAGTAGGAGGGATTTGCTTAAGCCTATAGAGATGAAAACTTTCTTATTGAGGAGGATCTACCTTAAATCTATAAGATAAAGATCTCTTTACCGAGAAGAAAATTTCTTGAACTTTAGACAGACCAAGAAATAGAAACATGATTTAGAAAAAAAATCAATTAATAATGTAGCTTACCATAGGTAGGGTGCACTATGGTTGATGCGTTTTCCCCATGCACAACTAGTCTCTTACCTAGAATCTTGTAGACCATTAGGTTTTCTAGTGACCATGGTATTAGGTGGTGACTCCTGAACCCTTCAAATCATAATTTCATGATTAATCCCAAAATATCTAAAAAACTTCAATCTATGGGGAAGATCCATCGTTGGACACTATGCACACCATAACATGATGGCGACTCCAATTGGGACATCTCTGGTTGGACTAAGCTTTGTTGATTGTTTATTTGTTGTGTCCTAATTATTTGTTGGTTTAGGTGATTTAATTTTAACATGTATTTGTTTACATACTATTCATGCTTTCATGCGTTTTAATTCTGAGAGAATAAACTTAATTCTAGGTTATGTTGGGGATTATTGATCTGTCTCATGACTTTCAGTCGGGGTTTATATTCGTGAAACACCCAACAATGATTTGAGTATTTACTTAATAATGGTGGCCATACTGTGCCCCAATCATTCCTTGTAAACCCCTATACTACCTTCACGAGAGGTAGTCACTAGGTAGATCATATACTTTTTTAAGACTAGGTAGTAAGTCTACCCCTCATGTAATAACTAAAACCTACTCTTAGGATGTTTGACTCCTAATAATTCATTTTTTATTGAGGCAAACTTGATAAAAAAATCTTGAACTCTACAAGATTTTTATAAGCTGAGACCATGACTTCCATTTCTTTTTTAGAAAACAGACAAAAATCTAAGATGATGCAACTGGTTGAGGGGAATTGCCTAAGGACCAAGGCTGGAGAATTACTGCACATAACTAAAATACACTGTTCTGTAAATAATTTAGAGAAACTTGTGTCAATTATGGGTTATATGGATGAGACTCTTTTTGAAAGGATGTATGGGAGGATCACTCATCTAATGAGAATTATGGTACAAATTTTAGTTGTCAAAGCCCTGTTGCATTTCTAAATTACAAATGTTTCATGTTCAGAGATATTGATATGACCTCTACTATTGAGGAGTATGCTTAAATTTTAAATTTTCAAAGCAACCCTTTTAAGGTTTATTTCAGATAAAGAGTTTGAGGCATAATTGTTGAAGTCGCTAAATTGCTACACTTAGACAAAAGTGGCCAATATATAACAACTAATGAAAGTTTTAAGTGAAAGCTTACTAAAGCTAGACTGAAGACAACCAAATATGAAGGGAAGTTTGGAGATGAAGATACCAAGCAGCTGTCTTTACCATCTTTGGGTTAGTGTTATTTTCATCAGAAGCTGCTAGGATTATTAGTGTTGAAGTTGCTAATGTTTTTATTGAATATGAGCAGATGAAGAGCAACCCTACTACAACTATCTTGGCTAAGACTTTTCTATCATTAAACCATTATAGGTTACATGGAAGGGGTGCAATGCGATATTGTATTCCGTTGATGTTTATATAGGTGGTAAGCCATTTGAAAACTCTGATAGAAGTTTTCAATAATTTCTGGTGATTTAACATGAGACCTTTAAAGCTTGTTATGAGTGAAGATTGAAGTAGTTTGGAAGAAAAAGCATGGGTAGAGAAATATCAGGTTGTCCCTCATAGTAATTTCAGATGGAAAGCCCCTTAGATAGGAAACTCCTTTTATGTTATGAATTGCAAAGATAAAGCATGGGTCTCATTGATTGGATTATCTGGTTATGTTAGTTATTCACCTTCATTGTTTGTTAGGTGGTTTAGGGGAATTCAACTTGTACCAGGAACCTGGGGTTGAGCTAAATACACTAGGCTGTTCAAGGATTCTAATTCTTTATCCAAATTAGAAATTATCAAATAAGATTGGAGACAACTTGTACTGGTCATAGACGTGAAGAAAAGCTTGAATTCCTAGTTAGTCCTAATTATTTAGTTTGGAGAAACGATGGGTTATTCAGAGTATATAATAGCTTTGAAGTACAAGGCCTAATAACAATTGGTGAAGCTAGACCATCTCTCACCAAGGAACCTAAAAGAAAGAGAATTAGCAATGAAAATGAGCTATAAGATGAACTGTATAAGCTTAGAATTGAGCTAAGTCATGGCAAGAATCAGTACTTGATTTGGTGAACAAACATGTGGTGATGAAAAAGGAACTAATTACTCTAACAAGGTCTTCCAATGACAAAGCAAATACCGACAAAGAACTGATTGCTTGTTTAAAAAATTAAAGAGATAATAGTAAAAAGAGATTGGAAGTTGAGAAAGAAAAAAAACAGATTAGTCAATCTCAACATCGAAGAAGATAGAAGATTAAGAGCTTAGTATATGACTTAAGTTTATTAGAAAAATAGTTGAATCAGACATGATGAATTACTAAGATGGAACAAATGCCCTAAGAGAATAAGTCACCATGGTTCAATCTAAGTTAGAAATCCAAGAGGAGGAATTCAAAAAGCTAATGGGTCAACATCTAAAGGTCAAGTAAGAGTTGAGTAGACTAAAGTGGAAATTTAAAGAATGACAAGACTACATCATTAGATTTAATGTCCAAATGAACACAAAGATAGTTGGACTTGATATTAAGCATGAAGAACTTTAAATGGTTAAAGACTAGATCCAATAATTGAAAAGGATAGTTCTGATATTGAATAGAAACAATGAGTCATTAGCCACAAGCAATAGTGCGCTTCTCCAAGATAAAACTTTGTAACATTACAAAATAGAACAAACAAAAAGGTTAATTGATAAGGTGGCTTGAAAGACAAATAAATTGTGAGTGAAGGCCTCTTTGATTAGCAATAGTGCTACTAGATATAAGGAATACTTGAATGATGTTTTAGCCTTTATTAGAAATGTAGCCAATAAAGGTATTGCTTTTAAGAATGAATAGATATGTATATGAATTTTATCTCTCCAAAACCAAAAAAAAAAAAAAAAAAAACTCCTCTCCATATGTAAAAACTATTGCTTTGTTGAATAAAAAGGGCTTAGACCCACCCTTTTTGTATTGCATTCTCCAACGTGTATGAGATTTTCTAGTAATTTCAACCCTCTGAAATAATATGTTCATAAACACCATTTAACCTGAAACTTTACCAATATATAACTCCATTTGTTTAGTATCTCTCCATAAAATTTCAGCTCGTTCTAATATACAGTCTGAGAGATATGTTCGATCTCACAAAACTGGTCAGCAGATATTTTAAGATCAAATTTAGACCTGACTTGGTTCGTATCAAAATTAAAGCAAATAGACGCCAAATTATGAAGGACCATATGTGGTGAAGAAAGCCTTTTTCCAAAGGAGCTTTTGATTTTGACCAAAATGAATGGAGATGATTTACCTAAGCCTATAAAATTTGATGCTATAAAGAAGTACTATACATAATGTACAATGTCGATGAATCAATAAAGATTAAGATTTGGCTAGAAATTCGTTGGTGTGTTTTCCTCTTTATAAACTCTAAAAAACTCTGAATAACCTTTCATATGATCTCATAGGCTAAAAAATACTTTGTTCTCGCAAAAGTTAAATCAAATTTCAATCAAAAGTTTTTGGAAATTCAAAGGTATTAGTACAAATTTAGAGGTCAAATTGGTTAACTCATATATTAGTTTTTCATTGTCGTGGTCAACTATATTCTTGTTCTTTAAGCATAATTCATATAACATTTATTTTAAATAATAGTCCTCACTTATGCAACCAATCTTAAATTGTTTATTTCAATAGCCCTCGCTCATGTGGTTGGCTAAAAAAAACATTTATATCAATTGCCTTGCTTATGCATCCGACTTGGAAACTATTTGATCATTAGCCCCCACTCATGTGGCCGACTTGGAACATTTTATCATTATTCCTCACTTATGTAGCTAGCTTGAAATCATTTTTTCAATTAACCCTCACTCATGTGGATATCTCAAAAACATTTTATCAATTACAAGGTCCACTATTGTGATCGATTTAATTTAATTTTTTTTCATATTTTTCTTCATTGTTGCAATCAATTACGATTATGTACTAGTTACTGCCATTGCAGTCAATCACAATTTCATTTTTGTGACCATTGTTATGGTCAATGACAATTTACATATTGTTTTTTATTTTGCCATTGCGGTTGATTACAACTTTTACATATTATATTCTTGCCTCACAGGCATATTATCATGCTGAACAATTATACACAAAAGCATATTACTTTCATAAAATTCCAACATAATGAGAGAAATTTAAATAAATAATTTAGAAAGCAAGGGGATAACCCTTACCTTGAATTCTTGCTACACAAGCTCTTGAGAAATCAGGTTCCTATCAGATACTTCTCCTACAACTCCCAAACAATAACATTTAATGTTCATGCCACTAATTTAAAATTCAACCACAGAAATCTCCATACATCCCAATTATATTCAATCATGCAAATTTCCATACTTATATAATTAAATTTTTCACTTCTCATAGTCACGCCCATTTAATCAACTATATTCCATTCACACTCAACTTCAAACATGCAAACATTGCTACAACATATTTAACCAAATCTTTAGTCAATATGCATCAAACTTAGGATTCTAAATTCCGATACTTTCTGAAAATATGGCCATAATTATCCAATTATACAATAATCTTAATTTTCAATAATTTTTCCTCACACATAATCAATTAGTACAAAATTTCATCATTAACCAAAATTTCCAAATCTTGCATCTTTACACTTATAAATTTTCAACCATATTTAACAAAATTCAAAACAAACCAACTTACAACCTTTTGACCTTATTTCCAAATATCTATAACATTGTTTAAAACATCAATCTCACACATTTCCATCAAATTTTCCATGACATGTCTTTACTTTCAATCATACAATTTTTTATATTCTCAAATTACTATATTATGCTTAAACACATTCAATTTCACATATTCATATCAACACATATCAATCAAATCATTTCATATTATCCACATAGAATCATCACATCTCACATAACTAAATTCTTAGCTCCAAGATATCATTACACCCTACCATAACCAAATTAGCATTCAAACATATACAATTCCTCACATATTCCATATCAACTCATTTTATAGACCACCCATAAATCCTAACATTTTATATCACTAACTTCCCCAAAACATGTTAACTTAGTTTCATGTTATCCTTTTTAATTTAAGTCTTAAATAGACTCCTTTTCAAATCCAACTAGATTAACAAATTAACTTAACAAAAAATCAATTAAACATGAAATGTAATTTTACAAACTTGTATACTTATGCTCTTTATTTTTTATAATATTTTCATTTATTCTTATTCACAATCACCATCATATATATACAACATCAACATAACACAATTTAACAAAAAAAATTAAGGTTGCTTTCCAAATTTTCCAAAATTTACTAAACTAATAATTTGACCAATTCTAGCAAAATTTATAATTTTGTCATAACTCTCCCAATTCATTTTCTAACCATGTTACTTTTAATACTAAAAATAATTTAGCTTGTTATAACTCAATTTCACATATAATTTGTTATAACACCTCTCATTAGGATTATCTAATCAACAAGGACATCATAACAACACAATTTAGCTTGAACGTCAAGATGAATTTTCTTGATTTTCTAAAAAAATCATAAGCCAACTATTTGACTAATTTTAACAATATTCACAATTTTATAATAATATCCACAATTTGTATTACAAACATATTTTCTTCAATATCAAAACACAATACATAATCCTATTTAGCAATTTCACATACCATTAGAACATTTCTTTCACTTCCAGCATATGACAACCATGTTTACTTTAATAATTTACACAATTCTCAGTTCTCAATGTACATCCATACACCTCATACATTTGAATCATAATTACACTTTAACCAAATACATAATTACACATATAAGATTTTCAAGGTTTTATATTTACACTCTCTATACACACCCCTATCACATGTAATCTACATAACCAATAATAAATCTCTTGCAAACATAATTTCTCATGCTTACTCATTAAATGAACATGCAATATTATAAAATTCAAAACAATTTTTCATCTCCCTAAAGTTCCCTTTAAGGCTGGCCATAAATGACTAATTTCCCCTTGTTTATTCTCTTGAATTTTCATTTCCATCATCCATTCCATGACATCTTAACTAAATTTCTACAAAAAATCATTTCCCAAAAAAAAAAACATTTCATGAGCCCTATAATTAAAAATGGGGGATTTATTCCCCTTTTCCCAAAGGAAAATTAAAAATGTAAAATACTTGAGGATATATCCCTTCCATAATTGAATCCAATTTTGTAGTTCTTGCTAATTTCTCCATCAAGTCAGCTTCTCCTCTTCAAAATCTAAACTTTCTCTTTCTAAGTTCTAACATCTCATCATTCTTCCTAACCCATGAAATTTTGGTATCTATTTCCTATAAAAACTTCATCTCCATTGTCACAAACTCAATCTCTCAACAATAATTTTAGAGAAGAAGAAGAGGTTTCAGCTCTCTTTTTGTAACCCCCAAACCCGTTAGCTAACCCATGAGAAAAAAAGGGTGTTGTTTTCTTCTAATGGATTTTTCCCTCACACACTCTTAAAGCACTAAATTTTTTAAAGCCCTGAGAAATCACCAAGTTTTGAAGAAATGTAAGGAATGAAGCTCTCCCCTTTTGCTGGAACGTTGGCCAGGTATAATAAAAAGAGGAAGGGCTGTTTGTTTCATAATTACAAAGTTGCCACTGTTGTCTATATAATTACAAAACAGCCACTCATTTATTTTTGAACATATGTAGTTTCTTTATGAAATTTTTCATACACGATTTTATTCCCATTTCATCCAAAATTAATAATATTCATTGACTATATTTACCCCTAATCACCATAATCATTTTTTTGGTTAAATAAAGGGTTTGTACCGATAATTGATATTACTAGCGTGTAAATTTATATATTCAGAGTTCTATTATATTTTTCTTTAAAGATTCAATAAAAATCACAGGAATATTCTGGGATGAATTATTCCTAGAAATTCTCATACATCATTTATGGGGAATTCAATGACCTCCACTTCAAGATCACGTAAGCTTCTCCTTGGGCAACTATTTCCCTCGAGGGATATAAAACTCTTCTGGAATAAATACTTGCACAAAGTCCCTTGGGAGTGAGGATGGGAGACCTCTAAAGATCAAGTCAGTACTAGGAATATTTGTGTAAAGAACAACATTAATGATATTAAAGAGTTTTTATAAAGGTATAGAAAAGGTTGTAAAAGAAGGTCTAAAGGTCAGGGGAAGAAGCTGAGAATCCTCTTGTATTTTTTTCTTATATTATTTTATATTACCTTAATTGAACTGCCTCATGCAACATAGGAGGGGTAGAAAAGTAATCTTGTATGATTAAGATAATATTATCCTACTGCTCGTACCATCACATATAATTAATGTAAGCATGGACTGCTTGTTCGTATTTAATGGGATTATAATGGGCATTATAATTATTAATCCAGGCTTAGGGTATAGGAGGCTCAGTGTGGAGTGACCCTTTAGCCACACACTCAACCTGAGGGACGTTGAGTGCAACTCACACCCTAAGCCCAGGAGAAATCGGGTCCAGCTCGTGACTGCACCCAAGAATGGTCAGGGACGGCCGTGCCACTGCCCAACAATAGGGCCTTCTTGCCCTTCAAACATGTGTTCGCACACTCTCTCGAGGCTTATTGATTTCCCTTCACTGCGGCTACTCCCTTATTAGTTGGGAACTTTAGGGTCAGATACTTAGTACAATGAACAAAAAAAGAAAAACCTAAGTAACGAGTTTATAAATAGAGTAGAAGTTCTAGATAAGGGGTTTTGTGTTCTGAATATACTCGAAAAAAAGACTAGATTGTGTAATGATGAAACTATAAAGAATACTTACCTAAAATATATGATCCTTTTTTGAGTGGGCTCTATCGTGGAAAAGTCAATTTTTTTTTCACCCTCAATCATAAATGAAATTTCCATAAAAAATTACATAGAGATGCTTTGGATAAATAAAATTTATCTTATCCTTCTTATTTCTATTTATCAAGAATTTGAACCAAAAATGGAGGATCGAATAAGAATTTTAAAAAATCATTTGCAACAAAAATGGGTTATTTCTTGAACTTAATTAATGAATTTGTTACAAAATCAAATTTCAATTTAAAGAGACTCTTTCCAATAGTAATAGAAAAAAATCACAAAGAAGAAAAAGAAGAAAAAATAGATGAAGAAATTAATAAAAGATTAATACAAAAAATAAATATAATAAGCTGACTAGTACAATAAGCTGATGAAGCAACGGCCTCCCGATAATGGTGTTGTATGGGAGATGGGTATCAATAACCATAAGGTTTGTTGGAGAGTCACACAACAAGGTGCAGTTCCCATAGTGACGATCAACCCTTCTGCTCCCTTCATAAGCACCGCTGACCCTTCTATCCCGATGAGGGGTGTTGGCACTATAGTCATTCTAAAGGCATCCATGCCTATCTTTGTCATAGCCTCGGCTGATAAGATATTCATTAAGCTGTCATCATCCACTAGTGTCTTGTGGACCCTATGTCCCTCCATGACAGTGGAAATCACCAAAGCATCTTCATGTGGATACTTAATCCCTTGTCCATCAGCAGGGGTAAATGTGATGGGTTCATGCCAAGACCTTTCTTGACCCATTGCCACTAGGACTTGATCCCTCAACCTCGTCCTTTTATTGCTAGTGATGCCCACATTGGTTGATAAGCCCCCAAGTATGACAAGGACCTCTAGGAGCGCTGGTCCCTATTGTCTCACTTCACCTCCCTCCCCATCTAGAGATGGATCCTTTTTTAAGAATTGTCTCAAGTATCTTTGTGCCAAGAGTCTCTCCACCTTTTTTTTAAGAGCATAACAATCCTCGGTGTCATGTCCCTTCTTCCTATGAAACTAGCAGTACTTCTCGGAGAACTTGAGGCTGGGATTAAGCTTTATGGAAGGATACTGGAGCAATTTTTAACCCCTTAAGGCCATGTAGATCTCTGTGTAACTGGGATTTACAAGGGGTATAAACCCTTTCGGGCTTGTTGGGAGGTTCCCTGAAGGGCCCTTTCTTCTCAACCTCCTGTGGTCTAACAGGGGAATGAATTTTGCTAAAGGATTCATCACTGATCCCTCCTCTATGGACCTGAGTGGAGCTTCTACGAGCAGTCAAGGCCTCATCTACTCTTATTTGACTCTCAATCATCTATTTCACCCTTAGGAAAGTTTTGTTCTGTACCGGGTAGAGTTGTTTCCACAACTCTTTATTTCTGACCCCTTTGATTAAAGCCTCGCACGCTATGGGCGCCAGTAGATCCTTTACCTAAAGCATTTCTTCATTAAATCTCCTCATATAGGCCGAGTGGACTCCTTCTCGCCTTGGATAACTCTAAATAATTCAGTGAAGCTTTTCTTCATAGGGATGCTGGTACTGAAACGTGCTACCAGCTTAGCACATAAGTCCTGAAAACTCATAATTGACCCTGATTTCAGGTTACTGTACCATGTTCTTACGTTCCCTTTAAAGGTGGTGGGCAATATCTTGCACATAACATCATTGTCATAGATTACCAGCTCGAGGCTCCCCCTTACATTCTTGATGTGCTCCCGATGGTCTGTAAGTTCATCATGGTTGTCAAGGCTCATCTTCGCAGATAAATAGTCCTTGGGTACTTTAGCTTATAGAATTCTCCTAGACAATAGAGAGCCTTCTACCTGGTACTAATAGGCAGGTTGGTGATGCCGTGAGTTCTCCTCAGCCCTTCTTCTAGGTCGTTCCCGGTGTGGGCCAGATGAACTAGATGAATCTAGCATGGAATGGTGGGAGTGTCAACCTTTTTCTCTCCCACAGTGGCTAGTTTGAACTTTACAAGAGTGCTCACTTCTCACTGGTACCGTGGGGTGGTGTGAATGTTCTCGGGTTGGACTATGAGAACGGCGTTTGGGTGGTTCCTCTTCATTCTGTCCATACCCCCTCAGCATAGTTGATGTGTCTCCGGGCTATAGGGCCCTTTGTGGCTGAGGTGGTAAGTCGTGTGCTGGGACATCGTGAAGAGGTTGAGGATGAACCATGAGCTGCCCTCTCAACCTGATGACCTCATCTGAGAGCAAACATATATGCTCGACCATCTTCTTAATCTGGGGTTGGATGGACGTACCAGCAACAATGTGGGGCATCCGTGATATGCCCTAGTGTGTATGGATCGACCATAGTGGTGCACTAGGTAGAACCGCATGTCAAAGCTTACTTTCTTGTTAGAGAAGTAATTAGCTTTTTATAAAGTTCCCATAGACGACACCAACTGGTGAGGTTATAAAAATCACATGGAATATTCTGGGATGAAATTATTCCTAAAAATTTTCATACATCATTTATGGTGAATTCAATGACCTCCACTTCAAGACCACGTAGGCTTCTCCTTGGTCAAATGTTTCCTTTAGGGGTTATAAAACTCTTCTAGAATAAATACCTGCACAAAGTCCCCTGGGGTGTGGATTGGGGACCCTGATCAAGTCAGTACTAGAAATATTTGTGTAAAGAACAACATTAATGAAGATATTAAAAAGCTTTTATGAAGGTATAAAAAATGTTGGAAACGAAGTTCTAAAGGTTAGGGGAAGAAGCTGAGAATCGTCCTGTCTTTTTCTTATCTTCTTTTATATTACCTTATTTGAACTGCCTCATGCAACGTAGGAGGGGTAGAAAAGTAATCTTGTATGATTAAAATAATATTATTTTACTACTCATACCATCACATCTAATTAATGTAAGCATGGACTGCTTGTTCGTATTTAATGGGATTATAATGGACATCATAATTATTAATCCAGGCTTAGGGTATGGGAGGCTCAGTGTGGAGTGACCCTTTAGCCACGCACTCAACCTGAGGGACATTGAGTGCAACTCACACCCTAAGCCTAGAGAAATCGGGTTCAGCTCGCGACTGCACCCAAGAATGGTCAAGGACGGTCGTGCCACTGCCCAACATGGAGCTATATTGACAATAAAACAAATGTAAAAGGACAAAAAAGCCCTTTGTAGGAGAGTTATATTGATTTTATTTTTAAGAGCATCAAAGTAATTTAACTATTTTTAAAAAATTAAAATAAATATAATGCCCTTGAATGAAATGCATCATATTTTTTATTTATTATAGGGGTAAATCAATAGTTCTACCATGCTCTAAAATAATAAAATTATCAACCTAATCCTACACAAATTGTTAAAGACAATTATATCATGATGAAAAGACCACATTACCTGCGTTGTCTACTTCAAAAGTTTTATATGGTTGAATGATAATTTTTTCATTACACTATTACAATGAATAATGTTCAGAGTTTTGTGAACAATAATTTTCTTAGGATATTTAGTTTTTTTTAATTAAATATGGGAAAACAAACAAAAAATAAACCAGGCTAGGAGTGCGTCTGGCCTAGCAATAAAAGGTTTGATTCACGTGCCAAACCTCTTTTTTTAAAAAAAATAAAATAAAATGCAGACAACGTGTTGTCTGCCCTTTATTTAAAAATAAAAATAAAATGATGCAGACGATGTGTTGTCTAAAGCCCCAGAATCTATTTAACAAAGGATCACCAAAAAATAGGGGTAGTGTTATTTTTTGCCCAAAACCTCGATTCTCAACCCATTTTGACTCAGAATACCTAGAAAAATACCTTAGAGACCTTGCTAAACCCATTTAAGGCCTCAAATAAAGAACAAATCGGTTCAAAAACCAAAACAACTCGAATCCAAAAAAACTTCTTGAACCTAGATCTATCATCTCAAGTGATTTTAATGCTAAAGAACACTCTTATGCAACTCCTCTCATTGACTAGAACTTGTTGAGACAAAGATTGACTATTTTTATGTCCGAAATTTATGTCAACTGAGACACTTTCTCTACTGCAAGAATTTGGCAAGTCTCACTCTTCTCTCTCAAACCATAGATTGAAAAATAAAAAAAAGAAAGTTTTGCACCAAAATTTAAAGAACTCAATTGATGAGAATAAAAGTTTGAGGATCACAATGAAAAAAAACTACCTTTTTGATTCTACATTGAATTGTAAAAGGCTACTTAGGGCATGTGTGCACAATATTTTGACCTCGTGGCTTAGTTTTCTTTATAGTGTTAGCGGTTTGCATAAGTTATGAAAAATTTGAAAAAAAAATGGTTTGCAAAACTTATTTCATTGGGATAGATCACATGTTTCTCTAACAATGCTAATGAACATAGTTTTTTCATTCCTTCGATTTTACAAGTTAGTGTCAATTTTTAAATGCTTTTATGCTCTTTCTAAGGTTTTTAAAGTTTCTCTAAATCTTTTAAAACTGATTTTCCAATTCTTATGTTTTTAAAAATTAATTGTTGTCTTGGTGTTTTAAGGGGCTTTTTCAATTAAAAGTGGTGTGTGTGTGTAAAGA
>Ga0307515_10006344_pt1 | contig 23676 bp, 27 predicted proteins | sample 17_EM_MG_FD_194513 | JGI IMG/M metagenome (GOLD analysis project Ga0307515, IMG submission 194513) | Populus trichocarpa ectomycorrhiza microbial communities from riparian zone in the Pacific Northwest, United States - 17_EM | ecosystem: Host-associated > Plants > Roots > Unclassified | place... | reverse complement strand
GCATACTGACCACATGGGTAGGGGCGTAAAGGAAATGGTTTGCACCGGACTGGAGCGGGTTTCCGCAACCACGGCGTTGATCGACTTTCCATACGGCAGGGCTTTCTATCTTTTCCAGCGTACGAGTTACGGCCGTGATCATAACATCGAATTGGCTTCCCTTCCTTGTACCGTCAACACCGCTCACTACCCTTGATGCCATGCACCTCGCACGAAGCATTTACCCAGGTAATTTAAGTGTGTTGCTCAGAGAGAACTGCCATTGCACCCGAAGCCTGAGGCCAAACCAGACATAGTGTGACAGCGATATTAAAATAATGGCAATGAGGCGGGTGACGTGTGTAGACAGGGGGGGCTGAAGGGAGATAGTCAAAGATGTGGGACTCGGCTTTCGCTCCGAACTGAGGCCAGCATCAAAGTACTCGCACATATGAAGATAAAGATGGGGTACACAGGCAGTGAATATTGAACCGTTCAACGTGCTCATTCATAGCGAGGGGGGTTCAATGTACTAAGGCGCAGCGAATAGGATACGATATGCGTCAGCCCCTGGCATGTCATCGGACAACGGGGCTCGCGAGAATGCTGCGAGTCTGCGTGGTGAAAACAGCCAGCACACCACCTGCGGCGTTGGATATCCTAAGGAGCCAGCCAAGCCAGGAGGAGACTAGAGTGTTCTGATCCCAGGCCGGTCAGCCTCTAACATGCAACGTCTGACGAATCGCGGGTGCCAAGGGCGTCATTCCCATAACTCCGTCGACGCAGATTGTGCATTCCTTCCGAGTCAGTGGGCGGCCAATTGAATGTGGGCCAAGATATTCTCGACGGGAGGTCAACGGAATTGGGTCGAAAGTTTGATGTATGTTGGCTGAGAGCTTGGCTAGGTCATCGTTCCGTGCTGTGAATCGTGCCTTCCCATGTGAAACTCTCGGGAGTGGCGGGAGGGCGAATTTAGACCGGAGGGTGGAAAGTGGGATTGCCATTGTGGAGGCAGCGGTGAGAGTCGCGTGTGCTGGTCGATCCTTCTGCCTATTACAGACCTACTCTTTCCCCGCTTTTTACTTCGTCCGTTCCTCCCAGTTCCTCCCACGTGTCAGAGTCTCAACTCGTTCGTCCACGTATCTGCCCCCGCATCCTTCCCGGTGGCTGCCGCCTTGCCATGGATTCAGTTCCTCAAGAACTCATCGACGCAATCATCGGCAATGTCCCGCAGTCCAGTCTCCCCTCCTGTTCTCTCGTCGCAAAACGGTGGCGACGAGAGAGCCAACGACGCGTCCTCGCTACTATCTTATTCTCGTCTGAACGCGAGATAAAGCGTTGGTGCACAGATATTCCACAGGACTCGGGTGGGATCTCATCCTACGTTCGCCACGTCAAAATCAAATATATTAACTCCTGGACTGAGCCCGCGCTCTTCAGCCAAATGCTGGGGTCCCTCAGCTCATTAACCACGCTGTCGGTGACTGCAGCCAAGATCCCTGACGAGTTTTCGGGCCACATCCTGCGTGGAGAGCTCGGAAAGAGGATTACCACTCTCAACCTTTGGTTAACATACTGCAGGCTCCCGACGCTGACATCGATGATTCTCTCGCTCCCCAACCTGAAGGAACTGCGTGTCGATCACTGCAAGGCTATGCCGGAAGGGCCACTTCCAACCTATCCCGTCACACCCGAAAGGGGTCCGTTAGACATGCTGGAGCTACTCGGACACGTGGACGGAATTGAAGAAGCCCTCGCCGAATTCCGCCTCACATCCCGCCATCTCTCCTTGGATATAGGCATGAAAAACATAGAACGGCTTCTTTTGCTTTCTTCGGAGACGTTAGTAGAACTATCGCTCTGTGGTGCGTGGTCTTTGTGGATTCTCAGACCGAGCAGAGACGATAACGACCGATCTTACAGATACTCCAACCAATGGGTTTTCTCCTCTCACCCACCTACCGCCGTTGCCTGCCCTTACCACCCTGGTTATCGACCTTCGTTTGTATTACCCCTCGCCTCACCTTACAAACATCCTGCAGTGTTCCATCGACTCAACTCCAGCGTTGTCATCTATCGCTATAAAATATACCGACTGGGAACGCATGGGAGACCTCTGTCCGGGGGCTCCGTGGGTTGATGTGGATAGGTGGTTGTCGCGGATTGCTAAGCAAACCAAGGTTGCGGGAGGTTTGCCGTTGACACTGAGACAATGGCCGGAAGGCAAGTCGGTCTGGGGAGGATTCTTGCCCGAGTTCAGGGGGTCTGGAGGAAAGATCAAGGTGGAAAATAGTGCGTAGCGAAGCTGATAATCGGGAACTTGGAAATCCTCCGTTTGAAAGGTCCTGGGTGTTTCGCACACCTTTTTCCTCCAAGGCTTCGATTGAAACGAGAATTCCAGGGTTACGTAATATCACTGGTTTACTACAGCGCTCCCTCATTTCATCGGTCATCTCGTAAACATAACCTGTAACCTTCTTACTCCTGACCGTCGTATATAACTCTTGTCGCAGATTATCTCGTAGGCGGCGCTGGAATCGACGCCGAGAGCAAAAGACATGTCGGTCGAATCACCTGCGCTCGAGACGTCCCAATTCCAAAGCATTGACTGAGATAGGTTGTCAACCTGCCGGACAAGTTCTTTCTGTCGAGATATTGACGGCCACTGAAGGCGGCGGAAGATGAATTCCCAACAGTCTCCGCCCCGCCTTTCAACCTCCTTGTCCCTGCCACCCTGACCATGCCAGACTATCCCATTCCCGCTGCAAGAGGCTCTGAGAGATTCGATCACTTCCGGAACCTTCGTCGACACCAAATTCTGGCTCTTCTCAAAATGTGCATCTAAGCCTGGACGCGTTGGGGAACCAAAGCCGCTTTTCGTCAACGGACACGTCGCGAAGCGCGTCCCGCGCCTTGCTTCCCGTGCAGCTGTCTTCAGTTGTCCAAGGAACTTGTACTAACTCGCTGACAGTGCTCGACGAGAGAAGGACCAAGGAGAACTTGAGGGTTAGGTTTCCCACAGATAGAAGACCTTATACGACCCGCTACGACTACGAGGACGACAGCGACCTCGAAGAGGATGACGACGACAAGGACGATATTCTGGACGAGTCCGCGGGTGTCCCCCAAGCTGTAACGGAGAAGCCGAGAAACAGCTCCGATATCGTCGTTCTCGAAAACTCGGACGTGAAGGGCAACGAATCCCCCGACATTATCTCCGTCTCAGATCTCGATTCACTATTCTCTGGGTCACCGAATACGAAGGGCGAAACGGAAACCACCTCTTCCGCTCATGTTGGCAAGGTCGTAGTTATCGAGGACGTGGCCTTCGTCACGTACGTACGTCGGTCTCCCGTCTCATGCGCGCACTAAGATTACCTGTAACAGATTCCAGGCAATGCTTCGATATTTGTATACGGATGAGATTAAGTTCGCCCCATGGGGTTCCACGGAAAGACGCAAATCCCGTGCACTTGAGAAGATATCAGAATCATACGGAATCGCCAAACCCTCACCCAAATCCGTCTACAGACTCGCCGACAAGGTGACGAGTTCCTATGTGCTCCCTGCAAACTCGGACTGACGTCGTCTTCAGTACGACATACCCGAGTTGAAAGAGCTCGCGTTGCGACAGATCAAAAAATACCTATCCATGTGCAACGTAACCGAGGAAGTGTTTAGCAAGTATACCTCCTGGTGCGTTATCCTCTTTCACTCGAGCCGATCAGGTTCCCATAGACCGGTGACAGGCACCCCGAGTTGAGAGAACTGGAACTCAGACAGCTGGCAAGGGTGCTATTATCTTCCGACTCCGGCCCTACACTAGGGTTATTGAAGACGAGGATCAAGAGTTACGGTCATGGGGAGTTGCCACATGCAGAGGACATCCTTCCAACTCTTTACGAGCTGATGGAGAGCGATGAGTCTGTCAACGAAATACCACTCCCCGCCGCTGCACCACCGAACCAGCATGCCAGCAGCGGAGACTGGGAGGGGCTCAAGAGTGCGCTCACGAGTTCTCTGACCAGCGGGACACTCCTCGACTCCCAGTTTTATGCCGTCGAGTCACGGTCATTGGCCGATTTGCCAAAGATTCGGCCGATATATTTCTGCAGTACGGTGGGTGGCAGTTTCGCGTCCAAGCTAGTTGCATGTAAGTTCCTCACTCGGGTCATATGTGGGTGGATCACTGATCTATCGTTCAAGATTCGTCGAAAACCAAGGCACGGAGGGCACCACATCCTCGATGTGCAGATGGGTATGACAGCGATGTTGGTGACGAAAATCCTGACCCGGAGAGCTCTCCAGAGTGCTCCCCTTGCTCAAAGCTGTTCGTTGATTCGTTCCGTTCCCAATTCACCACCACGGACTTAGTTTGCTCCCCCAGCATCCGAGAAAACCCTACGGCCGCAGATCTACCGATAGAGTCCGCATTTCTGCTGAAATCAGGGACGGCGAAGACGTGAGTCATCCTCTAAGGTGACAATACGATTGACTGATCTCTCGGTGCAGTTGGAGCGCTGTATTCCTTTACGCGTACACCGGTCAGATCACATTCGCAAACCTTGGTTTGCAAGATGTTACCATCTCCAAGAAGGAGGCCCAGCATGGCTGCTAAGAAAGTCCCCATAGAATCCGAAAGGGCTCGATGCCCCACCACCCACTGCCGTTGTTGTTGAACCATGCTCTCCCAAGTCTATCTATTGCCTAGCAAATGAGGTTCGTCTCGCACTCTTTCGGAGTGACACAGTCACTGATAACCCCCTTGTGTAGGTCGGCTTGACCGGACTTTGTGACGTTGCTCGCAAGGATATTCAGTCTAAGCAAGATAAGGACAATATCGTGCATGAGCTGCTCTCTCCTTTCACAGCAAAGTAACTCATCAGGACTCTTGAATGCTCATCACGCTAACGTAACTCCCACCTAGCCACAGGCGTGTTAGAGAAATGGAACGAGTTAGCTGTTGTTGTAATCTCCGCTCGAGGGCTGGGTTTCCAACAGATGGAAGACATGATACGAACCGCTACGACTATGAGGACGACAGTAAGCCCGAAGTAGAGACAAAGACGGCATTCTAGACAATGAGCCCGCGAGTGACTAGTGACCCTCCGGTCGTGACTCAGAGGGAATGTTTCCAAGTTCTCGATCATCGACATACAAACCCGCTACTAATGTTCCACTTTGATTTCACCAGACTCCCTGAATTCGGGAAGAAATCCTTCCCAGACAGATTTGCCTTCCGGCCATTGTCTCAGCGTCAACGTCAAACCTCCCGTAACCTCAGCGTGCCTAGCAATCTGCGATAGCCACTTATCCAAATCAACCCACGGATCCTCAGAAAGGGAGTCTTCGATGGGTCCCCAATTGGAGTGGTCGATAACGATGGATGTCAATGCTGGAGCTGAGCCGATGGAACATAGGACGTTTGTAAAGTGAGGCGAGGGGTCAGACGAATAAAGCTCGATAACTAGAGTGGTAAGGGCAGGCAATGATGGTAGGTGAATGGTAGAGTGGATCTCATCGGCAACATAATCTGGAAAATCAGTCACTATCGTCTCTGCTCAGTCTGGGGCCCGCAAAAACCACGCACTATCATAGAGCTTTAGTTCCACGAGCGTCTCCGAAGATACCAAAAGAAGCTGTCTTATGCCTGTGATGCCTACATCCGAGGAGAGGAGGCTGGATGTGAGTCGACATTTCGCGAGAGCTTCTCCAACACCGTTCCTGCTCGACCATCCACGTAGTTCCAAAGAATTTAACGGTCGCCTTTGGGGTGTGATGGGGTGGGTTGGAAGTGGTCCTTCCGGCGTGACCTCGCAGTCTTCGACATACAGTTCCTTCAGGTTGGGGAGCGAGAGGATCAGTGATGTCATCGTCGCAAACGTGTGGCGTGAAAAACGAAGGCGGAGAGCGGTGATCCCATTCCCGAACTCTCCACATGAGATGCGGCCCGGCAACTCGTCAGGGATCACAGTTGTGTCCATCGACAATGCGGTTAACGAACTGAGGGACGCCAGCATGTGGCTGAGTGTAGACTCATTCCAAGAAAAAATTTCTTCGATTTTGAGGTGGCGAACGTAGGATGAGATCCCATCCGAGTCCTGTGGGATGTCCGTACACCAACGGTTCATGTCGTCTTCGGACGAGAACGAGATGGTATCGAAGGCACGCCGTTGGCTCTTTTGTCTCCATCGCCTTGCAACGAGAGAACAAGAGAGGAGACTAGACTCTGTGACGCTGTCGATGATTGTGTCGATGAGTTCCTGAGGAATCGAATCCATGGCGAGGTGATGGTTATTGGAAAGGATGCGAGCACGAACACGTGGGGGGGGGGCGTGTAAAATCAAGGTAAAATGCATATTCCAATCCACTTGCCAAACCGCTACTGTAGCTAGATATTGTATAGACGCTAAAGATGACCAGCCTCGCCCGAACCTCGTGTATCACTCTAACTCGTCTGAAAACTCGTGCATTCTGGAGGTTGTAACCTTTGGAGACTGGCAATCCACCTTAGTCAGGCGCGGCTGCCAACCTATCTCTGAGAGTCCGCGTGTTTATGGCCAGAGATAACGCCATGGCTGCGCGCTTTTCCTCGAAATTTGGGGGTGTTGGGACTCGACCCGTGCAAACCATTCATTTGCTACCACCCTACATACCACGATGCACCGGTAGACCTGTCGACAGACACAATCTCCTCAGGCGCGGCATGGTCACACCGTGGGCATCTAGGTGCTTGGCTGAGGATTTTTGATACGTAGTAGCAGCGTGGCGTTGTTGAAGAGAGGGTCGTGTTTATCCCCCAGTCCGCCGGGTGGCGTTTGTTCGCTCGACTCGATCACAGCGATCGGGAGGATTTTGAAGGAATCCTCAATGTCTGCCGTCTGAGGTACTTTTCCCGTGTTCATGTAGTGTATTTAAATCCCGCAATATTACCTCGCACTACACAAATGAGGTGTGGCACATGTCAGTCTGACACTGACAAGAAGTTTACAAAATCGTGAATAGAACGAATGTGTGAGAATTCCGCGTGGAATCAAAAGTTACCGGTCCCCATAACCTTGAACATGACTAGCATCCCATTCCCGCTGCAAGAGGCTCTGAGAGATTCGATCACTTCTGGAACCTTTGTCGACACCTCTTCTCAAAACGCGCACCTAAGCCCGGACGCATCGGAGAACCGAAGCCGCTTTTCGTCAACGGACACGTCGCAAAGCGCGTGCCACGCCTTGCTTCTTGTACGGCTGTCTTCAGTTATTCAGAGTACTCGAGCTAACTCGCTGATAGTGCTCGACAAGAGAGGGACCAAGGAAAACTTGAGGGTCGGGCTTCCAGCGGATAGAAAGCCTTATACGACCCACTACGACTACGAGGACGACAGCGACCTTGAAGGGGATGGCGACGAAGACATTTTAGACGACGAGCCCGCCGTGGGTGAGCCTCAGGCCGCAATGGAGAAGCCAGGAGACAATGATGCCGTCGTTCTTGAAAAATCGGACGCGAGGAGCAACGAACCCTCTGACATCATCTCCGTCTCGGACCTTGACCCGCTGTTCTCCGACTCATCCGACACGAAGGACGAAACAGAGGCCGCCTCTTCCGCTAACACCGGCAAAGTCGTTGTCATCGAGGATGTGGCCTTCGTCACGTATGTCGGCTTCCCATCTTCTCATGTGTGCACTGAGATTACTTGTAACAGATTCCAGGCTATGCTTCGATACTTGTACACAGACGAGATTGAGTTCGCACCATGGGGCTCCACGGAAAGACGCAAAGCCCGTGCTCTTGAGAAGATATCGGAATCGTACGGAATTCCCAGACCCTCACCCAAATCCGTCTACAGACTTGCCGACGAGGTGACGAGTTCCCGTGTCCGCTCTAACTCGTACTGACGTTGTCTTCAGTACGACATACCCGAGCTGAAAGAGCTCGCGTTGCGACAGGTCCAACAAGACCTATTCAAGTGTGATATCACCGAGCAAGTGTTTAGCAAGTATACCTCCTAGTAAGTTCTCTTTCACTCTGGCCGGTCGGGTTCTCACGGATCGACAGGTACCCCGAGCTGAGAGAACTGGAACTCAGACAGTTGGCACGGGTGCTGTTATCTTCCGACTCTGGCCCTACACTAGGGTTGTTGAAGATGAAAATCAAAAGCTACACCCATGGGGAATTGCCGCATACAGAGGACGCCCTCCCAGCTCTCTACGAGCTCATGGAGAGTGATGAGTCTATCAAGGAGACAACGCTCCCTACGGCTGCATCACCCAACAAGCAGGCCACGGGTGGAGACTGGGAAGGGCTCAAGAAGGCGCTCACGAGCTCGCTAACCAGTGGGACTTTCCTTGACTCCCAGTTTTATGCAGTCGAGTCAAAATCATCGACCGGTTTGCCGAAGATCCGACCGGTGTATTTCTGTAGCGCGGTGAGTGGCAGTTTCGCGTCCAAGCTGGTCGCATGTAAGACCTTCACTCAGATCGTGTGTGGACGGATTGCTGATCTATCGTTTCAGATTCGTCGAAACTCAGAGCACGGAGAGCACCACCTCCTCGATGTGCGGATGGATATGACAGCGATATTGATGACGAAAATCCTGACCCGGAGGGCTCCCCAGAGTGCTACCCTTGTTCAAAGCTGTTAGTGGATCCGTTCCGTTCATAAGTCATCACTATGAACCTAGTTCTCTCTTTCTCTAGTGTCCGAGAAAATCCACCAGCCGCAAACTTACTGACGGAGCCAGCACTTCTGTTGAAATCGGGAGCGGCCAAGACGTAAGTAATAGTCCGAGATGATAACACGTTTGACTAATCCATCTGTGCAGCTGGAGTGCCCTGTTCCTCTGTGTGTACACCGGCCAGATCACGTTCGCGGCCCTCGGTTCGCAGGGTGTAATCGCCGTGCGAGAAGTCCAGGATGGCTGCTCTCAAGGCGAAACAAACTCTCCGCAGGATTCTGGGGGGTTCAGCGCTCTCCCTCCAGGTGTCATTGTGGTCGAGCCATGCTCTCCAAACTGTCTATTGTCTAGCGGACAAGGTTCGTCTCGCACCCCTTCGAAGTGATGCCGTCACCAATAGCTCTTTCGCGTAGGTTGGCTTAACCGGACTTTGCGATATCGCCTTCGAGGACATCCAGTCCAAGTTAGACAAGAACAATATTGTGCACGAGTTATTTTCTCCCTTCACTGCCAAGTCTGTCATTCCGCAACTCTTGGTGGTACCTTGCGCTGATGTAGTTTCCATGTAGCCACAAGCGTATCAGAGAAATGGAACACGAGCTCCTCCAGTCCAAGCTGAAACCTCCTGTCGACAGTTCTTTAGTCTCCGACATTACTCGAAGCATATCGTCGGGTACAAATTCGTACCGCGCGGCAGCAATGGAATTGATCATCGAGAGGTCAATTCAGAAACGTCGCGAGAGGAATTTTACGAAGGCGGAGAATAGTTTACGGCCGGATCCTACACCTCAGCCCAAAATTGAGATGCCGAACACCCCCGCTCCGCAAGTACGATCCCCCGCCCCTGCCCCTGCATCGCAGCCACCACCGCCACCTGATGACGCTACTACAAGCCCCGCGTCGGCCTCAGCTAAGCACGAAGCATCACGAAGCTCGTCGTCTCCTTCGAAACCTGCGAAGAAGACCAAGAAGGTTAAAGGACGCGAAGAAACACCAAGAGATACTAAGTCGAACGCGTCTCGATTAGAAGAGGTTACACAGTTGGTATGCCGGACTTGCCATAACAAGCAGTTACGGAGCGATCTCCGGTCTGGTGTCCACTGCATTTTTTGCTTCTGGCCGTCGAAAATGAAGTGTGTTGGTTGTGGGGTTTTCAGGGTCGGCCACGTCGAGGCTCGCGCCAACTGTTACAGGAAGTTCGAGTAAAGATATGCGCATCAGTGACTACCGAGCTACTTGGTACTCAGTCTTTAGTCCCAATCGAAACTTGCGCCCGGTGATGAACAACTCGCCTGTAGTGTTGGCGCGGTCCAGGTAAAAGGGTTTGAACTGGAGCAAACGTGTAGTACGAGGTCGTCGTCCGTCGCGGTTGGGGACGATCACCGGTCGTACTATGGTGTGGTGAGCAATTTCTGCGCTCACCACGAGACAATTGATAATCGTGCTTGGCCTCGGCGCAGGAGAGCCCTAGCTGTATCCTCGGCCCTTACGTCCTGTCCGCTCAGTGAGCTTAACGGAATCGGACCGGAAGCTTGATATACGCCAGTTGACAACTTGAAGTTCTCGTTCCGCCCACAGAACTTCAAGGATCAACCCTGCAATGGACGTGCCGGAGGCAAAGGACACCAAGAGTGTCCTTGCCCCGAACGGAGGGAATTGTTCCAGTTGCGATTAGGAACGGGAGACCTGGTTTATATTTTCAAAGTGTACCGAGCTGGTTACAGTTGTTGATTCGTTGCCTCAGTTGATCTGGAGTCGGGAGTCCGACCGAAATTTCTTCTGCCTTCATGTGGATCTTGGTCGTTGATTGGGGTTTGGTTTCCGTCCTGTAAACCGTTTCGTGCTTGAAATCGTACTTTCTTATGTGCAAACTGCTGTTGGGAGTGGTAGGAGGGCGAATTTAGACCGGAAGGCGGAAGGCGGGATTGTCATTATGGAGGCAGCAGTGAGAGCCGCGCGTAGCGGTCGATCCTGTTACAGAAGCCTCTCTCTGCTTCGTTCATTCCCCCGGTTCCTGACACGCGTCAAAGTCTCAACCCGTTCATCCACGCTCGCATCCTTTCCAATAACCGCCATTTCGCCATGGATTCAATTCCTCAGGAACTCATCGACGCAATCATCGACAACATTCCACAGTCTGATCTCCCCTCCTGTTCTCTCGTCGCAAAACGATGGCGACGAAAGAGCCAACAACGCGTCCTCGCTACCATTACATTCTCATCTGAAGGCAGGGTGAAGCGTTGGTGCACAGACATTCCATGGGACTCGAATGGGATCTCATCCTACGTTCGCCACGTTGGCATCGAAGAAATTTACTCCTGGGTTGAGCCTGCACTCCTCAGCTGTATGCTAGGATCCCTCAGTTCGTTAACCGTATTGTCGATGTACGGAATCGAAATCCCTGACGAGTTTCCGGGCCACATCTCGCGTGGAGAGTTCGGAAAGGGGATTACCGCTCTCTACCTTCGTTTCCTTTACAGCTCGCTTGCGACGCTGGCATCAATAATTCTCTCGCTTCCCGACCTGAAGAAACTGTGTGTTGAGGACTGCAAGGTTGTGCCAGAAGGGCCACTTCCAACCTGCACCTCCACACCTCAGAGGGGACCGTTAGACTCGCTGGAGCTACATGGAGACGACATGGACGAAATCGGAGAAGCCCTCGCTAAATTTCGATTCACATCCCGCCGTCTCACCTTGGACGTAGACATCACAGACGTAGAGCAGCTTCTCCTGCTTTCTTCGGAGATGGTCGTAGAACTAACCCTCTGTGGTGTGTGGTTTTTCTCAGATCAAGCAGAGACGATAATGACCGATCTTCCAGATGTCCCAGCTGGAGGAGCCATCCCTCCCATCCATCTACCGTCATTACCTGCCCTTACTACTCTGGTTATCTATATTTATGCGGATCACCCTTCGCCTCACCTTACAAACGTCCTGTGCTCCATTGGCTCTGCTCCAGCATTGACATCGATCATTATCAAATACGACAATTGGATGTTCCTCGATCACCTCCCTTTGGCGGATCTGTGGGTTGATGTGGACAGATGGCTGTCACGGATTGCTGGGCACGCTAAAGTCGAGGGGGGTTTGCCGTTGACGCTGAGGGGATGGGAGTTCTGGGAGGGATTCTTACCTGAGTTCAGGGAGTCTGGAGGCAGAGTCGAGGTGGGCAATAATGGGTGGTAGTACCGATCGGGAACTTGGAAATATTCCCTTTGAGAGGTCCTGAGTGTTTCGCACACCTTTTCCTCTAAAATTTCGATTGAAACGAGAATTCCAGGGTAAATTTGTCTCGAACTGATTCATTACAAACCCTCTCCACCAACGAGCCATCTCCAAAACGTCTGTGTTCAGGTCAGACTTCGATTACAACCTGACCGACCTCCCAAATGGCCTAGATATTCCATACGCGCCACCTGAACACCCCACCTGCGCAAGCTCGTTTTTGATGTGTGAGTTTCCTCCACTACTTCATTTCTTATTTTAATCGGACTTTGTTGATCGGGTCCATCAGCAAGCCCCACATAAGCTTGTAATTGAAGTGCTTCTCTGACACGGTTTTTGAAAAGAGTGACCGTGTTTCTGGGCCGTTTATTGTCCAACGACTGTACAATGATTTTCGACGGCACTGGTACTTAACTAGTCCGAGCCCACTCTGGGACACCTCGAGGGACCATGCTCTTTTTCCGGATGTCCAGAAGCCATATTTCCAGCGGTTGGCAGTGCCACGGATTGCGAATCGTTGGACTCGAATACTTGACAGATGTCCGAACCTTTGCAGTTGGGGTGTTCGCTCAAGTCTGGGTCGCATCCGATCCTACGTGCGCCGAACACAATTTGTCTGGTCAACAGGTCCCGGGATCTGGAAACATTCTGGAGCCATGCCTGACCTCGGGCGAATCCACCTCGAAGCATGGGTTAGCATGGTTACAATCCCTTCCGAGCCGTGTCTCTCGCTGTCCGCAGAACATTGCTCTCGGCTTTCACGGCCACGGTCATCACCTCCATTTCACAAGGTTTTGTCATTTTCCGAGGTCCGATATGATTGCCATGCAGGAACAATGTCATTGAGAGCCGTGTCCGTCTGACCAACTCCCCCATGGCCGGGACACACACACCTGGAATTCCCTATAAATACCCCTCTGGAGACAGCCTCATCCTCACCACCAACTCACACCATATCGCACTCTAAACACCGTACTCCACTCTTCATCACCCCTTTACCTTCGCCTTCGATGACCATAGTCACAGAGGCTCTACTTCCCGTACCCTTTCCTGCGAGTCTTCGACCCAGGACCGAGGTCTCACGCAACACCCGTAAGTTTTCCTTTTGCTCGTCGCACCCTTCATCACATTCCTGACAGTCTTCTTGTACAGTGGTTGGGATTTTCGACGTGCCCTCTGCTCGGGCGTCGGGGGTAGTCCCCTTACCCTAACCATGCACAGTCCGCAAGATCCGCCGTCATACCGCCCCTGGTGTGCAAATAAACCCGGGCTGCATTTGACCGGATGGCGGATGTGGATTTCCTTCGAACCTCCCGTACCCCGGTACTTCGCAAGTTATAACATAAGCGAGGTGGTACGACCAATCCATTGCGAGAGGTGTAAAACTGAGGGAAAACCGGTGAATATTCTAATACTAATCAGCATTGTGTCGCTTGTACTGACCATTGCCGTCCCCAACAGTGCATTGTGGGCAGTCGAAAGGAGTGCAAAGGGTGCATGGATGCCGACGTTCATTGTCCATTCGAGCTCCCAGACTGTCCCGGACAAACTGGGTATTCATCGGAGCTTGCGAATGCGATGGCTCAGGGGGAGTCCGAGTTGGCGCATGAACCCCTTTCGGAAACGCAAAACTCGACTCCGTGACCATTTTCCGGTCAGTGTATGGTGCTGTTCTGTTGGAACGTAAAACTGATCTATTCGTGTTTCATAAATTCATTCTATTTTCCAGTAGCAACGTGACCATCGCTCAGAAGAACACATCGGATACAACTCGGGTCCTTCCGCAGGGCGGTGGAATTAATGGATGTGGTTTACTGGAGATGGGTCAGGGTAGCGATCGTTAAGCCCTCTGATGAGCCCCTTCGCAAGGGCGAAACCTAAGGAAGCTTTTTTCCCCACTTTATATACACTCGTCGCTAAGTAGGTATTCGTTGCTTACATGTTCACGCAACATTTCGATTTGCTGAATGTAGTTGTTTCATTCACTCTCAATTGTTAGTCCCTCGAGGGGCCTACGCTAGTAGCGCACTCTGGGAGCAGCAGCATTCGCTAATCAAGCCCAATCGGTGGCGAATGTGAACTGGGATACCGGAGAACAAACTTGCGCTCGGGTGTGATTAATTGATTGCTTAGGACAGATTCACTACTTGGTTCGTCGTTGGTTGAATATAGGACGATGGCGTCTGACCAGATGAGAGCCTGGGGCGTATATCAGTCACAGCGGTCAGGCAGTTACAATTGAGAACGTGATCTGCGTCCACGAAGAAGACGCCGGAGTCCTCTGGAAGCACAGAAACTATCGAACTGGCGGACGCTTGAAGGCCGCTTGTGCCAGGTACCTCGTTGTCAGCATGGCGTGCACGCTGGCTAACTATGGTAACCCTTCAGTGTTCCTATCTTTGGCTCGTGGCTGAGTGTAGAACGCAGAATACGTTTGGAACTATCACTTTGCTAACACGGCTCCACCGACTCCGAGATTGAACTGACTGGCATCTTGCAAACCTATTTCGCGAGGGGAAATGAACCTAACCCCTACAGGACCACTGTCGCACCGAAAATTAATGCCCAGTATCACCAACACATCTTCTCGTTACGGGTCGGCCTGATGGTTGATGGGCTTGCGAACAGTGTCCTTGAGACGGACGTAGTTCCATTCCCGACCCTTGTTGGGTCGCCGGAGAACTTTTCCAGCAACGCGTTCACGACCAAGAAGCAAATCCTCAGGGTGGAAGGGCCCCGTGACTATGATTGGGCAGCCGATAGACAACGGAAGATTATTAATACCAGGAATGAGCGCTCCGGTGAGCATACCGGTTATGGGGTCCATCTCAAAGGGGGGACAATTCTCCTCGCCAAGGAAGGCGGTTGGGTGGTCCTGCAGGCAAGTATGCCCCAATGAGTTGTGGTGAGGTCGACGATTCTATCAGAAAGTGGGCCAAGGGAAAGGTCAGCGTTGAGAACGAAGAAAATTTAGTGTTCTTATCCTTTGGTGCCAGGGTCAAAACACGGCAGTCATCCGGTTCTCATCTCCACACCGATTTTTTATGTGCAGACGTGACGCATATTCTCCGCCCCGAGGACTTCCCTGCGAGATTGACATGATTTCGGTGTTCCAGACCGGCGCTGATGTAGAACTTAGGATGCCGGCTGAGCTTGAAGGTCTCGTTCCGCTTTTCAAGATGAACCCTACAATGGATGTGCCAGAGGCAAAGGACATCAGGAGCGTCCTTGCCTTGAACGGAGGGAACTGTATCGGTTGCGATTAGGAACGGGAGACCTGGCGTATGTTTTCAAGGTGTATCGAGTTAGTTCGTTGCCTCAGTTGACCTGGAGTCACTCCGACTGAAGTTTCTCCTGCCTTCAGGTGCATCTTGGTCGTTTATCGGGATTTGGTACTCCGTGCTTTCTCATCTGCAAACTGCTTTCTGGAGTGGTGGAAGGGCAAATTTAGACCAGAAGACAGAAGGCGGGATTGTCATTGTGGAGCCGCGGTGGGAGCCGCGGCGCGCACATAGCGGTCGACCCTCCCGCCCGTTACAGTCTTTCTCCCTCGTTCATCCCCCCCAGTTCCTCCCACGCCAGAACCGCCACCTCGCCATGGATTCGATTCCTCAGGAACTCATCGACACAATCATCGACAACGTCCCAGAGTCCAATCTCCCCTCCTGTTCTCTCGTCGCAAAACGATGGCGACGAAAGAGCCAACGACGCGTCCTCCGTACCATCCTATTCAAATCTGAAGACAAGGTGAAGCGCTGGTGCACAGACATCCCACGGGACTCGGACGGGATCTCATCCTACGTTCGCCACGTCGACATCGAAGAAATTTACTCCTGGGTTGAGCCTGCACTCTTCAGCCGAATGTTAGGGTCCCTCAGTTCGTTAACTGCATTGTCGATATTAGCAACCCAAATCCCTGACGAGTTGCCGGGCCACATCTCACGTGGAGAGTTCGGAAAGGGGATTACCACTCTCGACATTTGTATACCATACTGCACATTTGCGACGCTGACATCAACGATTCTCTCGCTCCCCGACCTGGAGGAACTGTGCGTTGGGGACTGCGAGGCTGTGCCGGAAGGGCCACTTCCGACTTATTCTGTCACACCTCAAAGGGGACCGTTAGACTTCCTGGAGTTATACGGGCGCGTGGACGGAATCGGAGAAACCCTCGCTAGATTTCGATTCACATCCAGCCACCTCTCCTTGGATGTAGGCATCACAGACATAGAACAGCTTCTCTTGCTTTCTTCGGAGACGGTCGTAGAACTATACCTATGTGGTGCGTGGTCTTTGGACCCTCAGACCGAGCAGGGGTGATAATGACCGATCTTCCAGATCGTTCAGCCGATGGGACTCCCCCTCCCATTCGCCTACTGTCGTTACCTGTCGTTACCACTCTGGTTATCGAAATTTATGCGGTGGACCCCCTGCCTCACCTTACAAAAATCCTGTTTTCCATCGACTCAGCTCCAGCGTTGTCATCCATTGTTATTGAACATGACAACTGGGAATCCACGGAACGCCTCTGTTTGGGGGACCCATGGGTTGATGTGGATAGGTGGTTGTCACGGATCGCTAAGTATACCAAGGTTATGGGAGGTCTGTTGTTGACACTGGGACAATGGCCGGAAGGCGAGCTGGTCTGGGAGGGATTCTTGTCTGAGTTTAGGGAGTCTGGGGGAAGAATCAAGGTGGATGACAGTCGATAGTACCGATGATTGGGAACTTGGAAATCCTCTGTTTGAAAGGTCCTGGATGTTTCGTGCACTTTTTTCCTCTAAAATTTTGATTGAAATGGGAATTCCAGGGTAAACGCGTCTCGCCTCGACTCATTCCAGGCCCTCCCCGCCAACAAGCCATCTCCAACATACTCGTGTTCAGGTCAGACTTCGCTTACAACCTGATCGAGCTCCCAAATGGCCCGGATATCGGAGGTGGGGAGAATATTTCAACGGTTGCAGATTGGACTCGAAGTTGAAACAGATAATACGCTCCCTCATTTCATCAGTCACCTCAGAAACCTAACCTGTAATTCCTCCTCACCCCTGACCGATGTATATAGTCATTGTCGCAGATTAGAACAAGAGGGATCACCTGCGCTCGCGATGTCCCAATTCCAAAGCACTGACTGAGATAGGTGACCATCGACCATCGATCAACCCGCGAGACAAGTCATTCCTACTGAGATATTGAAGGTTACTGAAAACGACGGAAGTTGACAACAGCCTCCGCCCCGCGTTTCCGTATTTCAGCCCCCTTCTCGTCCTCGTCACTACATATTCTCTGATCTCTGGTTCGCAGTTCCTGGCCATGATGACAGGGTCACGGGCACAAATCTGGAATCGAGTAAGACAAGGACAGAGAATGGACGCCCCACGGAATGTTAACGCCCTCTCGGGAGTAAGTTCTACGGGAGTAGTGGCATGCCTGTTGTGCACCCTATGGGCTGGACAATGCCACCAACCGCCGCTTTGGCTTGGAGGGATTCGGATAAGCGAGATGCGGTCCAGCATCGACCACAGTTCCTCAACACTCGTAAAGCGAATAAATGAGTGCAGATGGGCACGCATCTGAGGATGTAAAGCGGATTGCAGTCCCGGGGACCCCGACGTGTGGCTTGAAGATGGCTAGTATTTCCAAGACGCGATCGAGATGAGCAGAGCCCGTTGGGCGGCGACCACCATCATGTCCGGATTACCGCAGGAGTTTATCGACCGCATCATCGACCATATCCGTGACAGGAAGAGCCTCAAAGCCTGTTCCTTGGTCAGCAGCCGATGGTCTCCCCGTAGCCAGAAACATCTATTCGTACGAATAGAATTCGCCTCCATAAGATACCTGCAACGTTGGTGCGCCTGCATCCGCCCAAGACCGTCGGGGATATCCTCCCTCGTCGAGCGCTTGACCCTATCAGAGGATCAACTCTCGTTTGCATTACCCTCGCCATCCTGGCTTCACTCATCAATTCTCACCAATGCCACTCCCCATTTCCAATCTTTTTCTGCGCTTCGGGCACTAGAGATTCGGAGATGGCGCATGACTACCCACCGCATATCGTTGGTGATTCATTCCTTCGGTTCTTCCCTCGAAAATGTGACACGTTTGACACTGAAGGATGTCACTGTCCGTCCCTCAACCCTCACGATGTTCATCAGTCACTTCTCATGTCTCGGCGATCTTTCCATCTCCGTCATCAACCCTCCCAGGACGCTCGAGGGTACCGGCGATTCACATCGCGGGCTCCGTGGCGAGATTGTCCCAACCCATCCACGAGTACTTTAACCGTTATTCGGGAGTTCGGGTTTATCGACATATCTGTGGATCTTGAGTTAGATGTTGCATAGACGCTAAAGATAACCAGACTCGCCCGAACCGCGTGTATTACTTGAAATCGTCTGAAAATTCGCGCATTCTGTGCGTTGCCATCCTGACTGTGACTATCCCATTCCCGCTGCAAGAGGCTCTGAGAGATTCGATCACTTCCGGAACCTTCGTCGACACCAAGTTCTGGCTCTTCTCAAAACGTGCATCTAAGCCTGGACGCGTTGGGGAACCAAAGCCGCTTTTCGTCAACGGACACGTCGCGAAGCGCGTCCCGCGCCTTGCTTCCCGTGCGGCTGTCTTCAGTTGTCCAAGGAACTTGTACTAACTCGCTGACAGTGCTCGACGAGAGAAGGACCAAGGAGAACTTGAGGGCTAGGTTTCCGACAGATAGAGGACCTTATACGACTCGCTACGACTACGAGGACGACAGTGATCTCGAAGAGGATGACGACGACAAGGATGATATTCTGGACGACGAGTCCGCGGGCATCCCTCAAGCTGTAACGGAGAAGCCGAGAAACAGCTCCGATATCGTCGTTCTCGAAAACTCGGACGTGAAGGGCAACGAAGCTTCTGACACCATCTCCATCTCAGATCTCGATTCACTATTCTCTGGGTCATCGGATACGAAGGGCGAAACGGAGACCACCTCTTCCGCTCATGTTGGCAAGGTCGTAGTTATCGAGGACGTGGCCTTCGTCACGTACGTACGTCGGTCTCCCGTCTCATGCGCGCACTAAGATTACCTGTAACAGATTCCAGACAATACTTCGATATTTGTATACGGATGAGATTGAGCCCATGGGGCTCCGCGGAGAGACGCGAAGCCCGTGCTCTTGAGAAGATATCGGAATCGTACGGAATCGCCAAACCCTCACCCAAGTCCGTCTACAGATTTGCCGACAAGGTGACGAGTTCCTATGTGCTCCTTGTGAACTCGGACTGACGTTGTCTTCAGTACGACATACCCGAGTTGAAAGAGCTCGCGTTGCGACAGATAAAAAAGACCTATCCATGTGCAACGTAACCAAGGAAGTCTTTAGCAAGTATGCCTCCTGGTGTGTTGTCCTCTTTCACTCGAGCCGATCAGGTTCCCACAGACCGGTGACAGGTACCCCGAGTTGAGAGAACTGGAACTCAGACAGCTGGCAAGGGTGCTATTATCTTCCGACTCCGGCCCTACACTAGGGTTATTGAAGACGAAGATCAAGAGTTACGGTCATGGGGAGTTGCCACACGCAGAGGACATCCTTCCAACTCTTTACGAGCTGATGGAGAGCGATGAGTCTGTCAACGAAATACCACTCCCCGCCGCTGCACCACCGAACCAGCATGCCAGCAGCGGAGACTGGGAGGGGCTCAAGAGTGCGCTCACGAGTTCTCTGACCAGCGGGACACTCCTCGACTCCCAGTTTTATGCCGTCGAGTCACGGTCATTGGCCGATTTGCCAAAGATTCGGCCGATATATTTCTGCAGTACGGTGGGTGGCAGTTTCGCGTCCAAGCTAGTTGCATGTAAGTTCCTCACTCGGGTCATATGTGGGTGGATCACTGATCTATCGTTCAAGATTCGTCGAAAACCAAGGCACGGAGGGCACCACATCCTCGATGTGCAGATGGGTATGACAGCGATGTTGGTGACGAAAATCCTGACCCGGAGAGCTCTCCAGAGTGCTCCCCTTGCTCAAAGCTGTTCGTTGATTCGTTCCGTTCCCAATTCACCACCACGGACTTAGTTTGCTCCCCCAGCATCCGAGAAAACCCTACGGCCGCAGATCTACCGATAGAGTCCGCATTTCTGCTGAAATCAGGGACGGCGAAGACGTGAGTCATCCTCTAAGGTGACAATACGATTGACTGATCTCTCGGTGCAGTTGGAGCGCTGTATTCCTTTACGCGTACACCGGTCAGATCACATTCGCAAACCTTGGTTCGCAAAGATGTCACCACCTCCAAGAAGGAGGCCCAGGATGGCTGCTCTCAAGGTGAAAGAAAGTCCCCACAGAATCCGAAAGGGCTCAATGCCCCACCACCCACTGCCGTTGTTGTTGAACCATGCTCTCCCAAGTCTGTCTATTGCCTAGCAAACGAGGTTCGTCTCGCACTCTCTCCCCCGGAGCGGCACAGTCACCGATACCCCCCCCGTGTAGGTCGGCCCGACCGGACTTTGTGACGTTGCCCTCAAGGATATTCAGACCAAGCTAGATAAGGACAATATCGTGCATGAGCTGTTCTCTCCTTTCACAGCAAAGTAATTCATATCAGGACTCTTGAATGCTCATCACGCTAACGTAACTCCCACATAGCCACAGGCGTGTTAGAGAAATGGGATACGAGCTCTTCCGGTCTAAGCTGAAACCTTCTGTCGGCGGCGCTCTGGTCTCCGACATCCTTCGAAGCTCTTCGTCGGGTCTAAATTCGCACCGTACGGTAGTCGCGGAGTTGATCATCGAAGGCTCCATTCAAGAACGTCGCGAGAGGATTTTCGAGAAGGCGAAGAACAGCTCACGGTCAGATCCCATACCTCAGGCCAAGAGGACCAGTGAGGCGCCGAATACGTCCATTCCAGAAGTGTAACTTCCTACCCCTGCTCCTGCACCGCAGCCACCATCCTCGCGCCGGCCCCCGCTAAGTGCGAAGTATCACAAGACTCATCGGATCTTTTGAAGCCCGCAAAGAAGATCTAGGGGGTGACACGATGCGAGGAACCGCCAGCAGATGTCAAGAGGAACCCGTCTTCGTCGGAGGACTATGTGGAACTGGAATGTGAGGGTTGCCATCTCAAAAGATTGTGAAGCAGTCTCTTTGTGGGCGGCTCTATGCAGTGTTTCCTTGCGGTGGAAGGTGGGGGGATGAAGTGTGTTGGTTGTGGGACTATCCGGACCGGCGGCGTCGATGCCTGTGCCGGCTGTCACCACAAGTTCAAGTAAACATGTGTATCATGGATTACAAAGTTATACCCAGTCACTCTGTAGTTCTAATTGACACTTGTGCCTGAGGATACACAAGCAATTTGTGCAACGTTGACGCGGTTTTGGTAAAGAGCCCCAAATTGGGGCGAACGTGAGCTATTATAAGCTATCGCCCGTTGCTGTTGGAGGTCGATCAGCAGGTGTGGTGGTGTGTACAATCCCTGTGCCCACCACGAGACAATTATTTGGTATAATGTTGATCCAGACCATGCATTCCTTCTGAGTCAGTCGGCGGTCAATTGAATGTGGGCCGAGATTACCTTCGACTTTTGCATCCACTCCACTCAATGAACTCGGCGAAATCGAGTCGGGCCAGAAGCTTGATGTACAACTTGAGATGCCTACTGAGACTTTGAAGATCTCGAAGTTCCGCTCGCAGAGCTCCTCCAAGATCAACCCTGCAGTGGGCGTGTCGGAGGGGATTATCCCAGTTGCAATTAGGAACGGGAATCCTGGTGCATATTTCCAAGGTGCATCGAGTTAGCTGCTGTTGAAGGCTAGGTTCCCAACAGATGGAAGACATTATACGAACCGCTACGACTATGAGGACGACAGTGACTTCGAAGTAGATGACGAAGGCGACATTCTAGACAACGAGCCCGCGAGTGACTCAAAGGGAACGTTTCCGAACTCTCGATCATCGACATACAGGCCCACTACTAGTGTTCCACTTTGATTTCACCAGACTCCCTGAATTTGGGCAGGAATCCTTCCCAGATAGACTTGCCTTCCGGCCATCGTCTCAACGTCAACGTCAAGCCTCCCGCAACCTCAGCATGCCTAGCAATCCGCGATAGCCATCTATCCAAATCAACCCACGGATCCTCCGAAAAGATGCCGTCGATATGTCCCCAGTTGGGGTAGTCGATAACGATGGACTCCAATGCTGGAGCTGAGCCGATGGAACATAGGGTGTTTGCGAAGTGAGGCAAGAGGCCGGACAAATGAAGCTCGATAACCAGAGTGGTAAGGGCAGGTAACGGTGGTAGGTGAATGGTAGAGGGAATCTCATCGTCAAAACCATCGTCAAAACCATCGTCAAAATCATCTGGAATATCAGTCACTATCGTCTCTGCTCGGTCTGGGGACCCGCAGAAACCACGCACCACAGAGCTTTAGTTCCACGAGCGTCTCCGAAGATACCAAAAGAAGCTGCATTATGCCTGTGATGCCTCCATCCGAGGAGAGGCGGCTGAATGTGAGTTGAGATTCAGCGAGGGCTTCTCCGACTCCGTCCACAAATCCGTGCAGTCCCAACGAGTCTAACGGTCGCCTTTGGGGTATGACGGGGCGGGCTGGATGTGGTCCTTCCGGCATGACCCCGCAGTTTTCGATGCACAGTTCCTTCAGGTTGGGGAGCGAGAGGATCAGTGATGTCATCGCCGCAAACGTGGGGCGTAAAAGAGAGAGGTGGAGAGCGGTGATCCCATTCCCGAACTCTCCACATGAGATGTGGCCCGGCAGCTCGTCAGGGATCTTGGTTGTGTCCATCGACAATGTGGTTAACGAACTGAGGGACTCCAGCATGCGGCTGAGGAGCGCAGGCTCAGCCCAGGAGTAAATTTCTTTGATTTTGAGGTGGCGAACGTAGGGTGAGATACCATCCGAGTCCTGTGGGATGTCCGCGCACCAACGGTTCATGTCTTCTTCGGATGAGAACGAGATGGTATCGAAGGCGCGTCGTTGGCTATTTTGTCGCCATCGCTTCTCAACGAGAGAACAGGAGAGGAGGCTAGATTCCGGGACATTGTCAAGGATTGTGTCGATGAGTTCCTGGGGAATCGAATCCATGACGAGGTGATGGTTATCGGAAAGAGTCCAACCACGAACGCGTCACGGTGGGGGAACGTGATAATAAGAGGGAAAAAAATGCCAGTCCATTTGCCGAGGAATATCAAACATCCCTCGGAACGAGCCATCGCCTGAGTATTTGGGAAGACCAAACTGCAGGAAGCGGCTGTATGTCGACGTTTGTCACTAAAGTCTACATGACGTTGGAGCCGCATTGTGCCAGAGAAACCACGATTGCCAGAAAGTAGCCTAAGAGGAAGCCGAGAAACAGCTCTGATATTATCGTCCTCGAAAGCTCCTCACCCGCCACGAAGGACGACAGACCCGGGCGTTTTGGATGTGATACCAAAAGATCCAGAATTTCTGCTGGGCAACGGGACTCGGGGAACGAGTTAGTAATATTCAATCCCTATCTCACGACCTTTTGCCACTCCCAAGGGGAGATGGGAGATGGGTACTCCATCCTTACTGAAGAGATCTCTAGGGAATCGCAATCATTATCTTCTCTACCATATGAGAACGTCGGAGGTGTCGTTCAAAGACACCTTAAGTCAAGACACGATCGGGACGAGCAAAGTCTGGGGTTAGATATTCCCGGGACGTTAAGTACCGGGTCTTATCGTGCAGATTAATAAGCGCCTCCGCCAAAAACCTGATTTCTCGGTCACTTTGTCACAGGTCACATCAGTCACATCACACCCCACTTTAGGTTTC
>Ga0307515_10006343_pt1 | contig 23679 bp, 11 predicted proteins | sample 17_EM_MG_FD_194513 | JGI IMG/M metagenome (GOLD analysis project Ga0307515, IMG submission 194513) | Populus trichocarpa ectomycorrhiza microbial communities from riparian zone in the Pacific Northwest, United States - 17_EM | ecosystem: Host-associated > Plants > Roots > Unclassified | place... | reverse complement strand
CGCTCAGCCGAAGTCGACGATGTTATATTGATGCCTGGGTTGGTAGTGAGCTGGCTGAGTGGACAACCGAGCAATGCAGCGTGCTAGCTGCAGGATGGGCCCAAAAGTTGAGGCACACACGTGCAATTGGCGACGCTTCTGCAAGGGGTGTGTTCGAGTAAGGGCTAGCGTTGCTGCAGGTTGTGAGGCTGAATAATGAACACCTGCAAGGCTGAATGACAACACGATAATGAAGCAAGTGAGTATGCAATGTAGGTCACGAAGCAGTTCGGATGCTGCGTGTCATGGAGGTGGCCAGTTTGTTGGCCCTCAGCGTTCGGGGGCATAGCGACCTCCTGCTGTTCCGTACGCCCCAGGATGCACCACAGCGGTCAATCGTTGACGTCTACGGGAGAGTGTGCACATATATATATATTTGTTCGTCGGCCTCAACAAGTCCAGAAAAGCTCTCTTATCACAACTCACCCCACGCTTAGCTAGGAAGCCTCTACTACTCGTACTCGTACTCGTAGGTCAAACGCAGACATGAACGCCAAATTTGCGAACGGGGGCTTGTTGCAGGGCCGTGCGGTAGCGAGGCCGGTGCCGTTCAGGCCGAGTCCAATGCCGTCAGCTAAGACGAACTTGAAGAAGATCCTCCGTCCCGGCGACCTGAATGCTGGCCACCGTCCCGGCAAAAGCTCCCCAAACCGGCTGATCATTGCCATCGACTTCGGAACGACATATACCGGGTAAGGCGACACCGCTCTCGATGCTCTTGCTGCTCCCCATCATACCCCCTTGCTAACCGTCTCGCCACCTTACAGCATCGCCTACGCCTTCACGTCTGACCCTTCCAAGATCCGCGCCATCCAGGAATGGAGGGGCCCCGACGTCGAGGGCAGGAACGACATCGCCAAGGTCCCATCGCTGATAAAATACAGCGACGACGAGCCCGTCACCTTCGAATGGGGCTACGAGACCAATGTCACCGACTACGGAGTCATCAGAGGGATTAAGTTGAGCCTCGAGCCTGACAAGCTCGACTTCCACCAGCAGGCAGCTGGTGTCGATGAGTCCGACGTCGTACACAACTTCGAAACCGTCATCACAAATGAGCGGGCCCGCCTCGTCAAATCTACGGTCGATATCGTGGCCGACTACATCGGAGCCGTCTATGAATATGCCATCTCCAAGATCCAGGAGAAGGAATTCCCCGGCATCGTCGAGAGTGTGAGAAAGGAGTTTGTGGTGACGGTGCCTGCCATATGGTCCGATCGAGCGAAGAAAGCCACCCTCATGGTAAGCTTGTCGCTGAGAACACGTACGCGTCTGTCAGGCTAAATTGTTCCCAGGCAGCGCGAAAGGCCCACCCGGATATCCAGCTCAACCCGGACGACCTCATTACTGAGCCCGAGGCGGCCGCTTTATTCACATTTGAGGCGTACAGTCGTAGAGGATTAAGCGTAAGAGCCACATAATCTCTCGCGTAATGCGCTCAACTAATGCACGCTTCTTCTAGCAAAATGATTCTTTTGTCCTCTGCGACGCAGGCGGCGGGACGGTCGATATCATATCTTACAAGGTGACATCCTTGAAGCCGAGGATGCGGATGAAGGAGATTGTGTCCCCTTCAGGTAACGTGAAATTCAACTTATGCTTATAAGAACATCTGAAATAACTTGTCTGCGCTCTACAGGAGGTGCCGTTGGGTCCATGATGCTCAACGACCGTTTCGAGAGGTATCTACGTCGAATACTGGGTGAGGAGCAGTTTCAAGAACTGCTTGAAGGCGATGCCTACGCCTTCCACTCCGTCATGAACGAATTTGATAAGAATGTCAAACCAAACTTTTCCTCTCGAGAAGCATGGGACAAGGTGCGGATGCTTCACTCCCTCGACTTTCCGGTGGACGTTGAGGACGACCACGGCCACGATATAGTCGGTAATACTTTGACTTTGTCAGGGTTAGTGTCTTCTCTTCCTCTCGTAACATCCAGAGTTTAACATTCTGTAGGGAAGTAGTACAGGAAATTTTCGATCCCATAGTAGACAGTATCATAGACCTTGTTAGAGAGCACACCGATAAAGTGCAACAGGAGACAGGTGCACCTGCAAAGGTGAAGATTTTTATTAGGCCAGCCATATCGCAAACGCAAAATGCTAATATGTTTTGCCAGGCCATTTTCCTCGTCGGGGGATTCGGGGCCAACAAGTATCTCAAATCTCGCTTGCAAGCTTGCATAGGTGGTATTGCTGTACTTCAACCCGAGGACGCGTATGAAAATCCCCTATCCTATCGTAGTCGAAAGATGACTGACTTTTTCGGAATGGAACAGATGGGCTGCTGTTGTCAAGTGAGAGTTTAAAAGTTGCCGTCTTATCGAAGAATGCACTGACACTAAACTTACAGGGGAGCTGTCCTTAGCAAGATGCCACTCCTAATTGATGTGGAAGCTAGAAAAGCCCAGAAAAACTATGGTGTCATGGCAAACGTACCCTATATACATAACGAGCACCCCAAAGAAGCCCTGGAATATGCGGTGTACGATCCTTATGAAGAGATTAACAGGGTTCCGAAAATGACTTGGTACATTTACAAGGTGATGATACTCGGGACCTCTACATTGGAATCTCAAGCAACTAACCCATTAAATACAGGACGACGACTTGTGCCGGGATCATAAAGTGCGCTACCCGTTCCACAGATGCGTCCCGGAAGACTTCAAACCCGAGGACTTAATTTTTGCGGACGAGCTGCACGAATCAGGCGCGGATTTCCCTCCCAAATTTCCATGGCAAGGTGAGAGAAATCAGCACCACCCTAAATCCTTAAGCTAGCAACCCATTTCCTAACCGTGGTACTCGTCTAGCCGATGTCCGTTCCTACTGCAAGCTGCAGTGCGATCTCTCCGGCTTGACTAAGGCCGAATTAGAATCAGGCGAAATGGAAGACGGCACTAAGTACTACATTGTTGAGTACGACTTGGTCGTTCAATTCGGGCCGGCCTTAAATGCCTTCTCTGTCGAACGCAAGGGTGTTTCATACGGAAGTGTGGAAGCCGAGTACTAAACAGCCGCTACACAATTCGTGAGCTAGTGTAACCGACTACCAGCACTGTGCTGAGACACAAGATCGCCGCTTGGAAGGCTCCAAGACAGCGTCAACGCCACCCTATATATTGCTTGCAGATCAATATTGCTTGCAGATCACTGTTCCCATTTCAGTTACCTATTACCCTTTTATGTCTTATTACCTCTACCTTCTTCGTGTATATATAGACGCTTTAGACCTACATTTACAATTAAGTCGTTCACTCAATTCTCCCACACTGCAAAGCTTACAGCTAGACTTGGGTAGCGATAAGTTGCTTGCTAGTTTTATGTTATTTCTCTTTTAATGTTTTATTTAGAAGTAGGGTTAAAATATAATAGAAGTTAGACTTACTTATTTTACAATTTTTTTTTCTAAGCTTTAAGTCTACTGTAAAGATTTAATAAAGACTTAATATTTATTATTATTTATTATTTTGTAAGCCTTGAGATCCATACTAGTTACACCGGATTTCGTTTCTAAATATTTTTTAATTTTATCGCTAACCTCAGCCCTTTCCAGCAGGTACTTCCATCAATACATCTGATTCTGCCCCTGCCTATGTCCTGCGGTCCTTCAAAGGCTTCAACAGAGCTGCCACTTCCTCTTTTTGTTCAGGTGACGGCGCCAGGATCGGATCCATCCAATTGGTTTGCTTATAGTATCGTATGTAGTAGGGTTATGTTGAACTAATAAATCAGAATGAGAACTCTGTTTATTGAAGAGGGCTCTAGAAGCTCTCTATATACCTTAGATAGGTAGCGTAATAAACAGACGACGTAGTCGTCTGTTAGGTAATAGAAAGTAGGTAATAAGACATTTTATACGACATTTAGTTATAAGCTGACAGACACCTAAGACATAGTTTGTATAGACAATCTAGGCCTACAGACAGTAGTAGATGGTGGTAAGGAACCTCGATTTAGGTCGACAGGTTATAACGATTTAGAATTTCAAAACTGGTGCATAGACAATATCTATATGCAAAACCTGTAAACCGTTATAACCCTATTACCTACGTTATAGGGCTTGCCTATAATACTATAAGTAACTAGCTAGAATATTATTTCCAGATAAATTAAGACCGTAGTTTGGAAGTGGTTAATAGGTCTAGTGGTTTGCCTACCTACCTACCCTACCTATCCTACCTATCCTACCTATCTTACCTATCCTACCTATTCTACCTATTCTACCTATCCTACCTATTCTACCTATCCTACCTATTCTACCTATCCTACCTATTCTACCTATCCTACCTATTCTACCTATCCTACCTATTCTACCTATCCTACTTATCCTACCTATTTTACCTATAGGGTAGGCGAAAATCTAATCTTATCTCGATACGATCGACGATTGACAATTAATACGATATCTCGTATCGATTAAAGTATTGTGATATTCTCTTGGCATTCCCATAAAATTTCTTTTATTAAATTTACTACCTTTTTACTATAATATTATACGAAACATGGCTTTAGAAGCAGATTTATCTCTTCTTAAAAATACTCCTAGCTTAATTAAGAGCTCTAGTATATAATAGGCTTAGCTTTAATCTCTAGTTTATAAATTTACTCGCCTATTATATAAGAACGAGCTAATATACAATAAAAAGAAACGAAGGCTTATATACTGTAATCAGTGTAAAAGCTACTTAGCACTATTAACCATAAATATAAAAAGACACCTTGCTAAAGACCACGCAATCTCTGTTAATTTAAAACAGCCTTGTATAAAGAAGCAAGCATTTAAAAAGCTTAAGGAACTTTAGGCATAAATAGTATTAGAATTTAGAATAGACGAAGTTAATTCTATAATTCTTATAAAGGTTTTAAATAAGGAAGTTATCTAGTAGGCTCTTATTAACCTAGTTATCGTATAAAACCTTCCATTTTGGATTATAGAGTGGGAAGAGTTTTATGTCTTTTATTAGGCTCTTAACCTAAAGTTGTCCGATTTAATAACAACAACGCATATAGAAATTTCTTAGATAATTACCTATTCCTTCTAGTTACAGAAAGATATCGTATAAAAATAAGTTCAATTAGCATTAATAAGTATTCATCTTTCTATTAATATCTAGACGTCTTTAAATAACTACCTTCTTCTTGCAGTCTGCGCCTACTTTATTAATAGCTAGAAAAACTGGATAAAAGCTTTTTTTGCCCTTCGTACGGTGCCTAGTTATAGTAAAGCTAAATAATAAAATACTCTTCTCCTAGTTCTAAAGGAGTATAGGATTATATAAAAGCTTAGAGCTATTATTGCAGATAATTCTACAATAAATAATACTCTTTATTGTACGATCTATAAGTATCTTACTAATAATAAGGATATTACCTAGGATTCTATTTAGCAATGTATCCGCTACTAGGGGTATACTATTAATCTCGCCGTCTAGGCCTTCCTCTTTAAAGATACTCTTAAACTTAAGGCTATTAAATTGTATAAAAGGAATAATATAAGCGGAAAGGAGCAAAGTTATAAGGAAGAGATTAAGCAAAAACAGGCTTTCTAAGCAATAGGCCTACTTGGCAAGCTTTATAATATTATAGTACACTTTTATACCTTAGTAAGTCGTATAAAGGAGTTTGAGACTTTAGTTAGAAGATAAGTTCCACTTAATAATCGTATAAGGTGGAATAGCTGGTATTAAATGCTAAGCGTCTTACTTAAGCACGAGTTAGGAATTAATAACTATATTAAGAGTAACTTTAATATACTTAAGGAGGATTATATCTCACTACAAGACTAGAAGCTTCTTTGTACGATTTATACCTTTCTAAAGCTATTCTACTGTGCAATATTAGAGATATAAGGGGATTACACAATACTTGATTAAGTACTCTTTATAATGGATATACTTATTAAATATATAAAGAACTCTCTTATATAACTCTTCTTCTAACTACTTTATTTAAGCTAAAGCTAATATTATATAATAGGTACTCTTTAAATTAAATAAAGCTCTCTTACTTTAAGTAAAGAATGTATGGGTAAAGTTTAATAAGTACTACTAGAGAATAGATAACTCGCCTCTTTACGCCGCTGCGCTTATTCTTTACCTAAATCGTTATATAAAGTATATTAAAACATTTTAGAAGAAGGAATAGTAGAAAACAATACTTTTAAAGGTTTAACGACTTTAGGAAATATACCGAGAATTAAAGAAGCCTTCTTTTTAAATAGTATTATATAATAAGCTATTATAAGATAAGTATAAGGAACTTAATAAGTATAATTAAATTATAAATAAGTTAAATAAAAAGGTTACTCAACTAGCAAGCCAGGATAAGTATAATAACTACTACTCTAAAGCACTATACGAAATTAAAGTTTCTCTACTTTAGTAGTGGTCTTAAGAACAACAAATAAAGCGCTGGCCGCGGCTTTTACTTTTTGTAAAAGAGGTACTTTTAATTTTAGCTATAAGTGACGAACTAGAGAAAGTATTTTCAGGAGGGCGTTATATAGTATTATAGGAGAGAAAACAGCTTGGATTATAGAACCTTAAGAAGACGGAGTATATAAAGAGCTAGCACTAAAGTGGGATTTTAAAAGAAATATAGTAGTTGTATAAAGAAAGGTATATAAGAGATATATTGTATAACGCTAAGGGGAAGGGTATAAGATATATAAATAAAATAGTTTTGGGTAAAAGGTAACCACTAAAGGCGTATAGGTGGCATAGGTAAATATATGCTAACTTTAAACTTAATAGATTATAAGTTTAAATCCCACCGACATTGTCCTTTATTGGGAATCAGGCAATATAATTATTTAGTATACTTCTTGTCCTACTATATGAGATATTTTTAGGCAACATTGCCATACTATAAGTAAACTCTCCTCTTTATACGATATACCTATAACTAACTAGCCTTAGAATAAGTAGAAGAGGGTAAAAGCTTTACCGGCGATTAATATAGAGGCTTAAATAGGGGGTGTATTAGAGAAGCAGGTGCAAATAGGAAGGCCTTTATATATAAATATAATTCTAATTTAAAGCCATAAATCTCTAAATACAACTATAAGTAACCTATATTACTTGTATAAGGTAGAGAGCTAATTAATGCTAGTTCTGCGAGGCTTATATGGCGACTCCGCGTCGTCTAGTAGGCCCTTGCCCCTTTACTAAGTATAGGAGTCTCCCAGGGTTCTATAGTGGGTGCTATGAAAATTACAAGTAGCGGGATTATAGAGCTTAATGTTCGTCATATAATAAAAATTCTTAGCCTATAGTGGCGGCGGCGGGAGCACTAAAGGGTAAAAATTAGATTATGGAACTGGAGGATAATAAGGAATAGATAAAAGCTACTAAAATTTAACTACTGGGTCTCCTCTCTTTTTTACTATTTTTATTTTATTTTATAGTATCTTATATAAGAAAAAGTATAAATAAAAAGGGTAGAAATTAGTAGGAAAGTTAAGGATATTAGTAGAATTCCCTATAGTCGCTTATTTAGTAGGGTTAATTAAAAAATTTAATTGATATAATATGATATAATATAATATTGCTTATTATATCAATCTAATCGATACTGATTTTCGCCTACCCTGTTTACCTATCTTACCTATCCTACCTATCCTACCTATTTTACCTATTCTACCTATTTTACCTATTTTACCTATTCTACCTATCCTACCTACCCTATCTAACCTACCTGTTTATATCTACCTACTATACCTACTTATTATGCCTACCTACCTATCTATATCTATAATTTAGGGGAAAGGTCGGCCCGATTAAAGGCTCTACTTAATTTAATTAAATAATTGTCGGTATACTCGCATTATTAACGTACACGAATATCACTTGTAGTGGTACGTATGCTGTGTTGAAGTTGGTAGTTAATTGATAGTCTGAAGAAAGGGGTTGCTCCAAGGTCAGACAGTTAGTCTCGCTTTATAGTCTCGTGACTACGTCACGTGATTAACGTTCCGACACTGGAGTAACTCTAAAAAGAAGGCTAATCTACGCTCTAAAGTTAAGTCTTCTAGACTACTTGTAGCGTATACGCAATAGCTAGGCTTTTCCTATCCATACGCAATAGCTTCTCTTTTAATCCTTAGCTATATCCTGGGAGCTCTTAGGGCTGCTAAGGCTAGCCTTTAGCTAGGCCTTAGCCACCCCTTATAAGCTCCTTAGGCTTACAGCCTTCTTCCTCCCCTATCGGTTCGTCTCTCTCTCTCTCTCCTATACAAGGGTATTGCCTACTCCCTACTGTACACCCAGGCAATACTTTACAGTTCGTTTATTTAACCCACTCCTTTGTTATAGCGTCCGTAGGGTGTTCGATTGCGGCTAAAGTTTTAGTTATTTTGGTCGTGGTTTTAGCCTTAGTCTTAATTGTGGTAGCGGCGATCCGTAAAGGTAGTATACGCTCCTTAACTGGGGTATTTCTTCTCCTATATAATGGTTGAAGATTATAACTTGTTAATTAACTAAGATAAGTCTTCTTTAGGGTTTAAGACGGCAGTTCTATAGGTAGGAACTCCCTAGTAAGCCTTCTGGTTGTCTATATAGATCTTTACAATTATAGCTGCCTCCTTACTATATCTAGGTCTTTGCCTAGGTCCTTACTCCATACTAAGCACAGTTGGCCTAGGTGGTGTATATATATATAGCTGCTGCAGTTACTACAGCTGCTATGGTTACTGCTCTCTCAACTATAGCAATTAGTTATAATTAGAGGATTGAGGACCGGGAGGGGTAGTAGGGGTAGTAGGGGCTGTAGGGGCAGCAGGGGCAGCGGGGGCAGCGATCGGGGTAGCTGGCGGTGTAGCGATTGGGACAACTGGTGGTGCGGTAGTTGGAATAGCTGGTGGAATTGGTGGAGCAGCTAGTAGTAGGGTAGGAGCAGTTGCTAGAGGGAAGGTAGAGGCAGTTGGTGCAGCTTGCCGGGGTATAGATATAACAGATAGTTAAGGTGTCGTAAGGGTAGGTATCTGCGTTCCGGGCGGTATTATAGCTATAGCTATAGCTATAGGCTGAACTAATTCTGGGCCAATAGCTAAACCGTTAAGAGTATGGTTTAGTCTATCCCTGGTAGTACTAGGGTAAAGATACTGGGTAGGAGGAGGACTAGGTAGGGTAGGAGTACTAAGGGGGGCAGTAGGGGTAGTAATTGGGGTAGCTAGTGGTGGGGGTAGTTGCGGCGGAGACTCTATAGGTAGTTGTGGTAGTTACGGTCAAAACTCTACAGGTGGTTGTAGTAGTTACAGTCGAAACTCTATAGGTAGTTGTGGTATTATAGGGGTAGGTATCTGCGTTCTGGGCGGTGTTATAGTTATAGGCTGAACTAATTCTGGGCCAATAGCTAAACCGTTAAGAGTATGGTTTAGTCTACCCCTAATAGTACTAGGGTAAAGATACCAGGCAGGAGGAGGACCAGGTAGGGTAGTAACTATAGCTATAGGCTGACCCAATAGACTATTACAAGTGTGGTTTAACCTGTCTCGCAGTACTCTTATAGCCAGTGGTTCTGCTAACTCCTTAATAGTTGCTATAATCTCCTTATCTGTCCATTAATATAGCTCTTCTTCTTATATAACTTTAAATAATAGCTTAGATACAGTAATTCTGCTAATACGTCTGCCTACATAAACACCTCTTTTAAGGAGATATTTTTGTAGCTTAGATCTAATATCTATACGTATCTTCTTAAAGCTCTCTACTATAAACCCCTTAAACTACTCCCAAAAGATGTACTATAAGTCGTTGTCCGTAAGGTCTTATATTAGATATATTATTGTTTTTATAAACTCTACCAGCTTATCTTTTATAGCCTTATCTGCATTAATTCCATATCTATATTTACTAGCTATTACGGCCCATTTTTTTTCCGTTAGTTCTATAGTTATAGGTATAAGGGTAGTCGAGGGTAAGGGTGTTAAGGTAAGGGTATTAAGGTGAGGGTGTAAAGGTGTATACGTGTCCTATTAACAAATCTACAGTTCTTAGACACTGTAGACGATTTTTAGCAGAGATACGGTCCTCTAGGCGATCTAACGCGTCAACAGTTAAGTTAATACGTGGTTTTAAGCTTTAAGGGTCCTCTAGGCGATCTAACGCGTTAACAGTTAAGCTAATGCGTAGTTTCGAGCTTTAAGGATAACGTAGCTCTCTCTAAGTAAAGATACAATTCTCTAGGCAATCTAACGCATTAGCAAGCTAATACGTGGTCTCGAGCTTCGAGGGTAATATAGTTTTCTCCTTTAACTAAAATAGGGCGATAGCTCTATAATCTAACGCGTTAGCAGTTAAGTTAATATATGGTTTTAAGCTTTACTATTACATAATTCCTAATCTATACGTCTACTAATTAGTGTCGGTATACTCGTATTATTAACGTGCACGAATATCACTTATAGTAGTACGTATGCTGTGTTAAAGTTGGTAGTTGATTAATAATCTAAAGAAAGGGGTTACTCCAAGGTCAGACAGTTAGTCTCACTTTATAGTCTCGTAACTACGTCACGTAATTAACGTTCCGACAATAATTAATTGCATTAATTTAAATCGTTCTCTATAGGCGTTTGCTAGCTATACATTTAAACAGTAGTTGTCTAGTATACCTCTATAGGAGGCCTTAATTTGATTTAATTTAGTAATAGGCTAATATTGAGGCTCTAGTTTAATTTAATTAATTGATTAAATTAATCGTGGTATTTGCTAGCTAGTTATTTAAACGGTTATCATCTGGCCTAGCGACGGTTGTCTACTAGCTGCCATTTTAGTACCTCCCTAAGTAGAGAGGGCGTAAAAAAAGGAGAAGGGTAAAAAATAAGGTGGCTACTAAGGTATATAGGGGGTATACTTAGCAGAGGCATATATAGGCTATTAGGAATATAGCGGGGACCTAATAGTACTATATGTCGCGCACGTATACAATAGGGCGTTGCTTAGGGGGTGTTGCTTTAGGGTATTGCTTAGGGGGTATTACTAGGGGGGGGTTTCCTATTAGGAGCCATGGGAGGTTCCTATTCAGAAGTCCATTACGATAAAAGGTTCCTACTAGGAGCCTACTAAGAGCCTATTAGGACGATTAGGACGATTAAGAAAATCAAAATCCTACTAGGAGCCTATTAGGACAATTAGGGCCTCTAAAAGGCCTCTAGAATCTTAGCACCCTAATAAAATGCTAATAATTGGACGGAGGCTATTTATAAGAGCATAGATATAATAGGAGATCTCCTCTCTTTTTTTTTATTTAGGATTTTAGGATCTAGTAAGGGGTTAGCGTATATTTAATCCCCTAATAGATACTTTAGAAAGTCTAAATAGCCTATCTTAAAAGAATAATAGGCGGGTATAAGTAAGCGGCTATAGTACTACTTAAGAAAAAAAAACCCCCCTTATTACGGAACTTAGTTAATTAAGGTATAAGCGCCGTAAAGAACGTATACAAGCCTATATAATTAGATTATCTATTAATAAGGATATTAAAATAAGGAGCAGAAAGTAAAAAAGGACACGTCTATATATATATACTAAGGCTTAAGCGAGCCCCCTAACTAGATCCGTTACGGTGCCGTAATACCCCTCTTATAGTTATATATTTAGGCTACCGTAATATAAAAGGCACTAAAAGAGCGTAACTATAACGTTATAAAGTATACTAAGGTATATCTAAGTAGGCTATAGAAAGGCCCTAGGGCCCCCTAAGAAAGGATACTATAATAACCCTAAAGTAGGGAAAAAGTACTAGTAGAGTAAGTAGGAAAAGTAGAGGAAGAATGGCGTTATACTAAAGCCTAGGCCCGTATATACGTCAGGAAAAAATTTAGTAGCATTTAGCCAGCATTTTCAGCATTTCGTAGCATTTCGTAGTATTTAAAATAGACTATACGCATTAAGTAGCATCTAGGCAGCTATATATATATATTATATATAAATTTTTTTTTAGATAGATAATTAGATATAGTATATTATATAATATACTATATCCAATTATCTATTTAAAAATATTTTTTATATATATAATATATATATATAGCTGCCTAGATACTGCTTAATGCGTATAGTCTGTTTTAAATACTGCGAAATGCTACGAAATGCTAAAAATGCTAGCTAAATGCTGCTAAATTTTTTCCTAATGTAGAAGTAAAGGAGATATATAAATACTAGCGTCTATATATTGCTTAGCAGTGTCCATCTCAGTAACGCATAATACTAAGACCTCTTGCAATATTCGCGAATATTAAACGCAGTCACTACGTAGCTAATTCGCTTTTAATACTATTAAACTCATTAATATTTATTATTTATTCATTACTTATTTTATTTAAGAATTATTTTATAACGCTATTACCGCTTATAACTAACTAGGATATCCGTACGCGTATATAATCCCAACAAGCAAACCCATCCGGACGACTTACCTCAACTACACCATCGTCTACAACCGCTACACCCTCCTCTATTAGTCCTATAATGCTGTCTAAAGCTAATATACGCGCCGCTACCGTAGAAAAGCATAAAATTACTAAAGAGTAAAGGAAACAAGCCTAAGATAAAAGGGAGATTTAGAAGTATAAGGAAGAGCGTAAAGCTCGCCTAGTGGAGGAGGCTTACTAGTATAAATACTACCAGGCTTAAATAGCTTAATTATAGTTAGGTATAGCCGCTTCGGCCTTATAAGCTACCGCAACAGCTGCTATAGCTAATACCCTTAGTAAGCCTCTTCCTCCTAGTATAAAGTTGCTTAAACTCCGCCTTCCTAGCGTTATAAAAAGGGATTACCTAGATATTTTTAAGGGTACCTTTAATCTAGTAAACCTCGCCCGCCTCTAAGTCTATACTACTTAGGTTAAAATCGCTAATAAGATATAGATTAAGAACGGTACTCTAATTATAAGGAAGGTAAAGGTAAATAGGAAGCTATTTATAGATAAAGGCATTTAGTTTAAAAGTTTCACTAATTATATAGTTATTACTGGCGCCCTCTATATATGCCTGCCGGACCTTATCGCTAGCATACTTCTTTAGATAAATATAATTCGCATCTTATCGACCTAGTATATCTAGGTAGGTTATATACTTAACCTAGCACTTAACTATTATACTTTTATAATAACCAATAGCTAACTAGAGCCCGCTAATTAGCAAATGCCAGTCTAGTATACAGCACTATACCTTACAATATCTAGTACTATTAGCTTTACCGCCTTAAAGAGACCTAGGTCGGATACCTCCTATACCTCTAATACCTACCATAAGTTTAATAGTAGAGGCTACAATAATATAGCTTACAAATACCCGCATAAGTACTTAAAGTGTAGTAAAGATTACGCCGTATTATCTAAAGCTTGCGCCTAGGAATAGTAAGGCGAACCTTATAAAGTAGGGTCTAGCCTAATTATAACATTAACTCTTATTATATGCCTAGGACCTAGGCCTAATATATTACTATTATTCCCTACCTTTATAAAGGCGAAGGCTCTCTACCACTCTCTATCGCCCCTAAAGATCTTAGCGTAGTACTCCCTTCTATCTAACTACCCGGGCAATCTATTAGCTATCTTAGTAGGTATCCTAACCTATAGCTATAAAATAGGAGCCGAATCTATTCCTATTTTAAGATCTTATAGGAATTACAACTCCTTTTAAGATAACGCTAACCTTATCTCTAAGAATATAATATTAGACCTCGCAAAAGGACGTATTAGAATCGCAATAGGGCCTATTATAGTTTCACCTCTTAGCCTAGTGCCAAAATCAGATAGAGGATACCGCTGAATTTATAATCTCTCCTTCCCACTAGTATCTTTAGTTAATAACGTAATCCCGGAAGAATATGGAGCACTAGTATACACTATAGTTACCGCTATTTAGGCCTACGTTATTTCGGCAGGTTGTAGATATCTACTACTTAAGAGAGATATTAAAGACGCGTTTTATATAGTCCCCCTATCTTATAGGGCAAGAACATTAATAGGCTTCTTCTAGGAAGGTGTTACCTACCAGGAATACTGCCTATCCTTTAGTCTTTAAATTACGCCGCTTATATTCAATCTCTTTGCAGAAGGCCTATACTGGATACTCTATTTATAACTACCTTACGAGGTAGAACACTACCTAGATAATTTTATCTTTATCCTTACTAACCTAAACAACTTAGCGGCTATTACCTAGACTTACATCTCTATTACTAACTCCCTAGGTATCCCTTGAAACGGCTTTAAGGATATAGTAGGAACTATTATTAAGGTTTTAGGATATACTATTAACACCATATAAATGCAAACTCGATTATCACCACTAAAACAATCACGCGCTATTAAGAAGGTCACTACCGCACTCTAATACGGCTTATTATCGTTCCTTTAAGCCTAGTAGCTTACGGGCTACCTTATATAGTATGTCTATATAATTAGGCTTAGTTAATCTTACTTTAGATCCCTTTAGATTTTTATTACTACTTAGCTAAAGACTCTAGTAAATAAGTATTAACCTAGGCGATTTAGTACTAAGTTGCGAAGTAACTTATATATCTAGCTCGACCTACTTACTATAAATAATAGGGTATTATTCTTTAACGACATTAAGCATACCTATATTTATCTCTTTACTAACGCCTCTACCCGGTTTAGGTTTGGCGGCTTTTACTTCTTTAAGGAACTTAAACACAAGGATAACTAACAGTAGTACACCGCCAACCTCCCTTAATCTTAGGCGTTTAGTATATTACCTAAGCCCAGTTAATAAGTAGACTATATTAATCCAAAAGAGATGCATACTATTGCTTATGCATTTAATCTATAGTCTACTAACTAGCAGTATAGCATGCTATCTATTTATACTAATAGCATAGTGGTTTACCACGGCATTAAAAAGACCGTTATCCGTAGCGTAGTAAATAAATTACTCCATAAGATTATGCTAGCTGCTATAGCTTATAATATTACAATATCCGCGAAGTAGATCCTAGGTAATTTAAATAGCTTAGCTAATACACTATCTTAATTCCAGGCCGCGGCTATCTATTAGTTCTGCCTATACTAGGCCCTTAATTTATTACTACTAAAGCTAATAAGTTTTTAATAGGTGCTATAAACCCAACGGACTACTTATAACCGCCTATAAACTTTAAGGATAATATTAACGCGCTATCTAACCTCTACGTGCTCCTTCTCTAGCACGGCCTTATACTAGTAACCTATAGGAACTATTCCTTAGCAGTTAATAGCTGGGAGTTATACTGCGTACTTAAAGGGGTCTCCCCCTACCTAGCTAAGCCGCGTAAACTAGGCAAATAGATTACCTATTATGTGTTTAGTACCTCCTAGCTATAGATAGGTAGGCTTAAGGCTAAAACCTTATAAGTCTATATCTCCGCAATTCGCTCGCGTTACGTAAATTACGGCATCTTAATTATAGCATTTAAAGATCCTATAGTATACTAATTACTCACTAGAGCAGCTACTATCTCTCCCTTAGTAAAAAAGGACAAGCAATCTATTACTAGGGATATTCTAGCCTAGGTAGTAATACACAGCCTATCGCTACCGGATGTTAACACAGATGCCGTATTTACCCTCGCATTTACTAGATTTCTACAGATAGGCGAGATTACATATACTATAGCGGAGCTTAAGAACCAAACGACCTTCCTAGCAAAAAAGGCCACCTAATACAATATCACCTTTACGCCTAGTGGGATAATATTCTGCCTTAAATGGAGCAAAGCCAACAAGCAACACTAGGGCGTTGATATCGCCATTATGGCGGTAGGCAGCCTATTATGCCCAGTCGCTGCTATAATAAAGCTATTTAATAGGGACCCTTAACCCCTTAACTCCCCCTTATTTAGTCTTAATAGTAAACCCTTTGCCTCTCTAAGGGTTCGCAAGATCCTTTTCTCCTATCTAGTAGCCGCTAGAATTAACCCAAGTAGCTACTTAAACTACTCCTTCCGCTAGGGCGCTACCCAGTTCGCTAAAGATTTAAGGTGTTTATATTAGCAAATTTAGCAACTAGGTCGGTGGTTATTAGAAGCCTTTCGCCTATATATTAGGACTAAAACCACTAACCTCCGTCGCCTTAACTCTTACTTTTAGTATAGTATACCGCTCTTAGCGTAAGGATTACTAGGTAGTAAGTTAAGATATTAAGTGTGCCGCTAAGGCGCTAGTGGTAAGCGAGCTAATAGCGATTTTCCATACCGGGCATAAAAAATCCTAATTGGTTGGCTTATAAGTTAGGGTCTATAGAATATGGCAGAATATAGTAGAATATAATAATATGGCAGAATATAGCAGAATGCAATAATATGGCAGAATATAGCAGAATGCGGCAATATGGTAGAATATAGCAGAATACGGCAATGTCTTATTAGGCGTAGGAGCTTCGCTTAGGGATATCTAGTCGCTTTAGGGCAAATCCTTAGCAGATTTAAGTGCTAGGTACTAGCAAAACTGCTAAAAACTAGCCCTAGAGTAACCTTATAGCCCTACGCCTCCTAATTATATAGTAAAAATTAATTATCCCCTTACGTGACTGCGATAGATAGATACTAGCGTCTATATATTGCTTAGTAGTATCCATCTTAGTAACGCATAATACTAAGACCTCCTATAATATTCGCGAATATCAAACGCAGTCACTACGTGGCTAATTCGCTTTTCCCACCCGCTATCCCTTGCACTTAGTGTGCATCATATATAGATAGCGCTTTAAGGCAATTCTTTAGCAGGTGCTAGGAACTAGCAAAACCGCTAAGAACCCGCCTTAGTGTGACTACCATAGTTAGATAGTTTTATAGCTATAGGCTTGCGGTCAGGGATATCTGGTCGCTTTAGGGCAAATCCTTAGCAGATTTAAGTGCTAGGTACTAGCAAAACCGCTAAGAACTAGCCCTAGAGTGACCTTATAGCCCTGCGCCTCCCAATTATATAGTAAAAATTAATTATCCCCTTACGTGACTGCGATAGATAGAAGGCTAATAAGGACGAGAATAAAGATAAAATAAGAAAGAAATTAAAGTAGGGTATAAAAGAATTATAACAAAGCCTTGTAGAAAATACTATAGTAAACTTATTAAAGAGCTAGGTATATAGGTATAAAGTAGTTAATAACGTAAATATAACTAGTAGAGTAGGCTACCTAATAGATTAACTTTAATTATATTCTAAGATTTACTATAAAGAAGAGAACTATCTAGGTAGGAACTATAGTTCTTTAAGTATATAACACTGCGCCTAAGAAATATACTAAGTACGTTAGTACGTTAGTACGTTTTATATTCTCACATTTCTACATTTCTACGTTTTAAACTTATAATATATAATTTAACTACCCCTTATTCTATAGCTTAATCAGTTTTAGGGCTTAACCGCCTAAGAAGATATCTATTATATATTAGGGGGGGTTATTTGGCGTAGTTACGACCTAGGTTAATATGAGGTTAGGGCTACCCCTATTAATAGCGCGCCTAAACCCTATATAAGGTCGCGCAGCAACCGCCCCCAAGTACTCTCGCATGCGATTTTAGGCGAAAAGGTACATAATTTAAGTTTAATCGGTATTTCTAGGCGGTCGCGTAATGTTACTCTAAATTTATAACACCTAAACACGTTTTATTCCTATATTGTAACGTTTCCCGCCCCAATGTCGCCATATGGCCAAAAAGACACAGAGTGCTTGCGAACTTGTTTGTAAGCGCGGCGGGATCTAATATATGTACTCTTACATATATTAAGGTATTAGAGGTCTAAGTTAGACTTAGTATAACCTTAGGTTACGCACAACCCCCTAAGGTTCGCGATATATCGTTTATATATTACCCTCCTAAAAGAAAAGCAGCGTCGATTAAAGATTTATACAATCCTCTAATTATATAACTATAACTATTTACCTTTTTTACTATCTTTTACTAGTACCGTAATATAGTTTTCAGATTTAATAGAGCGTGTAGGTAAGAGCTAATAGCTATTAAGACGTCTTAGGCAGTAAGAGGTTTTATATAGGACTATAAGATCTTAAAAGCTACTACTAATAGTACCTCTTTATAGTTAACAACTACTAGCTCTTATCTTAAGCCTACGTATATATAATCCTTATAAATACGAGTTGGGTTTAATATCTCCTAATCCCCTAAGTAAAGATATTAATAACCCCTTATAATTAACAAATAAATAAATATACCTCTTTTTAACTTAAATCGATACGCGTCCGCGGAGTATATAGTAACTTACTATTAATTATACTACACTACTTAGTAACCTAGATAACGGCTATATGGTTTTTCTTATCTCCTCTCTACGGACTAATCTCGTTTAAAAAAGGCTTAGTAACTAGGGCCTAAGAGTAAAAGATACCTGGAATATATAATATCCCACTCGCCTCTTAGTATTACAGTTATAGGTAAATCCCCTCTACGCCCTTAATAAGCCCTAAGAGAGAATAGGGTATGGATAATAGTAATTTATAAGAGATAGCGTGTAATAGAGGACGATTAAGATATAGAAAACTACTAGTATATAGTAATCAACGCTAGTCATAGTTAGGACGTTGTAAACCCCAGCTCTAGATAAGTTAAAAAGAAGGATATAGCGATTACTAAGAAGATCTAACATCTAACGGAGATCTAGACGCAGTTGCTAAACTGTATATAACAGCGGTCAAACCGAGGTTTTTTATCCTACTGAGACGGCTTATAGGGTTTTTCTCTCCCTAATACTGGCTACTTTTTTCCTGTATAATATGTAGTTTTCCCCTATACGTGGAGAAATCTACGTGGGCCTAAACAGGATCCGTCTTAGATATTAATTAAAGATCTATATATATAAAGCCAGTCAATAAGGTTAATAAAATAAGCGAAAGTCCCTTAGACTAAGGAATTAACCCTCTATTTAAAATAGTTTAGCGGACGTTCAATTATCTGCAAAACAAATAGGGGGTGCCAATCCCTTGGTCTGAGCCAGTTGCCCCACTTTAGGCAGCAGCATAGCCCTTATATCCGATACCCCAAATCCTAGAAGGTATCGCACATCGCACCCTCAGGTCTTTTAAGGACCTCAGATATTGAGTCGATTGCCGCTCCCTCCCGCTAACCGCCTTTACGAATATGGCGCTGCAAGTCAGCACCGGCTACGGCTCACTCCTTGCCGTAGGCCTTGGAGCAGGCGATATGGCAACCATCTATTCATTAGGCCGTCGCGTTGGAAATTGGTGGACCGCCTCTTCTGGTGATGAAGAGTTCCTCCGTCTCCTTAACGAGGACGAATTGAATTTGCTAGCACGACGTGGCGTTCTGGACGCGGCGCGCTTCAACAAGACCTGGAATAGCTGTATGACATTGCTCGCAAACGGCAAGAAGATGAACATAGAGGGTGAGCAAGCACAAAAGGCCCTTGGCCAACTCTCACGCTTCACGGCATGTATGGTGTGCATAATTGCTTCTCTTGATGCATTTGCCGAATTCACTGCTGTCCGAACAATGCTTAGGGAACTGTTGCTAGAGCTACTTAAGACGACAGAGCATGGCGAGGACCTGCTAGCTTCAGAACTTTCGAATAGGATCAACGCCTGGCGTTCTGCTGCCTGTATTCGCGGCATCCATAAGCAGGTCCGGGAGGTCCGACTGTCACTAGTCAAATCCAAGAGGATCCTCAGTGGCACAATCCCTCTGCGAGATACAAAAGAAGTAGTGGATTTCCTATACTAGCTGCTTGCAGAAAATACGACTCAATTTTACACATCATGTTCAGATCTGGCAGGCATAGCGCATTGTCTTTCACAAACTGGATTCGATCTACTCAGTGTGGACGGCCTCGGCTATCCCACAGAAACGTCTTGCCGATTGGTATACGATGTTTCCCAGGCCCTAAAACCCCAAAACTACTTAACGCACCAAGAGGACTGGTTCGTCAACAATCCTCGGGGCCTCTGTACCACCGTTTCCCTCATTCACCCAGAGGAGTCAATGAGTGTGTTCCCAATAGACCAGGATGTGGCTTACCGCTGCCGATATGCGTGGAAGAGAGGATGTCATGCTGCGCAAGCAGTAAGGTTGCATCTGACAAAGAAGGAATCCGATGATGAACTTATAAATTCGGAACTTAGATACGCGGCGGTAGATCGGGGAGAAATATATGATCGGATCGATGATGGCATCTTCCAGTTGGCCTCGGCCTTCGGCTTTGTGCTAAACAAAGAGCTGTGTGACGCCTTGCAACAGGTGCTTGGGGATGAGCCTGCAGGAATCGCGGACTGGCTGTTGGAACAGACTGCTTCAACGAAATCTGAGAACAGCCTAAATGCCCTGAAAAGCCCCATTCAGGCCAGTGCAGAAAATATCAATGCGTTCACGGTCTTCCAAGCTTTCCTTATGGGCTATTACTACGATGTGTGTCTCCGCCTAGTGGATACTAGCAAACTAGAGTTGCAGATTGTGGACGGCGCCTGGGGCTTCCGTTCCCTCCAATTTCTTGTTGATATGAGAGCACGCGGTGCTAAAGCCGCAAGAACGAAAGAAGGGATCCCCAGACGAGTCATGTTCGAGCTCCTCTGCTCGATGCTCTGCTCTAAACGTGTTACAGTCGAGAATGTCGGTCGAGGTCGCGATTGCATCGGTATTGTGGGGAAACGAACTCTGCTATGCAACAGCCTTCTGAATCCTTGCTCTAGGCCCGACGAGGTTGGCCAATTCGTGCTCCTCGATATTGACGTTGGGAGTATTCCGACAGATATTCATGGCCTGATCCGTCCCGGTGTGCCGCAACAACCTCATCCCACGACTTTAGCCCGAAATTCCATGGCTTCGATGATAGAAACAGGACCCGACGAGGATTGTACTAGGCATATTGAAGCAGATTGGGATATCAATCCAGAAACAGCACTGCTATGTATCCGTTACAAGGGCCGCCGGCTTGCCTCTCTGAACGTTGCGGAAGCAGATGCAGCCTTCTGTTGGCGCTATGTGAAGCCAGTGCAGGAGCCTTGCACCTCTAAGGCTTCGCACGATCTACCAGTCAGTGTCAATATCAATGATCTGATAAATGGCACGCTGCCAGACCCTTCTTCACGACCGGTTTTCATACAGGCATATGGCGCTCCTTGTCTCATATATACTTTTGCTGCGATCTACCAACATTGGCCCATGGCAATAGCTAGTAACTGTATCCATACTGCTTGGCAGCAAGCTGCGCGAAATAAAGAGTCCACTATATACTTCAGACACAATAATGTATGCCCAGTCGTTATTGCTAGGGCAGGGCCAGAGAAAGATATCACTTACATGTTAGTAGAGAATGACGAGGATGTGGAACAACTCAAGCCTTTTGCAGGCCTTTTAAAAGAGACACTTGGCCTGTCAAAGGTAAAGGAAATTGAGGAATATCTTAAGGCGAGTTCAAAAAGTAGATAACTGAAAAATAAATATAATTCATTGCTTTATAACGATATATTCATTTATAAGGAGTAGTAATTAGATAATCTAAAAGTTCTTAATAAAAGGATACTAAGATATAAACATAATACTAATTTTATGCCGTACGTTCTTTTTTTTACTACGTACAATACTACGTATACAGCCTTTAGGCTATAGCGCTATAGTTTTATATATATAAATCCTTTCTAGACAGCTTAATATATACTAGTAGCTATATCCTAGTAGTTTATAAACCCCTAAATTAGGGGGTTATAGCTTCCTAGTAAATACTAGGTTGCTAACAACTATTAGGTGGTAAGAAAACGGTAGAAAAAAAAAGAAATAAAATAAAATAATAAGTAATCCTAATGCCTATGCCTGTCCTATTTATAGTTTCTTTCTATTTTTTTGCTTTCTAAGTCTACTAATAAACCCTTTTTGGCTTAAGAATATATACCGCACTTCTAAATTAGTAGTTGCTAACCTATTAGCTTATATCTCCGTAAGATAGGGTTTAAACTACTTTAATACCTAACCCGTTAAGAACAGTCTTAGATATACTACTTAATTACTTATATCTATTAGCTTCGATCCCTTATATTAAATCTTTAGCTTTATTTATATAAGGAATCCTTTAAACTTATATTTTTCTCCTATAAATCTTTTAATTAATAGTATCTTAATCTTTTCTCTCTTTATATCTTATAACTATTAAAATAATACTAGATTATTAGTATTATTTTGCTCTATAATACTCCTAAGCTAGTTTATCGTAACTACTTATAAGTCATTATCCCTTATACTAGTATCGCCTCTAAATCCTAAAGTAGTTGCCACCGTTAATAGCGTTATAACTAGTGCTTTAGGTAGTATATTATTCCACTTTATTAATACTATAATTAGGTAGTAAATGTATAATAAAACCTTATAGGAAATACTATAGTAAACTTATTAATGGGCTAGGTATATAGGTAAATAAAAGTTAATAATATAAATATAACTTAGTGAAGTAGGTTGCCTAATAGATTAACTCTAATTATATTTTAAGATTTACTATAAAAAAGAGAACTATCTAGGTAGGAACTGTGGTCCTTTAAGTATATAATACTGCGCCTAAGAAATATACTAAGTACGTTAGTATATCGCGTTTCTATATTTCTATATTCCTATATTCCAAACTTATAACGTAACTAGCTATATAACTTGGCTACTCCTTATCCTATAGCTTAATTGGTTTTAGCGCCTTCCATACTATTTTAACTAACGCATTTATATCTCTTCTTAGTAGTTATTGTAACGGAACCTTGTAGTAAGAACTACGATAGGCTCGTTAATGGGCTAGGTATATAGGTAATGCAAATTAAAGTTAATAACGTAATAATAACTGGTGGAGTAGTTACCTAACAGATTAACTCTAATTGTATTCTAAGAATTACTATAAGGAAAGAACTATCTAGAGTAGGGACTGTGGTCCTTTAAATACATAACCGTACTCCTAGGAAACCCTCCTTATATATAAGGTACGCGTACTCTATTTACTCTGTTATAGATTATATAGATCGTATAGATTATATAGATTATATTACGTGATTTAGTTATTATTCCTCGTTATATAGTTCTACCGGCTCTATCCTGGACCGTGCCTGTATTAACTAACTAGCTTTTTTTAACTCCTCTCTAAGTAGTTATAGTATTATACTTAAAGTGTCCATAATACTATCTTCCTCCTCTCTATCTTTATCCTTAAAGATCCTAAATATCTTTAAGTTGTTTACTAGAGGTGTAATATCTATCTAATTAATTTAGTTAATATTATTACTTATTATACCTAAAGTAATTTCTCTTTTATCTATAGTCTAATATGCTTACACTATTGCTGCTATACTATCGTTAGGTGAAATAATGCTATTTCCGTGTTCTTATTATACAAAAGAGGGGTTAGTTTGCGTTATACTGGCAAGTCCCTTATCTTAGTAACCCTTTTTTTATTTAGAGTACACTAAAGCAAATATTTATTTATCTTACGACGTTCGCTCTATATCTAACGCTAAGTATATATATCCTATAACTCTTAATAGTCTGCGAGTTCCCTAAGTAATTTATTATAGGGTTTTATATTTAATCTACTGCTATAAAGCTTAACGGTAAGCTCTTAAGCGCCCTTAATAAACTACGGTAATCGCAAGAGGCGGAGTAAGAGGCTGCGGCTACTTAGCAGCGTGCCCTTAAAAC